>Ga0172380_10001954_pt1 | contig 34073 bp, 68 predicted proteins | sample Leawe162metaG_FD_119747 | JGI IMG/M metagenome (GOLD analysis project Ga0172380, IMG submission 119747) | Leachate microbial communities from a municipal landfill in Southern Ontario, Canada - Leachate well 162 metaG | ecosystem: Engineered > Solid waste > Landfill > Unclassified | place... | reverse complement strand
TGCTTCACTTGCCCTTTCTTTTTGTAAACATCCACAACTTCTAGCAATTCCTCTTTTTAGATTATTACCTAAAACAGTAACTTTATTTCCGCAAATGCATTTGCAAATCCATCTTGATTGTTTTAATTTAGGATACCAATTATCCTAATCTATTACAGTCAATCTTCCAAATACTTTATTCAATAAATTATCATGTGTTTTAAAGAATATTTTTAAATCTGTTTCCATATACTATTTCTTTTTACTAACCTTATTCTTTAATGCTTTTCTATTATCCTCCGTTGCTTGCTCTGCTGGCCCTTCTCGTCTACCTCCGTTTGGTGCTGCATAAAATCCTTTAACTAAAAGCGTAACTAAATTATCTAGCATACTCTTACGATGGTCTAAAGAATATGTGGCAGCTTCTAGAATATATAAATTTCTATTAATCTCCCTAACTTTTTCTTTTGCATAAACTATATTTTTATCACTTTCAGTAGCAGCTTTCACTCCTGCTTCAGTCATCTTACCAAATCGAGCAGCATAATCATTTTCCCAATTATTTCTAATATGCTCTTCAGCTTCGGCTAAGGTCAGCTTCAATTTATCATTAGTATCGTCTAAATCTGCCCGAGTTTTTGCGCGCTCTGAGGAATAATAATGATATAAACTAACGTGCCTCTCACATTCCTCTTCTAACTTAAAGCGATTAATTTTTACTTCTTCAGCAAAATCTTTCAATGGTTATTCTCCTTTACAATTATTTTCTATAGATTTAAGAAAAACAATTAAATCTTCAAGTGATTCATTATAATAAAATTGTGGTTTGTGATCTACATTATTCTGTTCATCAAGATATTTAATATACTTTTCTAGTTCTTCAATAGTAAAATTAAATTTCATAGTATAAATAAAAAAAGTAATATTTTTACATAGTTTTTATTATAAATTACTCCTCATCCTCATCAGAATCAGCCTCTACCACATCGTCCTGATCCTCAGCTTCATCCGCATCCTCTACTTCATCTTCATCAACTGGCTTGGCCTTAGCTTTAGCCTTCGGCTTGGGCGCTGGCTTCTTCTCGACCTTAGCCTTCGGCGCAGGAGTTTCGTCTTCATCACCGTAATTTAGCTTGCTAGGATTGAACTTGGCTACCTTAGCAGTGAGCTTAACGAGGAGCGCGTTGTATGCCTTAACTACCTTTACAACTCCCTTCTCATCGAGATTCAGCCCACCACGCCCACGCTTCCGCTCGAATCCAGCAGTATCAACCGCCTCCTTAGTAAGTACCTCGTGAAAACCATTAGCCACTAGATCACGTACAGATGCCATAATGTTCTCCTTGAAAAATATTGTATCTATTCATACGAATAGATTATTACCAAACAATAGCAATTACATTTTCTGTTTTTATACATGCATCATTAAAATTTAGCATGGGTTTATTATACAAGAAATCATTATAGATGCCTTCCCAATCATCATCTTCATATATTACTTTAATAACCTGACAATTTTTCATATATACTTTTGCAATATGTACTTTAGTTTTCATACTTACTCCTTTATACAAATTGGTAGACAATATAGCTAACAAGTAATACTAATCCTGAACGTAAAAACATTATAACAAATGCTTCCCATAACTTTTTATCTTTCATATCTTCTTGCTTCTGATCTTTATTCATATATTTAAATAGTAAAGACAATCCATAAGCATAAGCAATATTTAATGTCGGAAGATCAAATAGTGAAACTATAAACCATTGCCATAATTTAGTTAAAACAAAAGCATCAAATATTACACCAACAAAAATAATAACTAATCCACCAAGAAATGCCATGAATTTATTCATCTATTTCTCCTTAGTGTGCGGCGTATTTATCTTCATTGCCAATATCATTTCCTATTGGGTTGTCAAACCCATATTTTACTGCTGTTGCTTTATATGTGGGCAAACCATATTGGGCATATTCATCAAAATCCTCTAATCCTTCTTCAAGAACCCAGTTCCACATGCAAATAGTACTATGCATAAAACTAGAAGAAATGCCGCGCTGATTTAATGCTTTTTCAAACGCAAAAGCTAAATCAGTTTTTAAGTGTTCTAATACATTTTCTTTAGTATACTTTTCAACTTTATGTTTGCCTTTATATTCATCTTTTAATTCAATATCAATTTTATATAGATCATCTTCAGGAATAAAACAAGCTAACCTACTTACATCTCTACCATCTAAAGTTTGCGAACTATAAGACATAATTTGTTCTAGTGTTTTCATATTTACTCCTTATTACTATTATATACATTATACAAACTTTTTAACTGCTTTTATTCAATAATCGTATTAATACATGCTAAAGTTATTCCGGCTTTTTTACTATTATAAGTAGGTTCTTGAAATGCTTCTAATGCTAACATTGCCCGTTTCATAGTTTTACCCGACAATAATATACTATTCATATACCCTAAAATAATATATCTAACTGTTTCAGTATCATCAAGCTTTCCTGATTCATTTAATCCTTTTAGTATTTTAGCAATATCTGCCCATTGGTTTCTAGTATCTATTAGTGCCCGAGCCAATTCTATAATTTCTTTATCATCATCTATATTGCCAGATCTTATTATTTCATCAGCTTCTTTTTCAGTTTCTACTTGCGATACTTTTTCTAATAATATTAAGGCATTACGTGGAGAGCCTTCACAATTTTCAGATATCTTTTCTAATGTTTCTATTGATACTTGTAATTTTTCTAACTTATTAATCTTTTTCAATAATACTAACATTTCATTTATAGGTAAACTATTAAATTTTATTTCAGTACAACGCGATTTTACAGCCTTTATTAATTTTGAAGGATCAGTGGTGCATAAGATAAAATATATATGATTAGGAGTGTCTTCTAATATTTTAAGCATAGCATTTTGGTAATCATTTGTTGCTTTCTGCATCTCATCAATAATATATACTATATAACTTCCACCAGTAGCTGAATATCTACTTTCGTCCATTATCTGACGAGCAGTTTCTATACCGCGGTTATTAGCAGTATTTATTTCCTTAATATCAAATTCACTAGCACCTAAAAAATTGGCGACTATTCTAGCAGTTGTGGTTTTGCCCGTACCAGGTGGACCTGAGAATAGCCATACATGAGGATGACTTTCCTTGGTCAATAACTTTTGTAATGTTTTTATTGAAGTAGTATTCCCTACAATTTCTTCAAATGTTTTAGGTCGGTATTTAATATATAATGATGCCAATTATTTAGTCCCTTCAATTATAAGTTGCTGTAATTTATTACTAAAATCCTTTGACTCAAAAAAATTCTTTATTTTATTAAAATCATCGGAATCCAGTGATGTCTTATCATTGTTAAGTGATGGATTTGGTAATGAAGTATCATGTAATACTCTAATAGAAGTTTCAAAATTTATTAAAAACCCTTTCTGAGAATTGACCATAGGAGATAAGCAAGTACTGTCTGTAAATTCAGAGCTATTTACTTCTATTCTCATATTTTCTCCTTATCTATATTATATACATTTTTACAACTTTTTATCATCTTTTGACAATATTTCTATTAGTTTCAGTAAGTTTTTCAAGTGCTCAACTTCGCCTTTCCCGCGCTTGTTGCCTTTTATGCAGTCTTCTGCCCATAAAATTGATTCTAAATATTCACCTTGGATTAGCATATTTTACCATGCTTATATGGCCGTGACTCATTATATTCCATCTTTAATTGTAGGTGGGTATCTATATTAATTTTCATATGGCCACATAAATCTAATAATCTAATAATAGTGTCTGCTAATTCGTCTTCCATCCCATCCTTAATTGTTTCTTCAAAATCACTATCCCAGATATCTTGGTCATATGCCCTTGCTACGTCGCTACTATTTTCTTTATAATTTCTTCTTGCATTAAACATCATTATATTACTATGTTTTTCATTTCTATATGCTTCCATCGCTTCGCCTAATTCAGAAACAATTAGCATAAGTTTTTCAGGAATATTAACTTTTTTATCATCATAAAAACCATGAGCAACAGCATTAGCATGAATCTTTTCAGATAGTTCATTTAGCATTATTTGCTTCCTTATTATTAATATATTCATTACAGCATATTGGGTTTTGATGTGTTAATTAATCCTAAAAAGCATTTCATATAATAAGAATACAATTTACAGGTATCACATAAAGGTATCCCATCATTAGAAATTACATAAGGCTTTTCTTTATAAATAATCATTTAAATGCCACCTTATTTCTTACACATTCTAAGCAAGCATGATGCCATTCTTCGTCTATCTTTCTTATTTGCCATCCTTCTTCTTTTAATTGGTTTATCATATCCTGCCAATCACCGCCGGAATCAATTTCAATATCCTCAGAGCAATAATCACAAGATACTTCATAAATATCAGAATCAAATCCATCTCGTTCAATCATATTACTCTCCCTTAATAATGCCTATTTCCTCTGTATGAGCCCAATCCCCGTTAATTGTGGTAATTTTCTTTTCTATTTGTAGTGGTATTATTAGCCAATTCCAATGTTCCATAATCTTTTGTGTTCCATATAACCATAATAAGTAATCAATATAATCTTCTTCTGAAGGATCAGTATCAATTAAAATACTATCATGTATTTCCAATACTATTTTAGAAACCATTTTCCTTTTAGTAATTTCTTTCGATACTTGTTCTAACGTCCATAATTTACAATGACTTGCTGGACCTTGCACTTGTTTATTAATGACTTCATTTCTACTCATTGGACCCCAGCATCTAAATCCAGTAACTAAATCTATATATCCTTTTTCTTCATAATCCTTAATAGTTTGTTTTGACCAATCTCTAGCCACTGGAAATTGTTCATTCCAAAACCAATCTTCAATACTTTTTACATGCTTTCTATAATCATCTAATGTTTTAAATCCTGAATTTTTCAAATGCTGTTTAGTATCTTTATCACAATCCCATAAATTAGTTGCTGTATTTTTCCAATATGATTGATATATAGTTGGAAATACAAAACCGTTTTTTCCTAGATATCGTTCAGCCTTAGAAACTTCTGATTTTTTCCGTAAATACAACTTAGCCGCCATATCTCTATGCATATCAGATTTAGGATTAGTCATATACTCAATCCATGCCGGGTCATGATTTATGTCCCCAATAATATTTGCTTCCAAAGCCTTGTAGTCAAATTCTATTAATCGTCTATTCCGCGAAGGGACTATATTTCGTCTAATAGTATTCATAGCAAATTCATTATGCGCTGGAACGTTCTGTAAGTTTGGGGAATCACTCGAAGAGCGAAGGGAATCCGCAATATGTAGGTTTAACGTGGTATGAATAACTCCATCTGTTGCTTCTCGCATAAAGCCTTTTAAATATGTATCTCGAATCTTTTTTAATTTTCTCCATTCAAGTACTATATTGACTATAGGATATTTATTTTTGAACTGTTCTAGTGAATCTACATCAGAACTATTTTTTCCTGTAGCTGTTTTATTTTTTGATTCTACTCCCATTTTATCGAAAAGTAAATATGCTAAATCTTGTGGTGCTGTAAAACTAAAAACTTTTGATTTATCCCATAATTTCATTTCTTTCATTTTATTAACTTTTATTTCATACTCTTTCATCATAGTACTAATATTTTCAAATTCTTCTTTAGCAGTTTCCGTATTAAATTGCACGCCAGCATATTCAACTCTTGATAATTCATTCATAGCAGAATTAAAAAACTTTGCACCTTTAGTAGTATGTTCATCTAATTCTGATTGCTGCAATTCATATATCTTATGAGTAAATAATGAATCTAATGCCCCATATAACAATAATTTATCTAATGGTGCTTGTTTAATTCTATTAAAAGCATTAGCTCCATATAATTCTCGCTCTTTAGTATCTGATTCTAAAAATGGTTCTATTTCATCAGCATACGTAATACCAAACTTTGAATATGTTAGAAACTTCAAATTAACTTTTTTACCATTATGAATTGCTCGAGCATTTAACATAGTATCAACTTGTATTTTAGGCCAATACTTCAATAATACTTTTGTCCATAATGCTTCCATTTTTTTATTGTGGGCAATTTTTATTTGTTCTTTATTTAGTAATAATTCTTTCCATAAACTTCTAAACTTTCCATCATTAAAGAATGGGAATGAGTAAGAAAAAGCGCCATTAGAAAGTGATACTGAATATAGTTCATGACCTTTTCTAAATGGTTTTAATCCCGTAGTTTCATAGTCAAAAGCAAATGTAGGCCAGTGTTTTGCATCAATTAATATATTAATAGCTTCTGATGCTTCTGTAAATGTATAACAATTTTTTGTATAGTCAATAGTATGAAATTTCTGTTTAGATAGTTCTATTGCTTGTAAAAATACATTTTGTACTTGTCTAACTAAGACAGGATCAGTTTCATTACTTTCATTACTATTTTGTCTTAATAAAAATGATGGATGCCATGTAGGACAAATATAGCATTTATATTCTTGATCGGGAATACTACAACCGTTCCAATCAGTCATAGATAATCCTGATAATCGCCCTGATATTTTATGCTGAACTAATGCATCCATAGCAATTTTACCTAAAGGAATAATAACTTTTGGTTTATAGCGTTCTATAGTTTGTAATAAGTTTTTTCTACATGCTAATACTTGCATTGGTTTAGGAGTATTTATTTTCCCAGTTTTATCTCGTCCAGGAAAACAAGTAATAGCATTTGTTTTGTAAAAATCTCTATCTAAGTCTAAATCAATTTCTTGTAAAATATTTCGTAATAGTTGCCCTGATTGCCCTACTAATTGAGTGCCTTTAGAGTCTTCTGTCGGTCCAGGCGCTTCTGCTATTACTAATATATTTAATCTACCTTCTCCTGATGGTTCCATTTTAGGACTATTACAAGTATTTGATAATCCGCATTTTGTACAATTAAAAACAGGAACCTTTTTTACATGATTTTTAATAGTTTCATCGCCACGAGTAATCATAGTTTGTTCTAATGTAAAAAAGCCTTTATTCATTTTTACCTATAATTCCAAACTTATTTATTTTTCTATTAAGATAGAATTGTGCTTTTTTCAAATCTTCTAATTCATTTCCTTTATATTTTGCTCTAGCCAAATATTTTACAACTTGCCAAACTAATGGATCATTAGGAAACCATTCATCTAATACTTCTATAACTTCATATTTTGTCATATTATAATGATTAGGGTGATTTACCATATCTTTTTCTTGTTTCATTCAGGATTACCTATTTCAAAAATCTCGGAAAGTTCCTTTCTACAATGTTCATATAAAGGAATCATCAAATCGCGCATTTGTGGATGAGCTGCCTTACTTATTGCCCGTAATTTGAAAATATGTTTCCATTCCCTAAAATTAGCGGTAACTACAATCTCTGTTTTCAACGAATTCGGTAATACCGATCTTGCTTGCTGTGGATTCCAACCTTTGTTTAATAAATCAAAATAAAAGTTTTCTGATTCTCGCATAGCTTGATACCATAAATAATTTGTACTTGTAGATTTCCAATCTTCTTCGGTATTTATAGAAACAACTAAAGGATCAATCCAAACAGGACGAATAAAAGTAATCTGCTTATTAAATTTATTCTTAGAATAATCACAATATCTTGTGCTTTCTTGTGTAAATGAGGCTAATCTATGCCTTACTAATTCATGGGATACTCCACGATCAGTAATAAACTTTACAGATAAAAAACTATGTTCCAATACTGCTTCATGTCCTCGCTTAGTAATCATTGAAGCAAACTCTTTCATTGAATCGTCCGTAATTCTATCTTCAGATTTATAGGCAGTTCTACCAGCCAATTCAATAAGTTGCAGTTGTTTCTGTAAATCAGGATCAGATAAAATCTCGTAAGATTGGTTAATAATTTTCATATTATTCTCCTCCCTCAAATGTATTGACTATCTGCAAACCATTAGCATGAGCAAATACTATTTTAGTTGCTCCTTTCTCACTACTCTTCAAATAAAAACTATCACTATTTTTTATACCCTGCTCGAAAAAGTTATAATCAACTAATATAGACAACTCTGACATATTCTTTATAGGTTTATCCCATGATACTTTTTCAGTATACTTCCCGCTTGGGCGTTCTGAATATACTTCTATATAGTCAGTAGTAAATGTTAATTTTATACTATTGAAACTTTCAATGTTCATAGATAATGTTGACGCTCTATTAATTGCATCAGATAATCCTACTGGTAGTATGCCTTTTATATCACCTTTTACTAAACCATTACTTTCAACTAAATCTATAATACTCTTAATAGGATAATTATCAATAGCTAATTTCTTGCAACTAAAAACCGTTTTATCCTTCGTACAAAAATGTACCCATGATTTATCACTGCAATATTTAACAATATTTTGTAATTTCAATAATTCCTTTGCAGCATTATCAGAAATCCAAAATGGTTCTACGATAGTCCCGTCAAGTTTATAGTGATTAATTCTAATTTCATCCGTTGACGTAATATAATTTTCATTACAATACAAACCTGATAATGATGATCGATTAGAATTGAAACTGCATATTTTCATACCATCAAAAAACCGTTCAGGCAATTTAACATATTTAGGATTTGTGGGACTAATTTTTTCTATATGCTCCATTAATGAACTTTCTAATAATGTCAATTCGGCGCGAGCAGATTCATTTTTAACTATCCATTTGCCATCTTTAGAAATAATTGTAATAGTATCAGTTTTGAAACGATCAATTAAATCATAAAAATCCTTAGCCTTGATAGCGCCGACTAATGGTTTTTCCGTGACAAATGGTACAGATACAGAAATATTATCATTATAACTATAGATAAAACCATTTTTGAAAATAAAAGTATCAGCTCCGTCTAAAATAGAATTACCAGATTCAACGCCAGGAAGCGCTTGTTTCATTGCAGTAAGTAGATTTGATTTTACGATTTGCATCGTATCTCCCCCCTAAAATAAGTAATTAATTTTTGATTTATAAATAGTAGGGCATTTATCTTTTACGTATTTTTCAAAATAAATAATATTACATCTACATCTTTCTACCTTACCGGGAACGTTAGTTTCATATATTTTCTTAAAATCACAGTTGATTGATTTTAAGTAATCATTAACTATTTTTTCTTTAATTTCACTTTTCCATTTATGTCTTTTTATATCACCTGCTTTAATTATTGTTTTTGCCCCCCAAGGAGTTAATATCACCCCATATCTAGCACAAATATGAGCAGTAGAAGCATCAACGGATTTCCAAGGAAACATCTCCATTAACTCAATATCATTGACACCAAAACCATGAAATCCTATTTTACTTGAATCAGGAAATAAATCAAAAACTCTTTTCATTGCAATCAATCTATTTTTTTTATATGATTTAGCGAATCCTCCTAGCCCAATATAATTGGTTTCATCGGCATACTTATATAAATATTTTAAATCAGCATCGGCATGAAAAACTGGAATCACATTTAGCCCGGCTTTTATCATTTTCAAATAATTTTTATATGATAAAGAATCATCACCAAAAATATCCAATGAAATAATATGATTGAATTCCGCTCTCGTATTTAAAAGAAAATCTATATATTCTTCTACTTTAATTTCCTTTTTTTGTCTCCAAGCTGAAAAAGCTCCTGAATCTAGCATTAAATCAGAGCATTTTTTTGTCTTTCATATTCTTTTTTTTGTTTAGCAAGCTCGTAATATGAAACTAAAAATGGGAAGGGTTTGATATTTATATTATCCCAATTTTCAACTTGGGTATTGCTATAATAGATTTTCATTATTCAATAATCCTTATCATATTTATATATTAATTTCATCAAATAATGATGAATATTTTTTAATAAATGATTTTGGAGCTTGTCTACCCAATTCATCCATATATTTTATATCAGCGAATGCTCTGGTCATTATAGGTATAGATATGCCCATTATGAAAAATATAGGTATCCACACCTTGTAGGATATTATTAGAACTTTCGACGCCAGGCATTGCCTTTTTCATTGCGGATAGAAATTCTGATTTTACGATTTGCATTGGTACTCCTTAAAGTAGATAATTAATTTTACTGGAATATATATAATCAGAATCGAATGAAATATCTGACATTATTTTATAATTTAATATTGTTAATATTTTTGCTTGCTGCCTTCCATTATTTCCTACTAAAATATCAGAATAATCTTTTCCTAAATATTTTATTGATAATTTTTTTACTTCGTTTAGCGAAGCTTCTCCTCTTTTTTGAAAAAACTGTTTTCCTATATGCCATTGTTTTCCATTTACAAATAAATTGCCATTAATTCCAGCTCTAATAATAGTTGTGCTATCTACAGAATAGAAAGGAAACTCGTATAATAAAGGGATACTATTTACTCCAAATCCATGAAACTTTATTTCTTTATTGTTAGGAAATTCTTTGAAACATTTATAAAAAAAATTTCTTTTTTCATTATAAGCTATGCCGACAGTTCCCCCTAATCCAATATAATCAGAATTATTTGCATAAAACTTTAATAGTTCAATAGGTTCTTTATAATGATAAACCGGAATGATTTTACATTTTGCTTTTTTCATTTTTATAAAATTATTTTTATTGTCTTTTACACTTCCTTGAATAACATCTAGTGAGGTCATTACCTCAAAATACTGTTCATTTTGTAATGTGAAATCTATGTATTTGTTTATATCTATAATAGCTTTTGAATTCCATGCTGAAAATGCACCACTATCTAAAAATATTTTCTTTGAATACAATGGAATCTCTTTTTTCACATCTTTTTTATTTTTTAATGTATTATAAGATAATAGTATATTAAATTTTAATTTATGTCCTATTAATTGCTTTACTTCTTTCATATCAAATTTTGGACATCCACTAACATATATTATCATTAAATTATTTTTCATCCTCATTTAAAAAACTTTCTCTTAAAAGGCAATTATCACAAACACCACATGGAGGATCAAAATAACATGAGTATGTTTTTGAATAATCAATTTCTAAACTTCTACCTAATTTTATAACTTCATTCTTTGATTGCCTATTTTCATAATAAGGAGCTCTCAGTCTAGTTTGATAAGAAAGGCCAACATTAGTAAGCAAATTCATCATATCCACAAATTGAGGGGAATTATCTCCAGTCATTAATTTATATGTTCTTCTTTTAGTCCATTCTTCCTCTCCATATAAATAGCCAGTTAATAATTCATCTATTTTCATAGTAGAGCAATATGATAAAGCATATGCAATCATTATCATATTTCTACCTTCAATAAAAAAGTTTTCATATCTTAATTTATTGTAATCTGCTAATGGGTTTTCTTCATTAGGTTTAAAATTTTTAGTAAACAACCCTGGTTTTTTTTGCCAATCAAAATATTCAATTTTTATTGTTATTGGATCATTTAATCCTAATTTTTTAGAATGAAAAGTAATCATCTCAATTTGTTTATCAAAAACAGATTGCCCATAATCTACCGTTAAAAGAGTCGGATTTTTATCTTTATATAAATACATAAGAGTAGTCGAGTCAATCCCCCCAGTAACCATTATAGCTATAGAAGCTCGATACATTTTTTTACCTCCTCGGTTTCAATCCCTCTATTTTTTGCTATACATTCTTTATAAAAATCTTCTAATTGATTAATAGGATTGTTAATAAAATCTTTTTCACAATTAATTCCATTTAATTTAAGGGCAATATATTTTCTTAAACACGATCTACAAATACCACAAGAATTTCCAGAATAACAACTAGAAGAATGATTAATTAAATCGTTATAATTTAATCCCTTTTCTAAATACATTTTAACCAATTCAGTTTTAGTTTTCATTTTGAATGGCATTTCTATTATATATTGTTCATTACTAATTTTAACTTTTTCAGGAGAAGAAGCAAAATAATTAAATATTCCTTCCATTTGGGATTTAAATACAAAATCTTTATCTTTGGTTGTATCACCAGCGGTAAAAGCAAAATAGATCTTAGAAGAGTATTCTGCCCCAATTAAAGCAAAAAAATGATTTCTAAAAGGAATTATTTTATTTGGCAATTCAAAGTTTGCTATAGGTAAATCAACTTTCAAAACCCCTGGATAATCTCTATTAATAATTAGTTCTTCCGTTTTGTTTTCTTCCGTCCCCATTCTTACAAAAAGACATTCATCATTAGAAAAATTATATATAGATTTCATTATAAATGAATCCATTCCAGAGCTAAACATTAAGATTCTATCCATTTTAATCCCCCTACATTTTTATCATCGATGTAAAAATCAGCTCTAATTTTATCCATAACTAAAGCATGATATCTAATATTTAATTCTTTTAATTGCTCTTCAGTTTCTTTTCTAACTAGTGAACTTCTAGCGGTATAAATAATGATAAAGTTTTCATAATTTTCATATAAAGAGTTTACTTTTTCAGGGTATTTAGAAGCGGTTTCATCAAAATCTATGGCTATTACTTTCATCCTCGCACCATATTAAAAAATTCATTTCTAGTTGGATCAAAATCTTTAAATGCCCCAATCAATTTACTTGTTTCCATTACTGAATTTATTTTTTGCACTCCGCGAGCCTTAATACAAAAATGCTGAGCTTGAATAAATACAGCTACCCCTAAAGGATCAAGGCATCTTTGAATATCATTAGCAATATCAGCAGTCATACGCTCCTGTATCTGTAGTCGTCTAGAATGCATTTCAACTAATCTAGCTAATTTGGAAATTCCAACTACTTTTTTATTTGGAATGTATGCTATATGGGCCTTGCCCCAGAACGGGAGCATGTGGTGTTCACAAGTAGAAAAGAAATCAATATCTTTTAATATTATCATCTCATCATAATCACCAATTTCAGAAAAAGCTACTTTTAATACATCTTCTGCTTTTTGATTATAGCCCCCATATAAAGTTTCCCAGCTTTTTCTAATTCTTTTTGGAGTATCAATAAGTCCTTCACGATTTGGATTTTCACCAATGTATAATAAAATATCTTTTATCTTATGTTCAATAACTTCTGCGTTTGAATCGAAAGATTCCATTTTGGATTTTTCTTGCATACTTCGACAGTCTCCTCTGTATTTTTCATTGAGCATGGTTGAAGATAATAACATTTGAATTTTGTATCTTCATATTGTTTTAGATCTTGCCCTTCATAAACTACCTTTAATTCATCTCCTCTTTTAATAATCCAATTACTATTTTGCTTTGGGGAAATTGTAGTCCAATTTATTCCTCTTGGGATACACTTTGTTCCATTGCTTTCAATATGCAAATAATATCCATTTTTCTTCAATGTCTTAATAAGTCTTTTATCTAGTTGTAGTGTTGGTTCTCCTCCTGTTAATATTATATGTTTTGTAGGGTATTTTTTTATTTCATTGATAATATTATCTAAACTAAGTTCAATAGGATTGCTCCAATCAGTGTCGCACCATGTACAAGAAAGATTGCATCCAGCAAATCTAATGAATATAGCAGGAAGTCCAGTCCATCTTCCTTCACCTTGAATTGAATAAAAAATCTCCTTAATCCAATACATAAGAAGCCTTATTGTTCTCAGACTCAATAACATCTACTTTATAGCATTTAGGGATATTAGTACAGAGATATTCAGCAATATTTTCGGCAGTTGGATTAAAAGCTAAAACCTCGTTTAAATTTTTATGATCTAATTTCATTGCTTGTTCTTTAATTTTTGTAAAATCAACTACCATTCCATTTTCATCTAATTCTTCTGATTTACAATAAATGGTTACTTGCCAATTATGTCCATGGAGATTAGAACATTTACTTTCATAATTTAACTGCAAATAATGAGCCCCGGCTATTTCTAATCTTTTTTCTAGATAATACATAAAACTCCTTTTATGTTGGTGGTAATTTAGAAATATGTTTTTCATATCCTATAGGAAATAACTCATGGCGTAAATTACCATCTCTATCGTTCAATTGTTTATTTAATTTTGCAATTTTATCTTTCCATTCTTGACTATTTGTATCCATATAGATAATAGTTTCTTTTCTTTTACCCATGTTCCTACCCCCTTAATACAGAAATATATGTTAATCTTCTATATTTTCTATGATGCTTTTTTGCTATTGCTTCTCCTTTTATGTTCATTTCGTTCAGCACTGGCTGGGCCAGTACAATTGATTGCTCATAAGTTACTTGCTTAGTTAATAACTTACCCTTTAGATCAAAGAAAAATTGACTGTATAAAGTTTCCATACTAGTATTATATAGTATTTCTCATAAAATTACTATAGAAATTGACAATAAAATCGCTTAACATATGTATAGTATTTCAAATTAGTAAACCATTAGGATTATAGTTAATATTATGTTTTTCTGAATATAGTTTTAGTGTATAATCAAAATCAATTTTAGATACTTTTTGTAACAACCACATCTTATTAAATTGGGTTATTTTATCCTCAATTTTATTTGAATTAATATTCAAATCTTTTCTTGGCAATTTTACCACTTTTTTAAGATTAGTATATGTCAGCCAATTTAATTCTTTAAATATTCTTATAATTTGTCTTACATGCTGATCATTATATTTCCAAATAATGCCAGAACTGTTTTTAAATGCATGAAGATAAGAACCATTTACTTTTATTCTAGCTGGTGCCGGTAATCCAAACCATATAAGATGAATAAATGTTTTATTACCACCTTTACCAAGGGCTATTATGTTTCTATGATATTCCGGATCATTTTGCATCTTATCAAGTTTACAATATATAGTATATGCAAAGGGAATAAAATGCTCCAAAGGAATACTACTTGTTGGCATATTTTCCTCACATATATTATATACAATTAATCAGAATTTTTACGCTTTTTTGCATAATTATTACCTTTTTCTTGAACTGTAAATTCTGACATATTTACATCAGTTTGCATTTTAGAAGCTATACATGGCCGGCCTATATCTAAGCATTGCAAACATACTACTTGTTTCGATGTTTTTCTACCTTCCCGCATTTTAGTCATGGCTATACGTATTATATTATTATCCTGTTCTTTTTCAGTCTGATTCAATGCTATTCCTATACTAATATGATTATTCTTGCGCTTATCCTCTGATGCATGCTCGATTTTAATATCTGAATTAAATGTCTTAACTTCCGTATGACTTGCTGTAATAATAGCAATATTCTTTTTTAATCGTAATGCTGCTAATCCTTTCCAGATATTATTAATAGTTTGCCTATAATCATTAGACTTGAAATTTTTACTCGGTGACATATAATCAGCATAATCAATTACTACTATATCAGGAATGTAGTTTTCATAATAGTATAAATTATCTAAAGTGCTATCTATATCTTCTACAGTTAATAAATTAGTAGGGAAAATAATTCTAATATTCCCTTTACGATATTGTCTATGAAGTTTTTTCTGTATACTAGCTACTTCATTCGGATCATTACCTTCTTTTAATTCTGATTTCTGTATAATATCATATTTACCCGTAGATTCATTTAATTCAAAATAAGCTGATAACACATCCTTTTTATACTTTGGTTGCCCTGATATAGACGGCCATGCTCGATTTTTCAATATTTCATCTTCAGTCATTTCTAATGTAAATAATAATACTTTACATGATTCCTTCATAGCACTTTCACAAGACCACCATAAAAATTGCGATTTTCCTCTGGAAGCGGGACCGAAAAAACATACAAAATCACCCCGACTGATTGGACCTATTAATTTTCCAGCGTCACCAGGAAATGAAAATAGTTTATCATTCTCATTTGTCAATGCGTCAACTATTCTATCAGTATCTTTTAATAAGTCAATACCTTGACCTGTAGGCTTTTCTACTCGCTTATAATTAGAAATAAGTTTTTCTAGTTTATCAGAGTCATTTTCTAATAATGCTTCATCTATCTGATCTTTTAATACTTCTCCTGAACGTATTTTCAAATAATGTAATGACTCTTGCAAAATAAAATCTATATTGTTTACTTCAGAATAACTTTCATACTGATTAGAAAGATTAGTCAAAAATAACTGAATAGAATCATTATCCTCGGAATCATCTTCTTGAAGCATTAAGCGTTTTTGTTTATATAAATCCGCAATATCCTTTTTAGGAGCGCAAGAAAAATTATTGTAATATTCTTCTACCCACGACCATATAGTTTTTGAATATGATAGTTTTAGATATTGACTTCGCATTACTGGGATAATTTCTTTTAGAAATCTATCATTAGTAATGCAATTAATCAATATTCGTAATTCGGAGTCGATTTTTATGGTCTCACGCTTCAAATTAGATCCTTTTTACTTAATATGTATTTTTGTATATCTATCCAACGAATAATAGGCTCTGAATATTCCGGCTTTTTAGAAAAGTGATACCATGCAAATACAACCATCCCAGTTCTTATCTTCATATCTTTTCGTAATGGATCACCAAGCATTGGATAGCGATCAAATACATAAATACAATTTAATGGGAATGTTTTATCTGAATAAATATAATCTAATCGCTGTTTCCCATGCAAATATGATAGTGGTAATAGAAAATAAAAATCATTACATAATTGCTTTGCTTTTTGTATAAATTGAAATGCCAATGAATATGGTGGGTTAGTTATTATAGTTCTATATTTACGCTTTTCTAATAAAAAATCTTGCCCGTCTTTAATATCATAATAATCTATTTCATCTTCACTATAATCATTTTCAAATAATACTTTTACTATAGCTTTATCCCCACAAGCAGGCTCTAGGATAGGAGCAGATAATTTTACTCTATTCAATAATTCTTGAGTAAGGCAATAAGGAGTTTCGTAGAAATCCGATTTTTTACGTTGTCCAATATTATTGCAAGAGAAATTTTTACCTTTCAAATCATATCCTTTTTTACTTATTATATACTTCTGCTGATTTACATTTCTCATGCCAATATTCAAATTCTTCAATTGTAAATTCTGAATCGGGTGTATATTTTTGTTCTATATTGCCTTCTTCTAATTCTCTATAGCTAATATATTTTCCACAGATAGAGCATTTAAATGGATTCACTTTGTGCTCCTTCTGCTATTTCTAAGTTTTCTTTTGCTCTATTTAATTGCCCTTCTAAAATATTTATTTGATACAACTTTCTATGTTTATATGATTCTAAAGCTTCTTCTTTCGTAGGCCAAGCAAAACGCTTTTTCGTAACTGTTTTATACCACAATGATCTTTCTAGTATAAACTTCTTGCCTTCAATATAACCAATGCAAACATCCTCTTTATATCCTAATTTATTGCGTTCGGGATACTTTATCCACACTCCACAAGGGGTGATTTTCAATACTTCATATGTAGATAATTTTAATTCTATTCTAGCTGAATATTCATCACCATATATCATAGGATCTTCATAACGATAATAAATCATTTTTGTAAAGACCTAAAAGTTTCTATAACAGTAGCCAATAGTTCCTCTTCACCAATAAGAATAAATGTTTTATCTAAAATACCCGGTCCTTCAATATAACTAAAATCAGGATATTGCTCTTTAACTTGATTTAATGTTTTTCTTACTGTTCGCCAATATAACATTCCTGCTACTATTCTCTGCTGCATGTTACCTCCCTGCCCATATAGATAATTGAAAGCCTAAAACATATAAAAAATTAACCTTTTCCCAATCCTCATCATTAGCAAATACTTGCTTACTCATATCATCATGAAAATTAATCACAAACCAACTTACAATAGGAAAGCCAAAAATGATTATAGAGAATATATCCTTTCGCCTTCCATCATTGATAGTGCCAAATGGATATTTCATAGATTACTAGCCCAATCATCTGTTTCATTTCTTTCTATAATATGAAAATCAAGATCAACTAATAATGAATTATGCTCTTTACAAGCCTTCCCTTTAAAATAAAATCCTCCGCCATAATCAGTAAAAAATATAACATCTTCTAAATTAGTACAGTCAGAATCACATTTTAGCCATTCATGATTTCTCCAATTTTTAATCATATCATCATAATTATCATATAAATGACTTATAGGAACATCGGAAGTTCCATCATATTCAAAATGCTTTATTGTTCCATCGTTAAATTTTACCAGTCCATTTGCATGACTCATATTACCTTTACCTCCCCATTAAAAGCATTTGAAATCTTAATTGCACCAAATAGATATTTCATTTTTCAATTTCTTTAGCAAAATCTATCTTATGCTCAATAGATGATAGAACAAAATTAGCATTACAATTTTCATTTTTTCTTATTTCAATTATTTTCTGCTGCAAATATGCTTTTTCAATTTCATCAATTACAATTTCATATCTTTTCATGTGTCATTATCCTATTAGAATATTTCATTTAACATTTTCCTTTTACAAGAGCAAAATCTGGCTTTTTAGGAATCATCCAATAATCAGGGCATTCACATTCATATTCACCATCCCACCACTTATTGTTCTCTAATCTAAATCCCGCAAACCAGCACCCGCCAGAATACATTCCTAATACCTGTATATCTACAGGAGGAAGTTCATCTTCACACAAATACCATCTACCTTTTCAATTTCCATATCTATATTATATACAACTTTTCAACTTTTTAATGATGTTTTTATCGAAACTTGTATTAAATAATTTGCTATTTTCTTTACCATCAAGTATCATTCCTAACGATTCAAAACTTGTTTCTATACTATCAGCTATATCATTTTCAATAGTACCATTAGCAAATGGAAAATATATCATTAATTGTTTATGTTTTTCTGCTCCTACCCTATCGATCCGTCCTACTAATTGAATTACTTGCCCAGGAGTATCAGGCATCTCTATAATTGCTATTGCATTACTTGCTGTTAATGTTATACCTTCTCCTCCTGCATCAGTTTGAATAAATATTATTTTTATACTATCATCTGTTTGAAATCTATCCTCTGCTAATTGCCTATCTTTACCATTTACTGAGCCATCTATTTTAACAGAAATCTTTTTATATCGTTCATATAAATCTTCCATAACAGCTTTATGCCATACTGCTATTACTAATTTATCATGATCTTCTAAATATTCGTCAATCCATATAAATACAGAATTACGTTTAGCTAAATATGCTAATCGTTTTACCTTGCTAATATTATTTTTAACTATTATACTGTTTTCATTATGCTCTTTCAATAATTTTTTCAATTCATCAGTAGCATTTATATAGTTCTTTTCTTCTAATTTTGTTAATTCCATAGGCAATACATTATATACTTTATTGGGCAAGTTTAATACTTCTGATTTTAATTGCCGAATCATTATTGGCTGCAATAATCTATGTAATTCTTCTTCATTAGAGCTTTCATCAAATGTCCAACCGAAGAATCCCTTTTTAGGGCCGCAGAACTTCCATAGATATCTGTACTCATTATTAAAAATGTTAGGACAAATTAAATGTAAAATTGTCCAGAAGTTTCTAGGCCGCTTACGTATTGGGGTGCCTGATAATGGTACAAATATTTTAGGATCTATCGAATAAAACATCCATACAAAACACTTAGTCCAAATTGCTTTGGGGTTTGAGAATCGGTGACTTTCATCAGGGAATATTCCTATAATATTGCACTTAGATAATTCAGTTACCCACCCTTCTAATCTAATATTTTTCTCTTTATATCTTTTCTTTTTATACTCCTTTTTGCTATTTTCACAATCTATTTTTCTTTTTGATTCTAATTTATCGAATAATATTTTATTACGATTTTCTCGCTTCCTATCCTTAACATTTTCTCTACCTAATATATGATAATTGATAATATAAAACTTTGCTTTGGGTAATGAGGATTCTTTCTCGCCATAGATTATATAAGCATCATAATTAGTCCATTTTTTTATCTCACGCTGCCATTTTAGCTTCATGGAAGCTGTACAGATAATTAAAAAACTTCCTTCATTAATATGTAAATTACAAATACCTAATGCTTCAATAGTTTTTCCTATCCCACATTCTGATCCTATAATACCATAATACTGTTTTATATTTGGTCTGATCGATTCTATAAATTGTACTGCTTCTTTTTGGTAAGAATATAATCCTTTTAGTTTAGGATTGTTGATTGCTAAATTATCAATAATAATATCAGGATTTTGTATTATATTCCCTTTACCATAAGCAATTTCGAACCCATTATTTACAAGTATTTCAAAATTATTATTTATATACGGCGCGGTCCAATAGTGTTTTTCTTTTATGTATTCTCTACCATCTAATGACTTTACCACTTTTAGAACACTTATAAAATCATCTCCTGAGAACTTTATAATGAAAATATTATTATTTAGCGAAGCAATTTTAACTGATTTCAATTAATTATCACAAAATCGCCAAGCAGCATCATTCCAAGCATCATCTTCTTCGATATATGAATCGCTTAAAATAATTCCAGGAGCAACTATTAAAATACTATATCCATCATCATCTACACAGGCATTAGCATCAGAATATTTTCGTAATACAATTTCTTTACTATTCATTCTTATTTCCTTTCCTTAGAATATCTATCATACAAAACAATAGAACCTGCTACGGCTACATTCATACTTCTGTCACCATACAATTTTATTATTTCTTGACAATTATTCATAGCTTTATTAGTTAATCCATTATCCTCTGCGCCTAGTAAGTAAATTGCTCGTTTAGGATGGGCATAAGTGGAAACTTCAATAGCATTATCTATTATTTCAACCCCTATCAATTTGCAATCAAATGGTCTATGACTATTAAAATCATCAAAATCATTATAACTATACGTAGGAATATGTCTATAACTTTTCATAGTATCAGGAGCACCACGTTTATATCTAATGCCTATTACGAATACAAAATCAGCATCTAGTATTTGCGCAGTACGGAATAATGTCCAATAATTAGTTTCAGTTTTCCCTTGTTCAATACCAATACCATAAAATCCTTTATCTTTCATTTTCTTTTTATACTTTCAGATGCTTTGAAATTATAGAATGGTTTTAACATATCAATAATTTCTACTGTAGGCTCGATACTATTCAATATAATATCTTTAGATTTATAAGCCATTGGAGCTTCGTCTAAAGTAGAAGAATTAGCTGTGCTTGAGTATACATTATTATTATAAAGCCTTGATTGATATTCTTTATAATCTAAAGTATCAAATGCTTTTGCTCTACTCATTAATCGTCCTGCACCATGAGGAGCGGAATAATTCCATTTTGAATTTCCCTTACCTTTGCAAATAGCAGAACCTTCAGCAGAATTAAATGGAATGATGCATAATTGATTTTCATGAGCGCTGATTGCTCCTTTTCTAATTATTTTATCTTCAAAGTCAATATAATTATGTACTGATTCTATAGTTTGCGATTTATAACTATTATCTTTACTATTAAATCCTAAATATTCAATAACTTTATTCATCATTACCCATCTATTTACATGAGCATAATGCTGAGCCATTTTCATTGCTACTAAATAATCTTGTGCTATCTGTTCATGAATAGGTATAAACTCCATATCGGTTTCAGGATTAATAAAAAACTTATTCATTAACTTTTTAGCTTCTGATTGATAAAAATCTGCAATACGTTTCCCAAAATTACGAGAGCCAGAATGAACTATTAACCAAGTATTATTTTGACTATCTTTACTTCCTTCCCAAAAATGATTGCCTCCGCCTAAGCTGCCAATTGATCGTAATGCTCTTGTTTTATCATTATTAGTTTTTTACAGACTTCATCAAAAGTTATCCATCTATCAGAAGTAGATTCAAATGGTTTGTCATTAATTTCTCTTCCACAAGGAATATTATTTTTTATAAACTCATCTAATTTAACTGGGTAAATTTCTATTTGCCCTAAATTAACTGCTAACATTCCACAGCCAATATCGACTCCCACAATTTGGGGCATTATATAATCACCTAATTGCATAGTGAATCCTATGCATGATCCTGAGCCTTTGTGGCAATCAGGCATTATTGCAATTTTCTTTTTACCAAAAGCAGGATGATTTAAAAATGTTTGTATCTGCTCTTTTGTAGAATCATCTATTTCATCAATCATTATATTTGCATAATTATATTTACCATTCATTACAAACATAAAATCTCCTTTATCCATCAATAGGAATTAATCTATCTAAATATTCTTTATCTTCGGTAAAAATAGGCGGGGCTTGTACTATCCATCTTGTTCTTTCTGTTCCTTCTTTATCATAACTTTCTTTTACAATCATTCTACCTCTTTTCAAGGTAGTATCATAATCATTCCAATTAGTTCCTTTTTGAAAAATCATCTCTTGCATTTCAGCATTACATTTATTATTTAATTGTTTGTGACTATATAATGATTGTGCTACTGAACTAATACTATTCCTAACTGTATCATTTTGTCGCCAAATAAAATAATTAATAACTTCTATCTTTTGTGGTATTTGGAAAACTCTGCTATCAAACTCTGCAAAATAATCAGCATTATCTATATCTCTGCTTATCCTAGCTTTATTAAAACTAGATGTAGCCATACTTGCAGAAACACTAACCATCTTTTGAATATTATTATCGAACCACGCTTCGGTATTTATATTTTCAAAATCAGTAAGCAATAAAGATATTTCATCTGACTGTACAAAAGCAAACTTAGTCCCCATAATATTTTTACAAAGGTATTGCGCGGTAGCATTCATGTCCTCAATTAATCCAACATCAAATGGGATATCTAATTTTTTAGTATAAGTATGAAAGCATTTTCCATCAATTCGTAAAATAGTATACGAACGTCTTGGTAAATAACTTCTAGCTCTATTTTCATAATTATTTTTCATTCTGTCGCCTAAAGAGTCAAACACAATTCTCTCCTTACAAATTTTTCCTCTTCCAAATTATAATCACCAGGATCATGAACAAATTCAGGATTGAATATTTCTGCTTCTACTCCTAATCCTACTAATCTTTCACCATATTTTTTAGCCCTTGATTGAGCTTCTTTTTCATTATCAAATAAAAATATTACTTTATTAAATCGCTTGGCCAATAGTATTATCTGATCTTCTGACATTTCCGTACCCAAGGTGGCGCAACAATTTTTATATCCTAATCGCCAAACATCTGTAACTCCTTCATGCAATACTACCCAATCCTCTGTACAGTTATCTAAATTATATAAAACTTTTTTAGCATCAATAACACTCGAAGTAATATCTAATGTCTGATATCGCAGTATATCTAATTCTAAACATTTTTTCTTAGAATATAAACTTCTACCTTGATATGAAACTATTACATTATGATAGAAAATGGGAATTATTATTCTAAATGACCAATATCCTACCAATCCCCCATCTTGTATTTTATATGTATCAATTAGATACTGTGGATCAAAATCCCTATTAACTAAATAATCCCATGCTTTGCTATTCTTAGCAATTTCATATCCAGGCAACTTTATACTTTTTGCTAAACCTTTCTTTTTATTTGCTCTTGGTCTCGCTACAGTATCTGTAGAGTAATCTTGCAATAGTATTTTAGTTTCATAAAAACTTATGTTTAGTAGTTTAGACAGAACTTCTTCTATCTGCGCTCCAGAGCATACCCAGCAATTATAATGCCCATCTGCTAAATTGAATCCTCCTTTATAGCCGCGAACCCCATTGCTATGCCCTAATGGGCAATTTATGTTCACCCAGCCTTCTACGTTTGTAATGAAATCAATATTATAGTCTTTGAATAGTCTAATGAAATCAATCATATTACCACTCTTTCAAATTATACTCTTTACACATCTTAGCAATAGTTTCAGACAATTGTTTAATATGGCAAGGATATAAAAAGAAAGTATTAGAAGGATTTATACATTGAGGAATATAGATACAAGTAATCCCCATTTTATCATGGGGGATCAGCACTATCATCGATCCCATAAACATATCATCATCTACAGAAATAGTCTCAATCCCACCATATTTTTCTTTATATCTTTTTACTTTTTGCATAGCAGAATATCCAACCATTTTTGAAGGATCAAATTCTCTAATTATTTGCTTAGTTTCCTTGAATGTCTTAAATGAAAAAGCATGGCGTTTTGCATAATACCATCGTTTCATATAATCACAAAAATGATGATATATTTTATGAGTAGTACCTTCTATAACATCTAATTCATCCATGATAACTCCTATTGATCTATCTTAATATATAGCCATAAACCAAAAACAATTATTCCATATTCATGAATAGTATTGCACTTTCTATGACTATTTATAATATCAAATAAAGGACTTGATTGCCAATAATAATGCAATCCATACCAAGTATTAAAAATGTTTACATCAAACCCCTTATTGAAATAAATATTCTTAGTAATTTTCATAATAACTCCTTGTCCATCCGTCTACTTCTTGCTTGAAATCAATATTATAGTCTTTTAGCAGACGGATGAAATCTATCATTTACTTATTCTTTCAAAAGAAAAGCCATGAATAATTCTATTATATCTTATTGATTGCCAAACTCTTTGAGCAATATTAGAATTACCATCCCCATAGCATTTTATAGAAGCTGCTTTCATAGTTAAAAATGTTTCATTAGTTTCTTTGCATCTAACTGGTCTTGCCATTGGATTTTTGTCGTCTTTTAATCCTGGCTTACCTAATTTAACTATTGACTGCAAGTATTTTGTCTTTTCAGAATGGTGTTTACCATAAAAGTGATTTTTATTCCCAACTAATTTTTTGCCTATTTGCCTTAATTTCTCTTTGTTTAACTCTGACATAGTGTGCTTACCAATGTTTGAACTAGATATTTTATTTTTTACTTCTTGACTTCTTTTCTTGCCAGTATTTTTAGCAATGCATTTTTTAATAGTTTTTTCTGAAGGTCTTTTGCCATATTGATGATTCTTCTCTCCCGTTTCCGCAATTGATAAATTATTCCTATGTTCCCTAGTAAATATTCTTCCTTTTAATTTTTCTGATGTTTTTCTTTTTGCTTCTTCAGTTCTAGTTTTGCCATACATATGATTTTTAGAGCCTAATTGACTAATAGAAGCATCAATACTTTTATCTTTTACTAAAATACTATATTGCCTTGATGATAATTTCATTCTCTTCTTATTGATTACATTCATTATCCAAAAAGCTCGAATCATTTTAAGATAACCGCATTTCCATAATATCAAATGGGCAACAAAATGCTCTCTATTTGTTAATTTTATTAGATTATCTTTATTATCTAATCCTCCCATGCTTTTAGGGAAGATATGATGAATATTAAATCTGTTTTCTTTTTTCAAATTTCTGATCGGCCTAGATTCAATAAACTTAGCATATCTAAAATAATGAATATAGTTACTTTTATTATGAGGGAAAGGAATATTTTTAAATTTTTTCATATTGGTTTGGACTATACTCCGAATCGCTTTGCCCATTTTGTTCCCACAGCCTTTCCAAATTCATCTTGTACATAACCCATCTAATCCTCCTTAAAAGGTTTTCCAGTTTCATCTACAAACTCTGGAACAACTTCCTTCTTCTTATGGTTTCGCTTTGACTTTGTACCTAAAACTTCATCCATAATTTTATCCGCTTTTTCTACAGTTAAGGCTTTATCATCGCAGGAAGCAATTTTAGCAATGTATTCTATTACGCTTTTTCTGCATTTATGATTTGGTAGCGCTACTAATCTTCCATCAGCAAAAGCCCCACAAAGAAATTGTATAAGTTTATACAAATCTACCCTACCAAATTCATTAACAAATAATTTTTCAGCTTTTGCCCGTTCGAGCATTTTATAAAAATACTCTTCATTTACCCATGAATAAACCCTATGATTAGTAGGATCATTCAGTTCTAATTCCATGTAGGCACTCATTTCACTTTTCATTTCGACCTTAGATTTTACAGAATCATTAACATTGCTCATAGATACTCCTTATAGAAAATTAATTAAAAATTATGGGCAGACTTCTAATTCATTTACGGGCACTATCTTATAACCAAAAGAAGAGCACTCTATGCAAGCCATTCCATATCCGTAGCAAATAACAGTTACTAAAAATCCTTTCCATAATTTCACACATTCCTCCTATTACTATTGTATACAATAATAAGAAAATATAATTCTCATACAAGAATTATTTGCCAACTTTTTTATCTTTACTTAAATAATTGAATAAAGGAAATGCAATAGGGAAAATTAGAATGAATATTAACAACAGAATAATAGAGGATATATGCTTATGTATTTCCTTAAATCTTTCATCCCTAATAATAGTTCCTAATAGTATACCTGAAATAAAGAAATATAATGAAAAGATCGATAGCCAATACCAGTTAATCATACTTCCTCCTATCGAAATAACCTATCTATATTATATACATCACACAATCTTTTTTAGCTCAATTATGAAATAATTTTCTAATATTTTCAGTATTTCTGTACGATTATCCCAAATATTACTTTGTACTATTAATCTTTCAATATTATGACATTCTGCATAGCGATAAAGCGGCCGTAGTACTTTTCTCATTTCAGGCCAGAAATCAAAGCCTGTTTGCCATTTTCTGCTTATTACTAATGTTGGCTTGGCAATATTTTTAGGCATTATTTTACTCTATATTTAAAAGAGATTATAAAAGCAATTATTCCATAAAGCACTCCTGAAATAAGCCAGCAATAGGTCCAATTATCAGGATCGAACCGCAAATCTAGAATACCAATAATAACACTGATAACTGATGAAATCAAAAAATACTTCATTTTCATACCTCCATACAAGCTTGATTTTGCCACCACTGGGCAATTTCATTCCATGCACTATTAATTCTACTGACTTTCCAATGTTTACTACGATATAGCTTAGTAACAAAATGTTTTGATGGTCTTTTATAAAACTTTTTGCCAGGCACTTCCCATTCTCTAGAACAAATATAATTTAGTATATCCCTAGCATCATCAGATAATTGCAATTTGTTATCTATTTTATTCATAGCTTCTATAAATGTATCATAACTGTATAATTTTTTAGGAATATTTATTGATCCTTCCACATATATGTCTGAATCTATAAATTGACTGTATCTATAATCTATATTTACTCTGGCGTCTTTTTGCGTTTGAATGTAACAATAATTTCTTAATTTATTCCTAAGTCCATTATATAGATAGGTTGAAAATAATTTATCACAATTTCCATATGAAAAATAGTTCAGATCAAACTTTTCCATCACTTCACAAAATGCTAAATATGCTTGTGATTTGATTTCTTCGTATTCTAAATTTTTATATTTTCTAGTAAATCGCCATGCAGCTTGTTCTACCATAGGACGGAATTGAGTAAATTGCTTTGAAGAATAATCTTGATTCATTTTACTTCTATTAATTTTTCTGATTGCTGATTGATTATTTGCTCGTAAATTTCATATCTGGTCTCTCTATTAAAACCAAACATGTTTAAATCCGTTCTATCAGCAATAGTTAAAGAACCTTCTAATACCCTAAGCATTACTTGCAATTGTCTTTCATTTACTACCATACTGCTTCCTCCTTAAAATAACAATAGTTGCAAGGTCTTGCATCTAGGGCAAGCAAAAATTCTAACTTCTATTCTCCTACTATAATCTTGTTTAATTAAAAATGTACCTTCAACTTCTATAAATTTTTCTGCACCATTATTTTTTCTTATTTCATTATCGAATACAGGGTCTTCCCTGTCTATCTCCCATTCTTCTAATTGATAATATCCACAAACGCATTTCATAATGCTTTCTCCTTATAAGATAATTTGTCTGAACCATTTTTATATTCAACTTTTTCTTTTTCTTCCCCCATATAAGGTATCTCTGACTCATTGAAAATCAGCTTTGCTTGGCTCGCTGGAACCGTAGCAATATGCCTACGATCGCGAGAGAAAATGTTAATATTGCCATCTATATTTTCCATCATCGTACAACGAAAAATCTGCCCAGTGGAAAGATTTACTAACTTCATAATTCCTCCTAATAAGCCTTGAAAATATCTATATTTGCATAATGAATCTTTACTCCAATTTGTTCCCCAACCCATTTAATAATAGGAATAATTTCAGTAGATTCTTCTTTCCATGATTCTGGTCTATCGTAATTATAAGCCAACCCAATTACGTGACCAATACGACGCTTATTTCCTTTTTCAACCACAATCTGTCCTAAATTGCATTCACAAAGCTTCATCTTACTCCCCCTTAATTAAAACTAGTCTTCTATAATAATTTGGATAGATTCAATACTATCTGTACGAAAATAGATTTCATCATCTTTTACTAATAGTGAAATTTCTGCATCTGATTTTTTTATTAAACTAGATATTAGACTTTTAGCATTTTTAATTTCATCTTGAGATAATTCTTCTTTATTTCCAGAATATTCTCTTCCTGTTTTAGTAACTATTTTTGTACGTACTAACTTTTTGTCAGCTGATCTTTTAAATCTATTACATTTATAATCTTTTCCCATGCATTGATTGCCTATAAGACAAGAATAATGCGAACCCACCATACTTGAATGTACACAAGGATTATCTGTCATTTCATAGCCTCCTTAGCTTTTGAAGGATCTGTATAAATCTTACCACTATAATTTTTACTTTCAGAATTGAAAATAGGCACAATCATAGTGCCTTCAATCGCCCAGCCGAAAACACTAGTTAATGGTTTCTCTATTTTTTTAATCTTTACTTCTCCAATAATACCTTCTTGGGCTTTTAACTTTGCTGCCCGTCGCCCTGCTTGCATTCGAGCTTTTTGCTCAGACGTTAATGAGCCTTTTTGTCTACCCATTATTTTTTATCTTCATTTTAATTTTAGCAATACGTTTGCTAATTCTATTAACTTCTATTCTCTTTTCTGGGCAAATAAAACAAATATTATCGGTTAATTCTCCATTTTCAATTCCACCATAATGACATGAGCAATTTTTCATTTCTTTTTCTAATCTATTCTTTTTATCTTTCAAATGCTGTAATTCCTGGTTAAACTTTATCATATCATTCCTCCTTAATAATGCCAATCTCGCGCCTCATTATCACCCTTATACTCTGCTATTGCATTATAAAGTTTGTTATTAGTCTCATCAATTTCAGCATGACGAATTCTACGCTTATCATTTTTAACTCTAGCTTTATCTTTTGTAGTAGGGAAGCGCTTAGAATATTCATGCTTCCAAGGATCAGCGAAACCATCAGCATTTAATTCTAGCCTCATCGGCCGATGTACAAAAGTCCTGCTCATGGCAACCTCCTTATACAAAACTCTGATGATACTCCATAGTATCTTCAAAAGGGCTATAAGATTTTTTATACTTTTTAATTGTTTTTGTTACCAGATCATTAGAAATATCTTTCCAGAATCTATTACGATAATTCAAGCTTTTTCTATTTTCATACATGTACTCGGCAGCTCGTGAAGCTCCATAGTTGCTATACCCTAATGCTAGTAATCTCTTTTTTACTTCTGCACTATCGATGAGTTTTTTGAAATATAAGATTTTAATTGCTAATCGTCTCTCATCCTCACGATCGAATTGGCTCTGAGTCATTACCTTTAATAGCATAAAACCTCCTATCAAAATAACTAATGCCGGGTACAGGACTTGAACCTGCACGCCATTCCTGGCAACGGAGCTTAAATCCGTGGTGTCTCCCAATTCCACCAACCCGGCAAATAAAAACTTGAACCGTACCTGATTTGAACAGGTGACCCACGCCTTAAAAGGGCGTTGCTCTAGCCAACTGAGCTAACGGTTCTTAAAATTACTTATCAAATTCTGGCAATTCCTCCTTTACCTTAAAATATAAATCTTCCACGCTAATCATATTTTTGCCAGAGTAATCTTGCCGAGAAGAAGCATCTTTTAATATTGCTGGGCTTAAAATTCCTAATTGGCAAGCCCGTAATACTGCGATCATTTTTACAACTTCTCGATCGCAGATATCAGACCATAAAACATAAATATCTGTTCCATATATACCGAAAGTATCAAGGAGCAGAAGTTTTCCGAATGGGCCGAATGCGTCTTGAGGATCTATTTTTTCATTATTAATATATAATTCCATCATAGCATTTATAGCGCCAGGATTTCCTTCTGACATTTTTATAGCCATATCCATAATAGAATCAGTCAGCTCTATTCTGCTCATCTATTTACTCCTTCTTTATTCCAAATAATTTCTTGGTCTTCTGAAACATTTCTTCATTTACAAAAAACATAAAACCATTATCAAGTTCAATCCACCCTTGATTTCTTTTTGAATAATCGCTTTTAGACTCAAAATAATCCTTTAGACCACAAAATTCTTTTAATCTAAAATCTGATTCGCTTTTTCGTAGCTTATTTATTCTCTCTTTTACATCTTCTTCATATTGCTTCGGACAGATGTAATAAATATATTCCTTACCATTATTTTTATTATTTATAATCCTACCTTCTACTAGATTATCTTTCCCAGCTTGCTCTGCTATGAAATTAAATGCTGATGGAACTGCTCCAAATTCAAATTCTGCTGATCCCATATAATCGAAAGAAAAAATAGCCCTTAGAAGTTTCATAGCACTATCAGAAAGGCCGCCGTTTTTTAATCCACCACCGAAAGAAAAAAGATTATCTAACTCTGGCCCTGACGGTTTTTGTAATCGTTGAATAAGATAACTATTATCCATTTTCTTTTTCAGTTCCAATTTCTCAAACATTTCATTTACTCCTTTTCTCTCACAGGTTTCCACATTGCTGCCATGACCACGCGCACTGATTCCGGACTATCCAATAATATATGCCTAAGTTCAGTAATTCGTATCCGCTGTCTACTCGGGCGCTTTTTGGCTTTCATATTTTATGCTAAAATATAAAGAAGATTTTCATTCCAAATTGAACAAAAATATTTGCCCAAAAATTTCCCTGTATTACGATTATAAATCAAATACCATTTCTTCATTCTGTCCTCCTATCATCAAACATTCTATACTTCCTTTATTAAAATAATCTTATAAGGAGAGCCACCACAAGGCTTAGAAACTATTTGATTGATATGGAAATTGACTGTGGTTTTTTCGATGTAGGTAATGCCCTTCAAAAGGCCACTGATAAAATACTTTGTAACTTCATATCGCTTCATTCTGTCCTCCTATCAATTAACCTTAATATGATTATATAGTACATTTTAGAAAATAAAGTATAAATCGTACAAATAAATACATTTTTACATTTTTTATTACTTAACGTTTGTATAGTACCCTTTAGCTATTGAATAAAAATATATCGATAAGAATGTACTTATATAGCTAAAAGTAGTCAAAACCTACGATCGCCTAGCTCTGAAATCTCGTCTATAACCCATTAAATAATTTGACTACGCGGTTTTGTAGCCGAAATCGTAAGAGTATACGCTCTGCCTGTAGATCGTAAGAATTTAGCATAGATATTACTCATCACCAAAATCATAAAGTATTCTTTTATTATGTATCTTCATTTCATTTTTCATGCTCATTGTTCCTTTCCCACCGGGAAATAATATTGCATAATCTGTATATTCTGCCATTTGCCTATTGCGTAATGGTCCAGCTTTTTTGCCATATTTATTCCAATCGGCCGGGAATAATTTTACTTTTAGTTTTAATTCACCAGCTAACTTCTCACCAAATAAATCACTAGTACCGGAATGCCCTGAAACTATTGCTGTAATTTTGTAATGATTAATTATTTGTATAATTGTTTCTTTATCACCAGCAGTAGGAATATAATCTCTACCACCTGCTATGATACATTTCATTTTATTTTCGTACTTAAATTATGTCTTTTATGTTCATATTCAAATTGTTCAATAGAATAATCAGAATCTGGGGTATACTTTGTATTAATTTCATTATTTTCCATTTCATTGAAACCAATATATTTTCCACAAACAGCGCATCTAAACTCATTCATTTTATCCTCCTTTTATTTCCTTGGCAAATTAATTTCAATATCATGGGTTTCTCTAGCATACCGTAACCATTCTGCCCATGTTCTGTTTCCCGTACCTAAATGCGCTACAGTAATTGTATCTATCCATGATCGCATCCATCCTACATATTTTCCTATCCATTCCTCTTTATCTCTACCAAACCAATATAAACAATTTGTATCATCATTGCATAAGTCATTTCTGTAGTCATCATAATATTTATTAATACTTCTCACTTTAGTCCAGAATGTAAAATTGTCTGTTTTATCACGATCGTAAAATGGCATAAATAAGCTTCTTACTTCTTTAGGAATTGAATGATATATTTTATCTGCTGATTCATCGCGCTGATAAGCCGGGCCCATCAGCATAGTAACATAAAACATTGAACATCCATTAAAAGGATTGTAAATATAATCATTAACATTCCTAGGCAATTTGTTTTTATCATAAACAATAGTGTCTGGATCGAACCATAGTAAATATGTTTTAATAGATTTAGTAAGTAGCTTTTCTATATTGATCCATGATCCTTTACACTCATGGATCTTTTCTGTGATTTTATCTTCTAATAAATATTCTTTATAAACTTGCTTAAACCAATCCTTCAAACCAAATAATGGATACTTAGTTAAAAACCGTCCTTCATATAATGCTAATACTTTATCTTGGAAATTTGAATAAATGGTAGTAAAATGATGTTTATCTACAGGCATTCCATGAGGGAATAATTTTTTACCATCTAGTTCAAAATCAGTAACAGTACGGAATATTGATAGTACCGATTGATTAACGGAATGCTTTTGTAATTTAGGAGTTTTTGATTTAACAACTTTTTCTATTGGATTACCTGTTATTAGACTATCCACTTTAACCTCCCCTGATTCTCGTAACCAAGAAAGAACATTTTCTCGCAAAGCAAAACCAACTTGTCTTCCACTAGTTGTATTTTTAACTGTTTTAATTAATGGATAATTTTCAGGGTCGTTAGAATATTGCCCTGCTAATTCCTCAAATACTTTATTTAACTTTTGATTAGAATGGAAAGGCAACCCTGGTAAATCTTCAAATACCTTGCTATATTTTACCCAGTAATAATGCTCATAATCTTTTTTAGTATCTATTATTTTCTGTTTTCCTGAATGGGCAAAATATACTAGCCAATCTAATAATTCTGCATGGATCATATTCAATTTCAAATATACAATTTTAGATTGATTAAAATGTCCTGAACCTATAGATGCTTTCATTTTTAACTCCTTATAAAAAAGAAAACCCTTCGTGGCGCGACTACTCGCCGGAAGGGTTTATAAAAATCAGAAAAATAGCTATTCAAGGTAGTCGGCTCAAATAGCTATTCTTATTTTCTCTGACAAGATAATTATATAAGTTCTAATAGAAAAAATAAAGCCCCATAAAAATCTTTTTTAGAATCATTCTATAGAAAGAAATTACTATACAAAATTAAAACCGATAGGTTTATATAATATTTATATTATTATCTATTATTAGTCTTATATACATAGTACGATATTTTGCATCGTTGCGCAACGCTATTTTATATCGTAGCGAAAATAATCAATGTTTCCAAGCCTTTTATACGTTGTCAATCATTTTACCCTTGGCAAATATGGTTAGAATGATTCAACTTCTGTGTTTTTTACTTTGACCGAGCTATATTTTTTCCATGAAGTATAAAGCATTGCATAGCCAGGCATTACTTGCCCTTTACCTAGATATGTACCATTATCACAATCGATATATTTTGAACCATCTGCGCAAGTTACTTCAAAATAGACTTCATAATAGTCAATAAAACAATCACCTATATTTTTAATTTCATAGAATACTTCTACATATCCATAATCATCTAATGTTGAATAATAATCTTGAAAAATATCAGTAATGGTAACAGTAGCTAAGGGATTATTATTAGGTTCATCTTTTGTAATAGGATCAGTACAAGCAAAAAAAGAATAGGAATTAGGAATAGAAACTTTTTCATGGATGCTCCTTACAAAATATTTCCTAGCTTTTAGGAGTA
>Ga0172380_10001953_pt1 | contig 34077 bp, 27 predicted proteins | sample Leawe162metaG_FD_119747 | JGI IMG/M metagenome (GOLD analysis project Ga0172380, IMG submission 119747) | Leachate microbial communities from a municipal landfill in Southern Ontario, Canada - Leachate well 162 metaG | ecosystem: Engineered > Solid waste > Landfill > Unclassified | place... | reverse complement strand
GGCTGGCGGATAGTAGTGTTTGATCTGCGAATGCCGAATGGACAACTGGTGGAATATTACTTGCCGGTTGAAGAAATGGAGCTGGCAAAAAAAGACGGCAACCACGATTTGTTTGAGAAGTGGCGCAACGTCGATACTGAGCAGCTATCAGATTCTCAGCAAGAGCAGTATCAAAATGCCTTGGAGCAAAGCAGCGACAAATACGACGCCGCGTGGCAGCAGTATCTCGATCGCTCCAAGCAAAGGCCCGAAAGAATCAAGGAAGTGCTGGACAAGACAGAGAAAGTTTTTGAAAAGCCAAAAGGAAAAGACATAGAAAAGCCTGCGCCACAAAGAAAGCCAAGCAAGCTCATTCAAAGACTGAAGGAGCAGAAAACCAGAAGCCGGGAAGATGATCTGACTCGATAGGCCGATCAGCGCAATCTTTAGTGAAGCGAGAAACGCCCTTCTGAATTAAAGATAAACCGAACATTTAACACGGTTTTAGAGCACCAGTAAGCCTTCGCAGCGCAGCCTAAAAAGGCTGAAATTCTGAAATTGGTAGAAAAAATAAATATGACTACTGGCTCATAACTTTGGCCTAGTGCCGTTTTCAGAGCGCTTTTCTGAGCTGAGACTTATTAAGCTATCTAATTAAGTGTTTGTTACAATGGCTTATAGTGCGCGTCTTTGGATTGAAATGTTAACGGACTATATACGGTTTCAGTTAATGTTCCTGTGCTTAGAATAGCTATGGCAGCCAAGATGCGCTAGCTAAAATAAGCCTTTCTGAGTAACAGTATGGCAACAATTTATGATGAAAGTCGTTTCTTGGTAAGGCAGAAATTCTTTGTTCAGCCCACGGGGCTCGCTATTCGTTGATTTTTATTCCACAAAGGTATCATTGCAATATAAAAAGCTGCTTGGCTGTCATGCGGTAAATCCTGCATCTGTCACATCTAGGGTAAGGAGCAATTTATCCTACCTCCTTTTATATGAGCCCTTTCCTTAACACCTGAACCCGCAACCCAAATAAGAAATTCAAATTACTGGCATCACCGGTAAGTTCGAACTCCTCTTATTCCTTGGTAGTGGCAATTCTTCGGGTGGGTCACAATTATTGGACTTAGGTGCTCTACGTATCGGGATGGATGAATTGATTGAGTGAGCCGGTATTGAATTGTCAGTGACTAGCGTAAAGACCTTTTGTGAGAGCTGGCTCATTGAGCCACTTGCGACCTAATAAAGGTTAGATCGTGAACACTTACTCACCTTGCGCTGTCGCATCTATAAGAACGATTTTCGTCCTTATAGTTTGAGCAGCCCACCTCAAATCTAAAGCCTGACCGCAGAGGAGCACAGCACTCTCGGTCAGCAAATTCTATTAACAGTAGCGGTATTCGAGTCTCTGACTTAGAAACCGCTATCCATTCAAACAAATGAACGCTTTTCTGAATCTCTCAGAACGGCAAAATCCACACATACAGAGGATTAAGACCATGGCAGCAGACACTGCAACCTATACATATGACAACCTTGGGCGACTGAAAACCGTTACCTATACGAACGGTACGGTGATTACGTACAACTACGATTCAGTTGGAAATCGCACGTCGATCGTCACTTCATGCCCATCTGGGACGTGTTGAAAAACGCACCTGGCAACGTATTGTGACAGGCAGGCCCGCAGCTTGTCTAGATTACATGACGAAAACTTAAAAACACACAAACAGGAATCACAAAATGACTAACAAGACACAAAACACAGGTGGCTCTTCGGGCTCTCCGACCCCGCAATCATCGGCGCTGCAAATTTTGGCAGCTAAATTGCCCGGCATCAGCTCGAAAGCAGTTGAGCAGACCATCCGCGACAATCCATCTACCGAGTCGGGGCTCGGCTTTAGTATGGATGGGGCAAAGAAAGTCACAGACACACATCGCCGCCCAGCTCCAAAAGCAATTGCCGCTGCCATTCAGGCGCAGTTACCGGCACAGCTTTCTGCACAACCGCAGGTGCTCAGTTTCGCAAGTAATACAGTGCAAGGCCCAGCCTCGATTGTAGAACTTTCGCGGGCGCTGGATGTTGACGGAAATGGACCCCAGCTCATGTACGAGTGGGTCGCCAATAACATTGACTGGGAGCCAGGCTGGGGCGTTTATAAAGGTGCCGTTGGCGCCATCACGGACGGTGTCGCAGGAGCCTTTGACCAGAGCTTGCTGTTGGCCGCTTTGCTCCGCCAGGCGGGCTACACAGCGAATATCGTTATGGGAACAATCAGGCTCACCGAGGCACAGTTTCAGGCTTGGTGGGGCGTTAATGACATCTGGGGAGCCCAGTCGTACTGCGGCAACCTGTTCATTCCCGTTGTAACGCCTCCGGTTTGGACTGGCACCGAATGGTACATGGATATCAAGCATGTGTGGGTTCAGTGGGTCTCCGGGCCGAACACGTACAATTTCGACCCCAGCTTGAAAACCTACACTCGGATAGCCGGGCGTACTGACATTGCTACAATCCTCGGCTACAACGCCACTACGTTCATGACCAACGCGCAGTCTGGGGCTTCAGTTACCACTGATTACGTCCAGTCCATGAATAAGGCCAATATCAGTGCTGATCTCACGACCTTTTCGACCAACCTGGCGAACTGGATCAAAACGAATAAGCCTGATGCTCAGATTGACGACATTATTGGCGGTCAGTCAATCGTGCCGGTCACTATCCCGCTGCTTCAGACGAGTCTGCCTTACCAGATGCCTGGTGACGTACCGACTGTGTGGACCGGCGACGTGCCTGCAACCTTCAAGCCGACCCTTCAGATTCAGTTCCCGAACTGGAACACCCCTGGCGTGTGGGACTTCACCTATGTCACCACAGCCGATGTGCTCGCAGCCAAGCGTCTGACGTTGTTCTTCGACGCCAGCCGAGTGCCGAGCTTGTATTTGGACGGTGTTGTGGTTGCTACTGGGCTTGCCCAGCCAGTTGGCACATACACGTCGATTTTCCTCACCGTTGATCAACCTGCCTATGCCGCTGCAAACTATCCGCAGACCTGGCAGCAGTGGTATCAGACTAACTTCCAGTGGTGGCAGGGTTCTATCAGGGCAACAACCGGCTATCTGATCGGTAACTCATGGGGCAACCTTGGGCGTGGCCAGATGGACTTGCATGCGGAAAAACTCGCAGCCAACGAAGCTGCTGGAGGCGCTGCAACTTCAGAAGCCGTATTGGGTGAAAAGCTTGCTGTGACTTGGAGCCGTTGGGCTGGTCAGGCATCTAAGGTTGGCGATCTCGTCAATCGAATCACCAAATGTAAGAGCGTCCTGAGTCATCAGGTGGGTGTTGTTTACTATGACCCGACAGCCACGCCAACTTACTGCGGTATCGATGCTGGTGGCGTCTCTGGTTCAAGCTCGAACTTGAACAATGATGTCACCCAGACCCCAATAAACGACACTGTCATGTCGATGCACGGCGTTGCGCTTGAAGCGGCAACTCTTGCTCAGATGACTGGTAGCGGCCCTGGAATCTCGACCACTACGGTCGTTGATCGAGCAAACACAGCTGGTCATCGTATCTACAAAGGTACGAGCGCAAACTGGAACACGGGCTCTAACGTCCAAGCCACGCTTGTGGCGAATGGCTACAGCTCTACAGACATGACCGATCTCTACAACGCTTATATCCAGTGGGGATATAACCTGTTGATTGGTGATCAGCCAACTGAGACCATTGGTAGCTGGACTGGCTGGGGTTACTGGGCTTTTCCAAACGCCGGTGCATTCGGTATCATCAACGGTGCCTTTAAAGGTGGTAAAAATGAGGGTGATCCGAAGAAGAAGGAGCAAAAGGATAAGAAAGGTGGTACGACGAGCAAGGAGCCGATCGCTCTGTATTCTGGTGCATATCTTTTAGAAACATCAGACATCGAACTTGGCAGTCAGGAATTTCCTTACCGCTTGTCCTTTGGTCGATACTATTCTTCTCAGAACCAATATGAAAGCGGCCCTTTGGGCCAAGGGTGGACCCACACTCATGATATCTCAGCAACAGTATCAAGCAATGGCTTCTATGCCATGGGAGAGCAATATGCCTTGCCAGCTTGTGCCACTATCGCTCAGCTTTTTGTGAACGCTGATATTATTTCTGACACAACTCGCCCTATTGCGAAGCTCGTCACGATGAGCCTGGCAGATGCTTGGTGGGTAGACCAGATGTACAATAATTCGGTTGTAATCGCTTATCCTGACGTTAACCAGATTTTTGTAAAGCAACCAGATGGCTCTTACTCAGCGCCTGTCAATTTCCCGAATAAGCTGACACTGTCTGCTGGACTGTTCAGCCTGACGACGCCCCAGGGTGTGAAGACAAACTTTAACTCTGCCGGTCAGATTAGTAGTGTGGTTTTTCCGAATGGAGTCACTGTAACCTACACCTACACTAGCGGCCTGCTGACAGGCATCACCAATGGTCTGGGGCGCACGTTTACCCTCTCTTACACATCGGGCCTGCTCACATCCGTCAGCGACGGCACGGGTCGCTCCGTCGGTTACACGGTGGCAAGCAGCAATCTTTCCCAGATAACTGATGTCAACGGCAAAGCTACGACCTACTCTTACGATCAGCCCGGACGGCTCACGCAAATCTTCTACCCGGCGTTCCCAGGTACTGCATTTGTTACCAACACTTATGATTCGCTCAGCCGTGTTAAAACACAAGCCAATGCAAGAAACCAGACGTGGAGCTATTTTTTTGCAGGCTCTCGTGCCGAAGAGCAAGATCCGCTAGGTAATACTTGGGTTCTCTACTTCAATAAATTGGGTGCTACCCTTCGCTCTATTGATGCGTTGAGCAATAAGACAGACACCCAATACGATGGTTTGAATCGACCTGTCCAGGTGACTTTGCCAGAGGGCGATAAAGTGGTGACAACATTCGATAAGAATGATAATCCGCTTACCATCACCGATGTAGCAAAGTCCGGTTCAGGACTTAGCAATACTGTCCGGACTTTCACTTACAACCCAACTTGGGCCAAAGTCGCTACAGAGCAGGACCGCAGGCTAAATACGACAACTTATTCGTATGATCCGGCCAACGGCAATCTGCTTACCATCCAACGTCCAATGGTTGGCGGACTGACACCTACTGTCACTTTGACATGGAATGCTCGCGGGCAAATGCTGACTTGGACCGACGAGACTGGCATCGTTCACAAGCTTACTTATGACGCGGTGACTGAGAAGTTGCTCACCCAAGTGGATGATTTTGGTGCTGGTCGTCTGAACCTCACCACCGCCTATGGATATGATACCGTTGGTAATACCAATAGTATTACTGATCCAAATTTGAATGCCACTACGTTCCTGTACGATCCGCTTCGGCGGATGACACAGAAGACCGACCCAACGCCTTTCTCTTATGTCACGAAATTCACCTTTGATGACAATGGCAATTTAACGAAGCAAGAACGTCAGACTGGCGGAGCGCCTGCCTGGCAGACTTACAGCTGGACCTACTCTGCAACCAATCAGCGTTTAACGGCTGTCGATCCTGCTTTGAACTCTACGGTCTGGACTTTTGATGGTAAAGATCGTGTAGGGACGATGACTGATGCCCAGTTACGCCAATGGGTTTATGGCTATGATGCGAACGACAGAGTCCTGACCGTCACAGACCCCACTACCACTGTCACTGAAACCCGAACCTATTCTGCTAACGGAAAGTTGGCGTCTATCAAAGATGCCAGAAACAATCTGACGCAGTATAGCTTTGATGGTTTCGACAGGCCAAACAAAACCACCTACCAGGACGCCACATTTGAGCAGAATAGCTCTTATGACTCAAACGGTAATGTGCTGACCTTTGTCACGAGATCAGGTAGCACGATTGTCAGCACCTTCGATGCGCTTGATCGCTTGTCGACAAAGGCACCATCAGGACAGCCTACGGTCACGGCAACTTACGACCTTGCTAATCGGTTGACTCAAATCAGCAAGCCAGTGGTTGCAAATGACCCATCCTCGGGTGCTTTGCAGTTCTTCTTTGATACTGCGGGCAGAGCGTTCAAGGAACAATATCCTGATTCTAAGACCGTGGTGCATGTTCTGGACAGTAACGGAAATCCTACGAAAACCACCTATCCTGATGGGTATTTCGTTTCTCGAAGCTTTGATCAACTCAACCGTTTGTCGAACATTAAGCTCAATGGAAGTGCCACAAACGCAGTTGTGTTCAGCTATAACCAGCTTTCGCAGCGCACTCAATTGACGTTTAGCAACGGTGCTACCGTTGTCTATACGCCGCAGCTAAATGAGGACAGAACCGGCATTACGCATAACTTTGTCGGATCAAGCGTTGCCTTCACTTATGGATATAATCTTGTCCATGAGCCACTGACGCAAACTGTTAGTGACAGCACCTACATGTGGCATCCTAGCCCAGCTGGAACAGTCACATATGGCACCGCTGATAGTGTCAACAAATATCCGACAGTTGGTGGCACGAGCTATAGCTACAACGGCAACAAGTGCCTGACTGGTGATGGTGTCTGGACGTATGGTTTTGATACCGAAAATCATTTGCTCACTGCAAGTAAGACAGGAACGAGTGCAAGCTTTGTCTACGATCCAATGCACCGGCAAAGTCAGAAGACTGTTGGTTCAACCAAGAGCCGCTACATTTATTCTGGCTGGCAGCGCATCGCGGATTACAACGGCACCTCCGGTGCTCTTCAAAATCGCTATGTGTACGGTGTTGGTATGGATGAGCCTCTCATCCGGGTTACCAGTGCTGGAGTTCTGACATTCTTGCATCATGACAAAATGGGCTCAATAGTTGGCGTTAGTAGTGCCTCTGGAGCTATTGCGAACAAGAATAAGTTCAGTCCTTTCGGAGAAATCGCGACCCTTGCAGGAACAACCTTCGGGTTCACAGGCCAGCGTTATGATTCTGAACTTGGTCTTCACTATTTCAAGCGTCGGTATATGTCAATGAAGCTCGGCCGCTTCTTGCAGCCAGACCCTATTGGCTATACCGGCGAAGACTTTAATCTCTACACGTATGTCGAGAATAGCCCTCTGAAGTTTGTTGACCCCATGGGGCTTGATTATACGGCAACAACAACCGTAGGAGCTGGAGGCCATGCAGGCAATGCTGGTGGAGGTGTCGATTCGGGAGGTATGACCTCGGGGGCGAGCAACGCCGGTGGCAACTTTCCGGCTGGGACTACTACAAGTACCCAGTCAAGTCCCACCGGACAACCTGGAATTACAAATATTGTCTATCCGCCCACCACGCAGCTTCATGCGCAAGCAGACAGCCTTGGAGGTCATGGCGCGCACGGAACGGCGGGTAACAACCAAGTCACAGGCACTGTTACGGTCAGGAATCCAGATGGCACGACCACGACTACAACCACGGTCCATACTGGTACTCACACAAGCACCACAACCCTAGGGACTAAGGCAAAGCTCCTCGGCAAAAAGTAAGCATTCAAGGTATTCCCGAGTATTGACTTCGGCGGAAGTGGGTTAGGACCCCTGCTTCCGCCTTTTTTTCTTTAATTCAGGTACGCTGTTCTTGTTGAAACCTCGATTGCTCGATTGATGTTTGATGATTTTGCCCATATTGAAATATAGTATAGGCCAGCTTTCCAGCTCTCTTCTGGCACTACCCGTACTGTAAAATGCTGACGCCCTTCTTTTGTCCATACTTTTACTATTTTAGGTTCGAGCTTCGCATAAAATTCGGTAACGGAACAATCTCCATTGGTATAATCACCAGTCTTGATCAGTTCCTCTTTCGTCATTGGCTTAGGGGTAGGCTCCCAGTTAATCGACACTCGATCCAATGTCCAGCTGGGAAATAGACATCCCGAAACATCGAAAGGTTTCGAACGAATAATTGCGTCGGGGAGTTTTGTGTATTCGCCATACTGATCAACGAACTCTTGTGCAAGGCACAAATGTGATTCACCATCGTGATCTACAAAATAGCTCACTCCAATTCCGAGCTTGTTGTGCTCTGGTCTTAGGATCTGTAAGCGATGGGCATCTCTTGGCGCTTTTTCCGCCATAAATGACCTTTGCATGCTCTCAAGCTCCTCAGCAGCAAACAAATTGTTCTTTGACAGACAATTGCCAAAAGTGTGTGCAAAATTTTCACTATCGTTGTGTATGCCACCAGCTTCAGTGTAACGTTGCGATGGTTTTTTGCCAGCAGGGTCCCAGTGAGAGCAGCAACCAATGGCGGCCATCTCATCCGTATGTAGCTGACCAGCAGCAGTTGCTATTGAATCCAAAGTCACGGGAGCAAGATGATACTTTGCGCGATCAGCATTCACAAGATCTCGAACATAGAGGCGGGCTTGTTCTAACGACAAAAGCTTTTTTGAAGGCATTGTTTTCGGCCTAGTTTTAATTGTTCGTGTTACGGTAAATTGAGTTTTTTGCTTACTGAGAGCATTTTCTAGTGAATCAAGACGAGTTTGAAGGCTTTCTCTTGATACGCCTTTATCAACCAAGTTTTCGATATCTTCAAAGGCTGACATATAAGCTTTGATACCGATTTTATTATTCTCTTTGACTTCGAGAATATCTTTCAAAAGCGCGGTTCGTTCTGCTTCAAGAGTTCCAGGCTTAACTTTTAGGGAAACTCGCGAAAATTCGTCAGCATGGACACTCGTGATTTGTAATAAAATCGATGCGGATAAAAGAATCTTTGCAGAATTTCTGGACAAAAAAGTTGTTCGTACAAACATTACTCCACCCGTGTTTTCTTATATCTCGGCCCGGTCCCAGTTAGTGCATTCTCGGTGATCCATCAAAAATCGGCCACACCTTTTTGAAAACGGCACTTATTCTAACCGGCGCTTTCTAATTTGCAATAAAGGAAAGGGCACCGTCGAAGGCTAGCACCCTCTCTATATTCCAATAAAAATTACTTGCGTGTGTCGCACTCGGATTCTGGGCTGCTGTTATTGCTGCCCCCAATTTTTTGATGGTATCACTATTTTTGGATTTTGCAGCTGAAATCAATGGTTTGGTGATGGCTGGTTGGGACAGTCCTGATAATTGATGTTATGTTTCGTCGGTGTTTTGAAAAGCCGTAGAAGCTTATTTGGAGAGGGTTTTGCGGATTGAATTAAATCCCACCCTCTCCCTTTTTTTGATCTTTTATTTTTGGGGTACCCTAATTTTCATGGTCTCGGCGGGATCTCGCCTTATCCGAAATCTTATCAGTCACCCCGAAATCAGCCCCGGTACCCCTTTAAGACTTAAACCGCAGCTAAAGTACATACCCCTAAACTTTTGCCACTTTAAGGCGCTGAAGAAAGCACTGCCGATGGGTCTCCCCGTTTCTTATCAGACCCTTGCGGGTATATGCGAAAATATCTCCTGCCCCCTCCTGCCATTGCCGGTGCGCCCATGTCCGACGCCAAATCAACCGACAAAAGCGACCTGCCAAAAACATCGCCCGAAATCCTGGCTCTTAAATCCAAAGATACCCACGAGGCAAGAAACGCCGGAGTAACCGACATCACCGCCGCTGAAAAAACTAGAACAAATCAGAGCGACGGCTCACTGCGAGATCGCGCCCACCGCATATCAGAACAAGACGAGAGCATTGAAATCAGCTATGGCGATCAATCGTCTTCGCGGGCCAACAAAGTTACGGAAAAGGAGTTATTAGCCAACTCAAGAAAAGGCAATTCTGAACCGCTCTTGCCTAATGAACAACAAGACCTAGACCGGCAATCACTGAGAGATCAGACTACTCGCATGTCACTAGATACCAAGGCATTGCATTTAAATAGTGAGCCGGTCCAACTTACTGCTAGCCAAGAACAAGCCAGTGTTCATGAGCTACTTAGCCCCAAGCCATTGCAGGGGCAAGTATCTGAAACTCATGAAAAGCAGCCAGGTAAACCACTCACTAACACCTTTGGTGGTTGGTCAGAAGCCGGTTAGATGCTCGCACAAATGCCATTGGACAAGCAAATGCTTGTGATTGGAGCTGGCCTTACTGCCGGAATGGACCAGTACATGACTGTCGAGCGGGAGCGCTCCTGGGGGCGATTGATAGGAACAGTCGAGGGTGTTGGTGAGGTGTTTACGAACCTTGCCACCATTGCTGATTTTGGCGGAGCCATCTTATTCAATGATGAAAAGGTCGCTGGTCGAATCGGTGAGCAATTTGGCTTGGCTCTAGGGCAGACCACCTTCGATGGTATTAGGGCCTTTGCCACAGCAGACAAATATCTCTTTGATCTCGGTTATACCGGCGACTATGCAAAGCCGTTCAGGCAGATAGCAGCCGCTGGAGCAGCCTTAAATGAGCAGTGGAGTAACTTGCCCCCTAGAGAGCAAGAGAGAATCAAATACAAGTTGATCACGGAGCTTAGCGCTGACGCTCTGTTGGGTGCTGGTGGTGGACCTGTTATCGGCAAGGCGAAGAAATTTACTGAAGTCCTCGATGCCGTTGCCGAGCAGACTGCCAAGCACGGCAAGCAAGCTTTCGATTCATCAAAGAGGACAGCTGGCGCCATTGCTGACTCCATTGACCAAGTCGTTGGCCCAAAATACTCTTATGCTGGCATCGGCAAGATTGAACGCATGGCTGCACCCGCCGATGAAGCGCTGGATATATTTGCGATGGAGCGGCGCGTCTATATCTCAAAGCTAGATCCAACTCACAGGCTCAGGCCAATTGAGGCAGCAAGAGAAAATTCTCGTCTCAAAGGTCAGGACTTCGATCAAGACACTTGGAAGAAACTCAAGCCTGAAGAAAAGGCTGATGAGCTGATTAAAGACGGCTATTCCATGCTAGAAAATCCAGAGCCCCGGCTACCTATTGACTCTAGTAAACTTGAAGTTGCCTTTAGGGGTGATAGGAATCTCTACTCTCCTTTTGATGCTGATGGGATCAGTAAATCTCATATTAATGAAGCCGGTGATCTCCTTCCTGCTAATGCCACCGGAACTTACAAAGGCAAAGCTGTGCAAATAATTGAGCACATCCTTTCTCAAAGCCCTGGAGTGAAAGGAAATAGCCCCTTTACCAGTGTTGGCACAAATGGTGTTGTATTCAAATATGGTGATGGTCAAGGCTTGATGGTTGATATTAAAAGCTTAAGACAAGCTATCCAAGCCAATAGAGTTCACGGTGTTGAAATAATCGAGCACAAATTTTTGGTCGAAAGTATTCATCTGAGTGCTAAGTCTTCTTTTGAGAAGAAGATGGCTCTTCGGTTTGCTGGTAAGGACAATGAATTTTTGATCAAAGGCATTGTTCCAAAAGAGTTTTTGAAAGTGATTGGAGAGAAATAGATGTTCAAGCTTTACCACAACACAAACTTGGTAGGAATGGTCGAGAACGCTAGCGCAAATGGTTTTGCTATGCACGGGATTATTGCATTGACACCAAGCGCCGCACCATATGAACCTATTTTTGCCTTCTTTCAGGATGAAGACCGCCCAGAAGGCATGGAGCCTCCTTTTTCAGAAGAGCTGCTGGAAAATTGGTTTGTTGAAAGTGAATCTGGCAAGAGGGATGAAATAGGCATACCAGGTATCTTTGAATTGGATGGTCAAAAGCACATCATGTGGCGATATTTCTGAGACCACAGTTTTGAAATTCAAAACTGCCGACAGCTAGTCAAAAACTCTGCTCCTCTAATTGGCAATACGGCCCTCAGATCTAATTGTCGTTGATCAGCCACCCCTCCATCTGCGCACAACAAATTTGCTAAGCAAAAAGGCTATTCAGTTTTTCAAACAATTTCTCGAAAGGTTCTAAATCGGCCGATTTAAGAGATTGGGAGCTTAGCTTGGGCAGTAAGCTTTGAGCTACCCGATAATGATTGAAGCCACCACCGTGTTTTACTTCAATTGACTTTTCCTTTAACCAGATATTTATACGTTCAATAATTCGCGGGTGCTTCTTCAATTCACTTGCGCTAATCAGTTTTTTGCCCAATTCCGAACCGTAGCATTCGTTGAAAGCTTCCAGATACAGCTTTTCTCCAAAGAGGTCTTCAATGTCTGTCTCGACATTTTCCGGCTTTCGAAAAATTGAATAATCTAATACTTTCTTCTTTTCAATCAATTTTTGTTGAATCATTTGCTCAAGGCCTTGATGTGGTTTGCTTGCCCGATCATGCAGAACAACCACTTCGAGTTTAGTTGCGCCAAGCAACGCAATAAAAGTTGCGAGCTTATCTAAGCCGCCCACAGGAACAAGAGTGCCAGTCTTTAAGCCATTTTTGCCTAGACTTTCTAATACTGAAGACATGTGGGTTAATAAAATGAGATCTGCCGGACCTTCAATCAAAATATTTTTCTTTGCAATAAACAGATTTTGAGCAATTGAATACCCTAGCGCTGCTTGCAACGGAAATAAGCTTTCATCGCTAGATGAACCAAGTTCACCACTTACGGTAGTTCCGATTTTGGATTTGTCTTCAACAACTCGAACCCTCTGTAGCGAGTCATTCTCAACCATAAATGGGGAATGAGTCGTATAAATGACCTGTTGAGATTTTGCTAAGTGGTCTATAAAGCTCAGAAAATCGTTTTGAGCTAAAGCGTGAAGGCTGAGACCAGGCTCGTCTAAAAGTAAAACTAAATCACGTTGCGTATTGAGTCTTCTTTCTATCGACGAAAACCAAACTAAAAAACTAAAAAACCAAATAAATCCTTTGCTGCGTTGATCGAATGGTACCGTCACTCCATGCCGCTTATTTTTCACACGTATGTATAAGTTTTTGCCAGTATTGAAAGGAGCCTGTTCCACTGGATCTGTCTTAATATCAAATTCGACACTCAAATCATTATTTTGCTTCCAAAACTCAAATACTTGTTCCGAGACGGTCAAACTTATCGCTTCTAATTTTGCACGTGAGCTTTCGTACCCCTCGTCGGAAAGAAGCTCATCTACCGAAATTCCGGCTAGGTCAAACAAACCTAGGGCAGTCTCATCAGACTCAGTTAGATTTTTCTGCGTTATACGCTCTTGAAGTCCTTGAAGATTGATTTTCCCTGCGAGAATACGATAATCATCAAAATAAACAAATGTCGGAAATGGAAGATAAGTGGTCCAAATATAGTGTTCCACTGCTGACGCCCATTTCGCTTCCTTCGCTTTACTGCAGCGCTCGTGCCAGTCTTTGTAAAATCCTGCAAGGCTCTGGTGAGATATATGTGACCCTTCCTCTATTTTTGCAATCACTTCAAAGATGCTATTGCTTTTCGCAAAGATATCTTTGACTAGCTTTATGTCCTCAAGGGTTTCTTGCAAAGCCGTCAAAGCTTTTTTTTCATCAACTTTGATTACTGCGAACGATCCATTACCGTAGTGATGTTCCCTCGTGACCATAAACTCAGGCTCGATCACTTGGGTTCCATTGAAAAGTTCGGTATTAATCTTTTCAATCTCATCCTCGTCTAGACCATAGTTCAGCTGAACTACTTTCTCGAACTTGCCGGATTCATGTTGTTTGCGATAAGTTGAGTAATCTTTACGGGGATAATCGTACAAAGCATCAAACTTGGTTTTATTGAGATTATTAGTCTTATGCAAAGCCTCTAAAAATGCTGTTTTCCCAGACTCATTTTTCCCTACGAGCACCGTAACATCAGGTTCAATTTTCACTGTACCTGAATCTTCGATTGACTTGTACTTACAAACAGAAGCATTTACCAGTTTCAAATTATTGACCTTAGTGGTGGATAGGATGTACGCGGATGCCTAATTACTGGCAAAGAAAACTATGTTTCTTTCTGCATCGAAATCAGCTTCTTCCACCAGGGTTGCTGGAGTTGCTCAACCTTTTTTTCGAGTGCTTGCAAACTTTCAGCGAGCTTGAGAGCTTCGTTGGCTTTAGCTTCTAGGAGTTTGTTTTCTTCTTCGACAGAAGCGAACTGGTTCTGAAGAGCTACCATTTTGGCTTCTTTATCAGCCAGCTCTTTAGCTTTTTGCTCTGCGAGCATATCGGCATGCTTCTGTAAGGCGGCTGCTTCATGAAGTTTCAGCTCTGCGGCTTTTGCCGCTTCGGCTTCCTGTTCGGCGCGGCGTTGAAGATCGGGCAGCAGGCGGAGCTGGATCTTCTGTTCTTCAATGACCTTTTCCTGTTGCGCTACAAGAGCGGCTTGCTCAATTAGCGCCCGCTCCTGGGTGGCCACCTTGTCCACCAGTGGCTTCATGAAAGTTTCGACGAGTGATTCTAGGTTGGCTTTGCTCTCGGGGTGCCAATCGCCTCTGGTGGAGGTAGCGGAGGTTTGGGTGTGGGCGACTTCGTCTAGGTCGCCGTAAGTTGTATCGAATGAATCGTCTGTTTCTGTGAAGGGCACAGAGGTAGCGTCAATTGTCTGGGGCTCGTTTGATTCCTGAATCGCAACTGAGTTTCCGATAAAGTTCATGTCGTCTTGTTTAGCCAGGGCGCTCTGGACGGCGCCAGAATAGATGAACCACTTCTCGCGCAGCCCCACCATTTTCTTTTCACCCTTGAGCGTGCCATTCGTCAGACGATCGCGTACTGAGCGTTCGTCGATTCTTAAAGCTTCGGCAGCTTCTTTAACGGAAAGCATTGGGTGTTTTTGCATGTGGTGCTCCATCTGGATATGCGTCCGATATATTGAACCTGTTTGGGCTTAGCGGTTTCATTATAAGGTAAGTCCCCGCAATTTCCACATATACTCCCCGCTATTTCCGGAAATTGGAGATGCCGATACTGCGGGGCTTAGCGTTTTTTAGTGATACCGCCGGTGGGTCTCCTGGTTTGTTTATCAGTCGCTGTGTATTCGCGAGGATTGTCTCTGGTTGGGTGTCGCCGGGCTTTTGCGGCGATAGCGGAGGGTGGGTTTCCGGAGACTCCGGAACTTCCGGATAGTGCGGGGACTGTTCGCCGGAACTTCCGGAAGGTGTGAAATTGGACTGCGGCGGATATGGGGTTGCGCTCATTGAGCCAATTCTATTGAAGTTGTAGGAAATGGTATTTAATTTGGTGCCTATCGGTCGATCTATTTCCGGAATTGCCGGAAAGATCCGGGGACAAACAGGGCTTTAATCTCCGGGGATTAGCGGGGTGCGGGCGCTCAATCTCCGGTATTTCCGGAAGTCCGGGGGCTTTGATCTGGTGGCAATTTTGAGATCGTCAAGTGTTGCGAATAGATTAATCGCCGGTTATAGTTTTCTGTGGTGATACTACCTTCAGTGCTTCGGCTTTGACGTGCCACCAGATGTTTAAAGTATATATTCGGGGTTGCCCCGGCTAGAAAGAGTCTTAAATTAAGCCAAAAAAAACATCGCTTTGAGGCGATGTCTTTTGAGACCTTTTAACGGATCTCTATATTCAGTTGTCGTGTCCGGGGTTTTTGCCGATTCCACCGAAGATGACACCAGAATAGTCGAATGATCCGATTAGGTCAACACGTCCCAATTAGGGGTGACCAGCTATTACCGGACAGATTCAAGCGCGCTCGACTTCGAGCACGCGGACTAAATTTGCGCGCGAATATTACTTCCCTAAGGGATGGGAGTCTTGCTTGGCGCAATTTGTCGAGCTGTTTCACCCTTATGACTATATTTATCGGCCAGTAAATGGTGGCACTTGGGCCTCAGCCAATGAGAAGTGGAAGCTCACCGACACTGAGATAATCAAGGCCATCGCCTGTGCTAACGAGTCCTTCTATATTGGAACAAGGTCAGGCAAGAAAACACGCTATGCGGTGCTCGATATTGACGCCAACAGTAAGTATCACAGCAAGCCACAGTTGGACCGCCTTTTGTATGCTTTATCAAAGGCCGGTCTGACCCGGTCCTCACTTTTCCGCTCAAGCTTTAGCGGCGGCTGGCACCTCTATATATTTTTTGAAGAGCACGTAAACAGCGCTCTTTTGCACCGCCAGCTCGTCAGTTTCCTCAAGCTTAGTGACTTTGAAGTATCGAAAGGCACCCTCGAAGTATTCCCCCATCCTGGCACTGCTTCCAAAGGTATGGGCTTGAGACTGCCTCTTCAGCACGGTTGGGCCTGGCTGAACAAGCGCGATTTAGAAGTAGAGCACGAACGATATGAGATAAGCGGTACCAAAGCACTTGAATGGTTTCTTGATCTGCTTGATTCTGATGCCAATCCTATTAATGCGGTAAGGCAAATGGGTGCTCGCATTGAGGAGCTAGAGAAGCGCAAATTGGCGGCCAGGGCTCATGGTATCAATGAGAAACCGGATAATGTTGTGCCAATTAGGAAGGCTGCCAAAGTCGCAATAGAAAGTGAATATAGTGCCTTTGTGACTTCAATGTTTGGGCACATCCCATCAGGTATGAACACTGAAAATTGGAACAAAGGCCGCACGTTTCACAAAAACGGGCTGACCGGCCCATCGCAGAGGGCCGAGGCTATTTTCTGCCTTGGCCACTATTTCTTCTACGGCGACCCCAGCCGGAATCTACCAGCACTGGGTTATGGCTTTGAAGAAGAACGCAATTGGGCTATCAAAGAGTATCTCGCTGCGCGGCATAATGGATATTCGCTGGATATAAACCGAGGGCGATCAGATGCTACCGCCCAGGTTGATAGGGCCACCAACTGGCGGCCTGGGCACAAGAAATCGGTAGAGCCTAAGAAGTACTCAGCTGTGCCACCCACTTCATGGGTGCGGGAAAATGCCAACCGCAAAACTGACGCGCGGAAGAGAATTCAGGAGGCCCTGGCTGGTATCAAAAAGCTCCAGCGCTCCTTCACTACAGTTGAATTGCAAGAAGCTGCTAAGTGTTCCAGGCGCACCCTTTACGCCCACCAGGACCTATGGCGGGCCGATTATGAGGATCTGGCTTCCGGCTTCTTTGCAATCTGTACCGACGTTTATAACGCTGTGGTGGAGGCTGCTTGTTCGGAAAGCAAGCCTCCTTCCACTGTCTCTCAAAAAATTACGCCACCGGGGCTCTTGGCCGCTCGTCGGATAGTCTATGAGCTGTCTATGCGGACCAAAAGAGATATACAGATTAAGCAGAAGGCCTGCCGTGTTTCTTCTGAAGCTGCTGATAAGGAGTGGAGGGACAAGGTAGCATCTTTAACAAGAGACATTTTTTTCAATATGCCGGTTTCGAAATTGAAATCTTATCTGCTTGTGCTGGTGAATTATCTCAGTCTTGCACCATGCGAAGAGGATGCATTACCACTTCAGAGATTCATTGCTAGGCTAAGGACAGAAATAGGTGCGAGGTCTCATGGACCGGAGCCATCAATTTAATCTTAAGGGTCGTCGACTGACGCGTCCAAACCAAAATCAAATGGTATTATTGTCTTTGTTCTGAGCCGACACGATTTGTTGATCTGCTCAGTAGAAAAAAAAGAAGTCCCGAGATTATGCAAAATGCAGAAGCGGGGCGGAAAAAATTTTGTTTGTTACTGGAAAAATTTCGATATTCTCCACCGCTATTAATTCTAAATCCTTGACATCTTAATTTGTAATGATGCTCGTAACGAAGTTCCTCTTGACTGAAAATAGTTGGAAAAGACAGCGATGAGAGAGGCAGAACAAACTGGTTATATCTCAGTCCCACCAACGGTCTTCTCCCTTTTGTTTAATCGAGGACTCTGAAAAACAATTTCTCGTATCTGACATGTGATGGCATTCCATCAGCAGATCGTTCATTTGCTTATCTAAATCGGTATCGTTCTTGTATTCGATCTCAAGCTCATAATCAGAGTCTCCGAGGTCTTTGGGGTGATAGTACGGTAACACGAAATATTCAATGTCCTCAATTGTGCGCTTCATTCCTCTCACCCACTTACTGTTACGCTGAATGCGCAGAGTCAAAATCACAGTCATTTTGTTTAATGCTGGCAGCAAAGGTTTTGGATTAGCCACTTTGGCCGCTTCCATCGGTAGCTCCTGCATGTGCTTCATTGCTAGATCAATGCACACATCACAGACATGGTACTTAGTTCCGGCAATTACCTCACGTTTTGAACTGGGCAATTTGCCACAGAATGAGCAGCGAAGCTCAGATGTGACGGGAATCTTCTTGAAGTCATTGCCTCGTGACATAACAGAAGAACCAGCACAATTCATAGACAGGGCCATCTGGCAGCTAGTAATGCAGATATCGCAGGCGAGTATGTTTGGTCCTTGGACCAAGTTCTGTACTTGATCGGCACGGAGGTCGCAAAATGAGCAGCGCAGATCTGGCTGGGTAGGTTTGGCGCAGGCCCGCACAGTTTGATTCTTCAGATCGATTATTTGGTGTACTCGCTGATGGCTTAGGCCTAGGAGCTTTGCTATTTTGCGCATTGATTTCCCGTTGAAATACAATTTGCTGATAGCACTGTGATAGTCGGCCTTAGCCTTTTCAAGCTCTTGTTCGAGTTTTGCTATTTTGCCTTCGTGGGCGTGGATTTTGGCAAGGTCATCTGGTTCTGGCATTTAAAGCCTAAGTGTCTACTGTCTATTGATGCTAGACACTTTATCATCTTAGATCAGAGATGGCACTTTGAACTCGAATGACAACCGGTGGTAAAATTGGCGGCGTCTGGTACGACAAGAATGATTACCCCGAGGGCCTGCGGCAAGCTAGTGTTCGGGGTTTTCTTTTGTCTCTTATGAGATATTTTGTCATTCACATCAACGGAACGAACGACAGCAAGTTTGAAATTGCTGTCCATGAAGGTGAGCAATTTGAACAAGAGAGTATCGGGGCGAGTGATGCAATTGAGAGGTTGGCGACATTAGAGCGGATGCTCAATGATTGGTTTGCCGCACCGGTGTAGCTGCGGCAAGCAGGCTGCGAGATTAACTGGCTCCAAGTCGACGAAGGTGCCTTTGGGCAAACTGACCTTTGGTGAGATAATGAGACTATGGGATAGTCTGGAGAAACTTTTGGCGCAGTTATCAGTGAGAGAAATATTTTGAAGGATACTGAGAAAGAAATTTCGTCAGGCGATAGTAATGATCAAAACACTGATCAAAATATTTCCTCAATCTGTAAGGCTGAACAAAAGGAACAAAATTTAGACGATAGGATTTCGAAAACTGACAGATGGAAGGGATATTTAGATGAACGCAAGTTATACATCGAGTGTTATTTCAAAATCAGCCAAGATTTCGATAAAGTTCTTATTGCTTGGCCAGCTGGAGCGCTTGGCGTATCTCTAACTATTCTGTGGCACATTTCGGGTGCTGTTAGTGCGCTATGGTCACTTATTTTATGCTGGATTACTTTGGGTCTTTCTTTAGGCATGATGTTGTTGTCTATGCTGGCAAGCCAGGAAGCTTTTAAAAAGGCTATTGATACTCACGACGAAAACTATAAACGCAAATTACAAAATCTAGAAAGACTTGAAGACACAAATCCCTGGAATGGAGAGACTGAAGAGCGTGAGAAAAACGCAATGTTGCTCCTCGCTGCTGGAGTAGTTTTCCTGTTTATATTTGCAATTGCAAACGCACCGGGTATGAAGCTCAATAACTCGCTTGACCATGCGACGAAAACACTAGACAAACTACCAGCTAAGCCTAGAAAGGAAGCAGCAATGACTGAAGATAAACAACATTTGCAAAGTGGAAATGAGAAACCAGTAGAACGCTACACAAGTGCACCAAGGTCATCAGTTGATCCTGATCGAAATAAAACCCAAGCTCCTCGTGCATCAATTGATCCAGATTCAGTAAAGCCTGTAGAGGCACAACCAGCACAGTCCACTGAGGCAAATACTCAAACCCAAACTGACAATCAGCAGAAGGAACCATAATTGAAGGTTGGCAATTACGGTTCGCAGTAGTCCAGAAATGGAATTGTGCCTAAGACCTCACTTGTCCCTATGAGTATCGGTTCTCCTCTTGCTACACCTCTGTTTTCAGTGAATATCAAGTTCGTTGTACTTGGTAATATTGCGATAACTATCTCACCACTATATGGCTCCGGTTTTCCAACCTCAGCATAGTATTTTGAGCCGTCATGTTGCCACGCAATGCTGAAATATCTAACATTTTTTCCAATTTTCCAGCCGAGGTTTTCTTCGGCGAACGTTATACAAGACTCTAATACTCGCTCAGCTTGTTCTGCGCTTTCTGCTAACGGAACGAAAAAATTCTCAGGTGGCATGATTTTCCCTTTGTACGGTAATAGGTGCGAACCGGATGGATTTAGTGCAGGATGCCGGAAGTATATCTGCTTTGCCCTGCTCAAAGTTGATGATTCTTGTTTCCTCGGCCGCTGCTTTAAGAGCCGTCGGTCAGCAATTACGGCGGCGGCTCTTTGGGCTGACAGAACTAGCTCCGAATAAGCTATCTGCGAACCCATTTTCGATCATTGTCGTAGCTTTTAGAACATGGCAAACCTGCTGCATGCCACACTTCATCAATTTGCTCAATCAGAAAATCACCGGTGTTTGCTTCGGTCGCAAATTGTTCTGGATCGATGAATATTGCCTCAGGAAGTTCAATTCGCTCATCCGTGAAAAGGTTGGGGCGAGTACTTGAGGCTATGGTTTTCGATTCCCATGCCGCATAGTCTTTTGCTTTGAGCAGATAGATATAGACTAGATACGGCACAGCGAGCCCGTTGTTGTTGAACATAGAGCACAGGCTATTAACTGAGATGGCTATTGCCGAATCAATATGATCTATATACAATTTCGGCTTTTCAGACGCGAGAGAAATTACGATTTCTGTCTCACCGGTCTTGTATGCAAAGCCTTGTTCGCGGATTTTCTTATCGCCCCAGGCCCTTGTCACCTCAAGCCCAAACTGCATAATTCGTGACTCCATTGGTGTTCGGTCATAAATCGGCACTAAATTGTAAGGAAATTGACGAATTTTTTCCAAATCCAGTCTCGTTTTGCCACCCAATGGAAAAGCATGTACGACCAGTAAGGGACCATCTTCCAGCATGGTGTTGTTGGAAATTTGGTCGAGCCTTTCATAGCGCCATTTATCGCGTCTAGCATTTTCAATACTATCTTGTTCTCTAAGCTTTTCTGCGAGCCACACCCTGATCATGCCACTCAGCGGTATTTGCTTTTTCTCTGCCGTTGCATTTAGTTGATCAAGAAAGTTTTTTTCGACTCTTAGCTGAATTACCTCATCTTTTTTCGAGGCTGTTATCCTAGGTGGTGTCATTACGTTGTCCCTTTGTTCGTGTATTACATTGACTATACATTCGTTGCTGTAAGTCGTCAACAGCTAGTCTAAAAAGAGCCGGGCGTCAGTAACCGGCGGTTCTTTTTGCTAGCAGAACTAGCCACGAACAGTCTAATTTGAATATTTATTTGTCCCTTTTTTTAAAGAGTTAAATGTCCCATTGAATTATTTGTCCACGGATATATGTATGTATATGCGGTGAGCCTATGAGCTTCTTTTAGTGTTTGCTTGATCTTCAATTTTTTGCCTAGTTTCGAAATACGACTTAGCTAGGCTCATATTTTCTGAGTTTCGAGCTTTTACCTCGGCAGCGTGAAGTGCTTCGATGAGGAGGCTGTGTTCTGAAGACCAGCGCACCAAGCTACTTTGCTCATGACCAAGACGTTTGCATAATTGCTTCATTTGCTTAGCTATCTTCAGGTGATGAGAGCTATAGTCTGAATGGCCCATGAGGCGGCACTTGTTGGCGAAGACTTCAGCTTCGTCAGCCGCAGTATTCAGAGCCTGAATAACCGTACCTAGCGTTTCGCCGTCCATGACAAACTCGTCGAGTGCTGGTGTTAAAGGTGACGGCGCTTCTTCGTCTGGCTGCCAGTCTAGGAGTCTATTTCTAGCAGCTGTTGTGTCGGCTGCAAAATATGCTGGATAAGGCCAGCGGCCGCCCATACCAATTGCACAATCGAGGATCTTACAACCGCGCTTCCTCAGCCAGATAGCCATTTCGTCGAATTGCTTCTTTGTCGTACATGGCACTGCAATGCCCGGAGCCCCATCTGTTCGTTCTCCGTGCGGGTCCCAGTCCCAGCGGGGCGAGGCTCCTTCGTGCACTAATATAACGGTTTGAAGCTTGTCTTGAGGCGAGACAACCATCAGTTCTTGGCTGAAGGTAAGCCGCTCTTCGTCATTTTCGAATTGAGCTATCAGAGCTACCGGTGATTCTGCATCTGGTTGAAAAATAGCGCTCACCGGAACATCCAATATGGCAGCTATTTGATTTGCGACACCGATGGTCGGCTCGTATGATTCAGATTCAAAGCCATTAACAGCCTGTCGAGACTTATTGAGCCGTCTTGCCAGCTCTGCCTGAGTGATATTCCGCCGCGAACGCAACATGCGCAGGTAATTCTTAGTAGCCACCGTGTTGTCCCCTCGTTTACAAAGTTGATATCGTCAAGTATAGCTTAACGTTCTGACTTTTGTCAAATATTCTTTACTCGCCGACTTGCTGTGTCGAATCGAGCTAAGCACGAAGGTGCATATATGGACATTTATGCCATTCGGCTGACAAATGCGCGACCTGGCAGGGCGCCCCGGTGTAGCTACGGCGAGCAGGCAGCGAGACGGACCGAGCGCAAGCAAGCCGAGACCGTTTAGGTCTAAGGCAGGATAAAGGCGGGCCGCCAAATGCTTATATTGCTTGTGAGACATAGGATAATAGTATCTCCAATGATGTAGTTGTCAAGCGATATTGTGTCTCCTGATAGATATATGGGTATAATAGAGTGTATTAATGATGTCGCCAGAGGTGAAAAATGCCGAAGAATCATAGTGATCGGCGCGGTTGGTTGAGTGACAGGAGGGCTGATGGAATTGGAAGATTTGAGAGCAATCCCGAGGGAGCTAAAGGTAAGAATCGAGCTATTGGAGGTCGATTGTCATGAAGCTAACAGGGTATTGAGTGAGTCGTTATTTGGGGCGGATTCGAGCGCTAGTCTTGTTTCGGTTGCTGGGATTTGTTTATTAACCAAGACATATTCTGAGTGGGAGGGGGTGCTAGCTGGCCTAACGGCATACATTGTTGCCGAGCTAGATTTAGGAGCGAGCCCTAAAGATGAGTTGTGGAGGGCGAAGAATGCCATCGGCAATGCATTGATTGGGTTGCAGGAGGAGCGGATAAGGCGTCTGGAGTTAGACGAGAGCTAACGGAAGGGATAGTAGGAGGTGTGAGATGTCACAAACAAAAAGAGCGTATCCGGGCGAAGTTAGGACGAGACTAACGACAGAGGACTTAGCCAGGTTCAAGATTCTTGCTGCGGCGAAAAAGGTCACTGATGCAGACCTAGCCAGGGGGATGATCGTAGAGGCCCTGGACCGTGCCGATCAGAAAATAAGAAATCGAATTGAGTCTGAATATGCACAGCAGCTCCGGGTTTCGACAGAAGAGATAACCGGCACTATTAAGGCCGGGGTGAATAGAATCTGTGGATTGTTGGCCAAGGTGGCCGTGGCGACGTTAGCGTCTAACAAATTTTTGGCGAGGCTTGAGGATACGGACGACCTGATGAAGGAGTGCACAGGGGTGGCATCGAAGTTGGTACATGCGGGGCTGACAGAAGGCGAGAAGGAAGTAATGCAGGCGATGTCGAAGAAGGTCGGAGAGGCGTAGAAAATAGCCGTGGCGGGAAAGAGCGATAAAAACCGCTTTCGGCGCAGGTGGGTGATTTGGCGATTTTGGTTATGAGACGGGAGTCTTACTAAAAAAGGGCTAAATTTGAGGTAAGATTTGCGGAGTGAAAATAAGTGCTGGCGCGACTCTTTATGGTGTCGCGCTTTGTTTTTAATATAGTAAAATAAAGTATTACGTAATTTATAATACAATAAAGTAATCCTTTATATGCTAATATGCTCATGCATAGGAATTGAGGGCTAGGTCATGGGGCGTAAGGCGTTTTTTACTGAGAAAGAGATATTCGAGGCGGCGGACACGCTGGCGGCTCAGGGGCATGAGGTGTCGGCGCACTCGCTCTTTAAGGCCATGGGGGGCGGCAGCTATACGACCATCTACAGGCACTTGGAGGCTTGGCGACAGACCCGGCCAGCACTAGTCAACCAAGTGGTCGCCATGGATCTGCCTGAGCCTGTGCAGACAGCCTTTGTTGCTGCGTGGAAAGTTGCGGCCAGCGAAGCTGCCCGCGAAGTCTCTGCTGTCCGGGACAAGGCAGCCGATGATGTGAAGGCGGCAAACAAGCAGCTTCATGAGGCCCTTGAGCAAATGGGCCGCTTGGAGGCCGAGGCTGAAGCCGACACTAACGAGATCGAAGCTTTGAAAGCGCACAACGGCGAACTTGAAGCGACAGTGCAAAAGGCCGAAAACGACAAAGCGGCATTGACAGCAAAGGCGGAACAGCTTGAGCTTCAGGTGGCTCACTTGGCCAAAGTGGAGGCCGCTAAAGAGTCAGCCGTGAAAGAAGCGGCGCAGTTGATTGGCCAAATGGAGCTACTGCACAAACAGAATACTGACCTGTTGGACCGGCTGGCTCAGAGGGATAAGCAAAAGTAAGAAAGTAAGTAGGTTGCCCAGAAGTGGCCCTTCGATCAATCGTAAAACACAGCTATATCAAGGCCTTTGGTGATGGCCGTGGTAGGGCAAAAGCGCACGTCGATTACATAAAGTTCCGGCCAGGCAAGGACAAAGATGAGCGAAGCCGGGCTTTTTTCACTGACAAAGAAGACGGACTGACAACTCACCGGGTCCATGACGCCATTGAGAGGCAGACTGGGCGCGGTGTTCTTGTGCACAAGCTCATAATTTCACCAGGCGTCCATGACGCCAATACCCAAGAGTATGTGCGGGAAGTCATGCATGAACTGGGTCAGCAGAAAGGCCTAGAACTTGAGTGGTATGCAGTCGAGCACCGCAATACAAGCAACCCGCATTCGCACGTTGTTGTTATGGGCACTGACAAAAATGGCCGTCAAGTCAAGCTTTCAAGGGATGACTACACAAAGCTGAAGGAAAAAGGCGACCAATATCTTGAGCGGAACAAGCTACTGGACAAAGAAAAATTAAAAGAGACTAAATCAAGACCATTCGGCAAGAAACTCAAAGAGGCTCTGAAGGCAGCTAAGAGCGAGTTCGACCGGGTGATGAAATCCGATGACGAGAATAGGAAACTGACTAGGCTAGAGACTATCAAGGCCCAAGAGCTAGATTCGTTAGGCGATGCACCGAACTATGACCAGCTGGCAGCAAAGAGACTAGCGAAAGAGGAGCATCAAAAAGCCGCAAAAGAAGAGTCGTGGAAATACTACTCGAAGGCAATAGAAGCCAACCAGGCGGGTGAGACAGTCCAGTATTCGTGGACTATGCCTCTGGCTGAGCTTCGAGATTTAGAGAAGCGAAGCAAAGACGGCGGGCTAATTTCTGAGAGCGATCGCGCAAAATTGCAAATCTGGATAAAAGACTCCTATTTTGAGGAGAAGGCCTTAGAGCGGCAAGCTGCTGAGCTTGAGAAGATAGAAATTGAGCGCGCTGAGGTCACTAAGTCTAGTAAGTTTGGTAAGTCGGTCTCGAAAGAATCTTCACTAGAGGAGCTTAAGGAGGCACAAGAGCTGACTAAATCTGGTGCTCTTGTGTTATCACCGGTCGAAGAACGGGCGCTATCTGTTTGGGTGGAGTCTCGGGAGTATGAGGAGCCAATAAATTTAGCTATTCCTGGTGTAGATGAGCCTGTCGTATATGATAAGCAGGATACTCGCGAGTCGCTTGAGTTCCTGGCCAGCGAATACAGGAAAGGCGAGGAGTGGGCAAGAGAAGGCATAACTGACAAAGAATACAAAAAGCTTAGGCAGTGGATTAAGCAAAACAGGAATCAAGAGCGAGAACAAAAGCGAGAGAAATCACGGGAAGAAAAGCTTCCTGACGGTAAGGAAGATAGCCGGTGAACAGCGAATCTGACTCTGAAAAGCTTAAAAAACGCCAAGACAAAGAACGGCGGCGTGAGTCCGAAGCCGTCAGGAAGCGACTTGTTAAGGCCATTGTCAAACAGCAAAAAGACAAGCTCAAACCCAAACCTAAGCCAGAACTGAAAAAGCAAGACACAAAAGAAGTTGCTGCAAAAGAGCTAAGCCCTCAAGACACTAACCGGGAAAAGAAGACCAAGCCCCAGGAGCCCAAGAAGCCAGACGCTCTGAAACTGAAAGAAGCCAGCGAGAGCAGACGAAAGAGCGTCAAAAACGTAAAAGGAAAGCCGAAGCGGCCAGTCTCCGAGAAAGAAAAGTCCCTATCCAAGGCAGTTACGGACGACAAAAAAGCCAGGCTGTCAGAGCACCTGAAACAAAAAGCCGCCAGCCGAGCTAGCTTAGATAAGCAAAAAGCCAGTCTCGAAGGCGAAGTAAAAGCCTTAAACAAACTTTCTGACGTTAGAGAAACTATTGATGGCCAATACACGGCCAAGTTCTCTGGCTTCGAGTCGGCCATAGCAGCAGGCCCAATGGGAGCGGCATCTACTGGACTGCGGAAGCTCAATCCAAGCATTTTGATAGACATGAAAAGGGCGGAAGCCGGGGCAAAAGTCCAAAACAAAATAGAGCCGATGGTCGCTCAGAAGTTGGCAAAAATCATGAAAGTAGCAAAAAACCTCAAGCTCTCTGGCTTGAAAGAGTTCCGTTCGGCTCAAACTTCCAAGGTCCAGGCCATGAAAGAGGCCCTGGTAACCGACCAGAAAATCCAACACAGCAAGCTGCGCTCAAAAATCAAAGAGATGAAGACCAAGGAGAAAATGCGCGACCCGAACAGGGAGCCAACAAAAGTTGATGAGTTGAATATGCCATATAGAGGCGTCGGCGGAACAGGTGGCAACAGTGGCCAGTAAGTACACAGAGAAATTCCCAACAGACATTCCGCCGGCAAAACTAGCGAGAGCTTTCATGACGACTCTGCGGCGGTTCGGTTGGCACGTCAGCTACGTGGACGAAGAGACCGGAATTATCACAGGTGAGCGCAAACAACCGGAGCTTGTCATGGGTAAGACCTGGCAGTATTCGTACTCGGTAGTCGTGCGGTGGGTTAACGAGGAGGGGTTTGCTGGGGCTGTAATCGAAGTAAATGAACTTACCTATGACTGGACTGCGGATGAGTGTAAAAAACGCTTCCTAGAGCTTGGTAGAGGTCTGTATGAAGACTCAAGGGTCTTTGTCGAGGCCGAAGAGAAACCAAAAAAAGGCGCAAGGTGGGCAACGCCGTCAGAACTGGGCAAAGCTGGCTATATAGTCAAGACCAAGTGGCCAGGCCGCATGTTAGTGACTGGCGACGGTGAGAATTACTTGACATTGCCGGAAGGAGAAACTAACCGGCATGCTCTCGTTTGCGGACCGACTGGCACCGGGAAAACTACTGGCATCTTCATCCCGAACTTAATTGAGAGGGTGACCTGTTCGGCTCTGGTGACCGAGGCAACTGGAGGCAAGGGTATCGCCGACTTATACACAAAAACAGTCGGCTACCGGGCAGCAAACGGCCACAGGATTATTTATTTCAACCCTGATGACTTGCACTCTGACCAGATAAACCCACTGGACTTTGTCAAGACTTACATGAACGCCAGGCGAATAGCTGAAATTATTATGCAGTCGACCACGCTCGATACTCACAAGGGCGACCAAAGCTGGGAGATGTCGGAACGGATGCTTCTGACCGGGTTGATTCTTCATGCCGTCAGCATGCGGGAAGAAGGCAAAGGCAACTTGGCATATATTTCGGACTTGTTTGATGACGGGCCTGAAGGCATCCAGAAGATCGTTGAGGAAAGCTCAATCGCTGAGGCTCGTAAAGCCTTCAAAAAGTTCATGAATACGACAACACCGCCATACAGAAACCTTGTTGCAAACGGCTTAATTACTCGCCTAGACCTGTGGAACCAGCCAAGAATACGGGCGCTAACTGAAAAAACTACCGTTGATTTTGAGGCACTGAAGGGCGAGTTGTTCACTTGGTACCTTGCGACACCGGCAGACAAGCCAGAGTTAAAGCCCCTTTCTGCGCTGATGTTTAACTTGGCGCTCAGCATGGTCACTACTGAAACTTTCGTACATCCTGTGGGTTTGTTCTTAGACGAGTTCACGAACTTTGGCTATGTGCGCGGCATGCCTGGCAAATTGACGATAATTCGGCACGACAAAATACCAGCAATTTTAGGCATCCAGGATTTTGTGCAACTAGAGAATCTCTACAAAACAGAAGCGAAGTTATTAATCAGTCAGCCAGCAACGAAGGCGTTCTTCAAACCAAACGATCTTGAGACGGCTAAAAAAATTAGCGAGATGTTGGGCAATACGGTCGTTAACGACGGCAAAGTAACTTCGGCCGGGCAGCTCAAAGACACAAAAGACAAAGAGCCGCTCTTGAGCGTTGACGACTTGCTTAATTTGGGAGTAATCGACGAATCAAGAGCAGAAGCCGAAGGCGGCAAGCCCAATATGATCGTGTTCTTGCCAGGCACAAGACCGGTGCAGGTGAGGGCACTTAGTTGGCAGAACTACCAAGAACAGACCGACCCGGAAATTTATCCACCGCCCGAGCGTAGACAATTGGAAGTCGATGAGACGCTTGTGCGATCAAAGCCTCAATCAGAGACAGCGGAAGCTAACAAGGCACAAGAACAGCCAAGCGCAGACGACCAGGAATCAATAGGTGACGTAGTCGAGAACGACGAAGATAGCCAATTGGGCTTCATGCAGTGGTAGCTGAAGCAAGTACAAGAGAAAGCACTAAAGCAAACGGAGGTAAATAACGTGGGACCGATGACTGCACTTGGGGCGGCTTTAGCAGTAGTAGCATTTCTTGCTGCCGGTACTATCTGGTACATGATATTTGGCATGGGGCTGTCATTCTGGGTAGCACTAGCAGCCGGTGGCTTCACCTTCAAGTATTTCTACGACCTTGACCAAAAGAGCCTGACAAACCTAATTAACCCGCCTGATGAAGTCTGGCAGGTCTCTTATCCAATTGCTTGGGGCTGCATCTGCGATGTTTTGAGGCGCTCTGGAATTGATACTGGAACGAGTGGCCGCTCAGTTTGGACGATCATGCAAGAAGACGACTCTAGGGGCTTCATTCAGGCAAAGCTCGCATTTAATGAAATGCAGGGAGTCGGCCAGCGCAGCCAGATTGTGCCAAGGGAAATACATTTGACTGTCCAATTGACTGCAGAGGGATCTGCTACCAGAGTAAAATTTCAGTACCAGATTCTGAGCCCCATGGGAGCCGGTATGGTACGAAAGTTGATAGCGAAAAACCAGGAAGACTTTAGAGCCCATGTTGAGGTGAATAAAATCAGATGATGAAAAAAGGACGATTACAGATATTGGTCATTGCCCTGCTGGTAACAACACAAGCCGCTTATGCCCAGGGTTTCTTCCAGGATATTGGTGTGGCGCCAAGAGACCAGAGAACAATGGCACAGTTAATTACAGTGGCATCTGCGGCTCCTAAGCTCACCAAATCGCAAGACGGCCATGAATGGGATAGTTCGATAACGAGCATCAGGGGCGGCAAAGAATCTAAGAAGCCGCTCGGCCAGTATTTGGTCAAGCCAGAAATGGAGTTTCGGTCTGAGTACAAGAACGAAACGACTGAGAAAATGTGCCAATTTGCTTATGACCTGCACCGGTTCACTGTATCAAAAGGCCGCGACTGGCCAGCCATGCAACGAAATAGCGAGCTTGACTATGTGCCCTACGAGAAGCAGAGAGAGTTCGCTTCATTCTGGTGGTTGCGGAACAAGAAGAACTTCAAAGACATGGGCGGGATAGCAAAAGATTGGTTCTTAAATGACGCCATTATTGACGGCACCAATCTCTACAACTGGATGTATAGGCAAGAGAACGGCAGTGCCGATTATGTTGCTTGGCAGGATGTGGCAATATCGTCGCTGATGAAGAAGAAGCCATAACAGCTGCGACCATGGCTAAGATAAATCTGCTTGATAGTCCAATAACAGTCACTCACCCAAGCAAGATAAAGTTCTGGGATTATGACCGTAACAGCTTTTCTCCGGAAGACTTTAACTACAAGGCGCGCGTGAAAGTCTGGTGGCACTGCGACCTCAATCATCACTGGGAGCAATTAATCAGCGAATTCTTGAGACGTCAGACTGATTGCATGTGGTGTTCGAGGAGAGCGGTTGATAAGTCTAAAAGGCTCTCAACACAATTTCCAAAAATCGCAAGCGAATGGCACAAAGAGCTTAACGCGCATGTCTCTCCCAAGACCATCATGTCCGGAAGTACAAGAGAATCCTGGTGGCAATGCTCCAACGATGCATCTCATTTATGGTGCCAACCGCTGCGCTCAAGAACACTGTATGGCGCCAGCTGTCCATTTTGTCGGCCAGCCCCAGAAGGTATGAGCCTGGCTACTTTGCACAACGATTTGGCAGGGCATTGGGACCACGAAAGAAACCATGGTCTTCAACCCGACCATGTTTTGCCTGACTCGGACATTGTAGTTTATTGGCTCTGCCAAGCTGATGATGAAGGAGCCTTTGGTCACAAGCTTCAACGCGCTGTCAGATCTTTTGCTAAAACCGGCATCGACTGCTGGATTTGTAAGCGCTCAAAAAACTCATATGGTTCATTAAGTTCAAGCTTTCCTGAAATTGCAAGCGAATGGCACACCAGGCGCAATCAGGGAATCAGCCCTGATGATGTCTCGGCTGGTGATGGATTTCTTGCCTGGTGGCAATGCCGTATGGCAAAAGACCATCAGTGGAGAATCTCCGTATATTCAAGGACAATCAGAGGCAGCGGTTGCCCATTTTGTGCAAAGATCCTTCCTTCATCCACGCACTCTTTAGCCAGCGCATATCCTCACTTGATGAGCGAATGGCATCGAAAGCTAAATGCTGGCATAGATCCAAGAAAGCTCATGCTAAATTCCCATCAGGAGGTCTGGTGGCACTGTTCATCGAATAGTGAGCATGTTTACCAGTCGCGAGTTATCACAAGAACGAGTGGCGAATCTGGCTGCCCTTACTGCTCAAGGAACAAAGTGCTCCCTAGTGAGACGTCGCTTCAAGCCCTATATCCCCAGATCGCAAAGCGATGGCACAAGACAAAGAACGGTAAGTTACGTCCAAGTGATGTGGCCTCCAGAAGTAGCAAGAAGGTCTGGTGGCAATGCCGCCGCGGACCAGATCATGAGTGGCAGGCGGCTCCTAACGATCTTGTTGCGCAGAAATACCATTGTCCGTTCTGCGCACATAGGCGATTATCGAAAACCGGCACGCTTCAAGCGAAGTTCCCGAAGATTGCAAGGCAGTGGCACAAGGAGAAAAACGGCGAATTATCGCCCAAAGATGTCTACCCATTCGCACAACAGCAGGCCTGGTGGATCTGCACCAGGAACAAAGAACACATTTATCAAGCGCGAATAGCAAATCGAACAGCCAACAATTCCGGCTGCCCCTATTGTGACGGTAGAAAGATCATCGCTAAGGAGAATTCACTCAAGGCGCTCTATCCCGATATTGCAAGAGATTGGCATGAGACTAAAAACGCCAATCTTAGCCCGGCAGATGTAACCGCTCACACAGACAGGAAGGTCTGGTGGCGCTGCAAGCGCGGACCAGACCATGAATGGCTGGCGGCTGTCTGCAATCGCACAACTAGTAGTGCCGGATGCCCGGCGTGTGCTGGCAAGAAAGCCTCGGTCACAAATTCGCTGCAATCGCTTTATCCTCAGATTGCGAAGCAATGGCACAAATCCAAAAATGGCAATCTCCGCCCAAAAGATGTTTTGAGCAAATCTAATAAAGTAGCCTGGTGGCAGTGCCGGTCTGGTCACAGTTGGCAGCAAAAGATTCAAACTCGAACCACGCGACTCAGTGGCTGTCCTGATTGCAGGCGGAATAAGTAGCAACTGGAGTTAAGCTCAGCCTTTCCTTTTCCGTGCCCGCAAAGGGCTTATTGGTGAAAACAAGCTTACCTAATAAATATTTTGCAAGTCGATGCACAAAGCGGGCGCTGTCGGTTGGCTCTGCCCTTCCTTTCCATGCCCGCAAGCGAGCGTAGCTTCATTCCCCCAGTGTAAAGACCAAGCCTAGCGGCGCCTGTGGCGGTCTTGACGCTGGGACCCGGTCTTCGCATTTACGCATGTGCGGCATGGGGGTGCGGGCGACGCACTTCAAATATTTGGAGTAAAGACAATGCTAGAAGCAAGCGAAAAGATAAAGGAAGCTCTCAGAGAAAAGGCTCACGATGCCTCAAGGCCTTTCTGCTACTCGGACTACATGACCGTCGAGGAAAATGAAGACGGCGAATTTAGATGTCCTAAATGTGGCAGCGATGACCTGATGAGAGAAATCGAAGGTGTTGGAGTTGAGTGGGGCTATGATTGGGTAATTGATCATTTGGTTGTGACAGAAGGTGAGCAGGTAAACATTGAGGAGCTTTACAGAGACTTGCTTGACGAAGTATATGAGCCAATTAAGTTTGGTGAGCTTGAATACTGCCCCTCTCAAGTATTAGAGGCTGTGGACCCAACAGCTTTTAGAATGGGCTGCAATGACAATGCCGATAGCTTGATGGAAGACGACCAGATTGTTTATTTGAACGGCAACTACTACCGGGTTGATAACCTGGTGTAGATGAAGCAGGCGGCTTGAGCCGCCGTTACTAATTACTCTTCTAATTCGATAACCAGTTTTGATGGACCAAGGCGCCGATTGATATACGCTTGAAGTTTGGCCTCAAGCTCCTGGGTATTGCGGCTGACTTCATATCCTTTGGCGTTCATGTAGAAGCGGAGCGCATGAGAAGCCAATCCAGCCTCTTCTAAATTTAGTTCAAGCAGTCCTTTATACTCAATCTCTGAATTTGGCAAATTACCGCTCATGTTTAGTCTCGCTGGTCGTCGTTGTGAGGAATAGGGTCTGGGCAATCTCTTTGGCTATCTTGTCTGCTTCGGGATAAGCCAAAAGAGCGTCAGTATTTAGTGTTTGCCAAAGTAGAGCGATCCAGGAGGAGCGAAGAGCATAGCGATGTAAGCTAAGCCTGGCCCACTCTCTTACTGTCTCTAGCCTGAAATGGTCAAGAGTTTTCTCAAGTGGACCAACTTTGTAGACTTCAAGACTCTTATGCAGCCGGTTCAAAGGCTCAATCAAATGAGTGAACTTATCGCCTGGTGGACTAGGTGAGTAGACTTCGAGAGCTTTACGAGCGGATGACAACATAGCCAGGCATTCGCCGGGGTCAGCAACAGCAACAAACTCTTCCGTGTCATATGAGTTATAGAGCAGAGCCTCATACCAAACGCCTTCAACAAGAGAGGCGGCAAAGCCGTCTTCTGTAATTATGAATGCCTCGGTTCCATCACGACTGACTGCTACCAAGGCTTCACTATCCACAGTGCTCCCCCTAGACCACTATTGGTTTGGGCGTGTAGCCAACTGCTTGCTTGGCTTGCTGAATCAATGTTTTTGCTAGCTTTTCATCGGAGACCAAAGAAAGCTCTTCCAGCTCATTACCGTTAAAGGCAATACGCGGGGACCAGACGCCTTTTTTGCACGAAGCAGTAAACTGGTCTTCCTTTGAACGAATAAAGACTCTTCCATCGGCAGATTTATAGACTTTGTAAGACATGGTTGCTAACTCCTCTCTGCTATTCTATTATCGCAGTTTTGACGTGTCTTTGCAACCGGAAATTAAGCAGGCTGTGGTCTCTTGGGCAAATTAATAGATTTGGCAGATGAGGAAATCGTCAATCCGATTGACCCGGCTTTGCCTGAGGACGAGAAGATAAAAGCCTTACAGGCGTTCTCTAGGGAAAATGAGCCAGCGATTCAAGCGCTCCTGAATAACATTGATAGCAAGTATGGGACTGAGTCTAAGACCAGTCACAAAGAGCCTCAAGCAATTTCTGATAAAGCAAACCGGCAGTCTATCAAAGACATTAAGCCATGGCATGACGTAGAGCACATACGGGATTCCTTCAGATTCAAAACCGTATTGAAAGATCTCGAAGACCTGCCGAAAATAGCAGAGCAAATCAGAGAAGCAGATATTGAGGTCATCAAAACTGACACAGAAAAAGTTTTGGAGCCAGGCCCGTGGGGCTGGCGGATAGTAGTGTTTGATCTGCGAATGCCGAATGGACAACTGGTGGAATATTACTTGCCGGTTGAAGAAATGGAGCTGGCAAAAAAAGACGGCAACCACGATTTGTTTGAGAAGTGG
>Ga0172380_10001952_pt1 | contig 34078 bp, 39 predicted proteins | sample Leawe162metaG_FD_119747 | JGI IMG/M metagenome (GOLD analysis project Ga0172380, IMG submission 119747) | Leachate microbial communities from a municipal landfill in Southern Ontario, Canada - Leachate well 162 metaG | ecosystem: Engineered > Solid waste > Landfill > Unclassified | place... | reverse complement strand
GTCAAAGGGTTTTTCTGGTGGGGCGAGCGGGCGCTTCATGCGCCCGCAGGCGTCGGGGCTGAGCTTACGCAATTCAGCTTTCACGCTCCAATTCGGTTCGAACTTGGTTGTAAAACGCCACCAAATCAGGACAAATTTGCAAATTCGGGCGCGCCAGCGCCTGTTTTGTTTGGGAAATTACGGTTTTGCGCAGCAAAACCCATCTGCTTTTCTGGGGGGAGAGTTGCGATTCGGCGTGCCCAGGGGCACGCTTTTTGTTTTTCGCCGCTTCGCGCCAATCTGCGATATAATAAAAGGGCAACCAACTTTACAGGAAACTTTTTGTATTTTCGAGGGCTTTAATGGCCGTCTTGGACAATTTAGGTTTCCTAAGTTGGTTGCACCAGGACGGTCATTTAAGTTGGGAGGGGTTATGGGCGAAAAATATATTTTGTATGCTCGCAAGAGTACGGACGTCGAGGACAAGCAAATTTTGTCTATCGAAGCGCAGTTGGTCGAGTTGCGCGCTTACGCACGCAATGAAAACTTACAGATAATAGACGAACTTATTGAAAAGCAATCTGCCAAAGTTCCAGGACGTCCAATATTTAGCAAAATGTTGAAACGTATAGAAGCGGGCGAAGCCAAGGGTATTATCGCATGGCACCCCGACCGCCTCGCTCGCAATTCGATTGACGGCGGGCAAATTGTGTATTTGCTCGACCAAACGTGTCTCAATTCTCTCAAATTCCCCTCGTTCTGGTTTGAAAATACCTCGCAAGGCAAATTTATGTTATCTATCGCGTTCGGTCAGTCAAAATATTATGTAGATAATCTGTCCGAAAACACCAAACGCGGCTTGCGCCAAAAAGTTCGACGCGGCGAAATGCCTGGACGCGCACCACTCGGCTATATAAATGACATTCGCACCAAAACCGTTACCGTAGACAAACGGCGCTCGCCGTTTGTCGTTGAAGTGTTTGAATTGTACGCAAAAGGCGAAAGCCGTTTACAAGATATTGCTGACTTTTTACTTGTAAAAGGCGTAAAAACTAAAGGCAACAAACCCCTCAAAAAAGACCAGATAACCAAAATGCTAACGAATCCGTTTTATTACGGACATTTTCGCTATGCTGGCGAAGTGTTTGAGGGCAAGCACAAACCGATTGTCTCGAAAAAACTGTTTGATGATGTCCAGAAAGTTATCGACCGTCGCAAACATAAACGAACGACTCACCATAACGACCCGAAGCCGCTCTGCGGGCTGTTGCGTTGCGGTTCGTGTGATATGATGGTTACTGGTGAGAACCAAACGAAACGACAGAAAAACGGCAACGTACATAATTATGTGTATTACCATTGCACGAAGAAGCGTAAGAACACTCCGCGCTGTCCCGAGTCGCATATTCGCCAAGAATTACTCGATGAACAACTATCTGAAATGTTGCAAGAATATGCCATGCCAACGACATGGGCGGACAAGTTGCACGAGTTTATAGATAAAGACGTAAACGACCAGCAGACACGAAGCCAAGTGCAAACTAATGAGTTACAGACAAACATCGCGCAACTTTCCGCCAAGCTCCAACGCTTGCTTGATAGTTATCTTGACCAAGATATTGATCGAGAAACTTACACAAGCAAGAAAGCGGAAATTATGAGCCAAAAGAAAGGTTTTGAGGAGAAATTATCCAAGCTGACGCTTGGTCAGAATCTTTGGCTCGAACCGATGAAAAAGTGGTTAGAAACTGCCGTTTCTATCTGTAAAATAGCAAACTCAGACAACCTTGAAGCCAAAAAGTTGCTTTGCCTCGAAATCTTTGGCTCTAACCTCATTTTGAAAAACAGAAAAGCACGCATACGCGTGCTCGAATCGCAACTCTCCCCCCAGAAAAGCAGATGGGTTTTGCTGCGCAAAACCGTAATTTCCCAAACAAAACAGGCGCTGGCGCGCCCGAATTTGCAAATTTGTCCTGATTTGGTGCGGGTGAAGAGACTCTAACTCTCGACCTCTTCCTTGGCAAGGAAGCGCTCTAAACAACTGAGCTACACCCGCGTACAACACATAATTATAGATGAGAGGTGAGATTTTCACAAGAGTTATCTGTTATATAAGTGAGTGACGCCCGTCACAGTCAATTTGTCTACATCGGCGTACGATGTCAGTATACAAGCGTAATCGCACATATCAAGGAGGGGCTAATATGAAAACACTAATAGGACTATTTCTCATAGCGCATGGGTTGATGCATGCGTCGTATCTCACCCCGAAGCCTAATGATCCTAAATACCCATTCGACTTTACGAAGGGGTGGCTTGCGGGCCTTATCGGCGATGCTTCAAAGCCGATAGGTGTAACCTTGGCTATTTTGGTCGTTGGTTGTTTTGTGCTTGCGGGTCTCGGTGTCCTTGGTGTTCCTGGTCTCGTTGGCACCTGGAAGTTCTTTACGCTGGCCGGCGCTATTCTTTCGACGCTACTACTTGTGCTGTTCTGGCACTTATGGCTCGTCCTTGGAATCGTCATAAACCTGGTTCTGATTTTTGGCCTTTTCGTATTTAATTGGAACTTTAGGTAAGTATGAGATCTCTAGTCGTATATGATTCGGATTATGGAAACACCGCAAAAGTAGGTGAGACGATTCACGCTTCATTGCTCGGTTACAGCGAGGCGTCTCATAAGCGTATCGCCGAAATCTCGGAAGATGATTTGAAGAATGTAGATTTGCTGGTGATCGGCGCCCCTACCCAGGGCGGCAAGCCAACCGAACCGGCGCAACAGTTTATTAGTAGCCTACCAGCCGAATTGCTGAAGCACTCACGTATTGCTGTCTATGACACGCGCATGGAAGAAGCGACGCAAAAGCTTGCTCTGCGTATACTCATGAAGACTATTGGCTATGCAGCTCCAAAGATGGCTCAGGCAATTGAAAAAAGGGGCGGGACGCTCATCACGGAGCCACAAGGCTTTATAGTGCTAGACAAAGAAGGGCCACTTAAAAAGGGTGAGCTTGAGCGAGCAGATGAGTGGGTGAGAGACTTTATTGACAACAAGCCGTACAGCCCACTCGCAGAGTAGAGTCAGACAAGTCGCTTGTATGTGCGGAGGGCGAAGAAATAGGCAATAACGGTAAGTGCGACGCACCACGATAGGGCTATCCATAGCTCGCTACCCACAGAGCCGGAATTGAGCAGGGCGCGGATGGCATCGACTATTGAAGTGACAGGCTGGTTTTCGGCAAACACTCGCACAAGCGAAGGCATAGTGTCGGTCGGGACAAATGCTGAGCTGATAAATGGCAAAAAGATAAGCGGGTAGGAAAAAGCGCTTGCGCCGTCTATGGTTTTGGCCTTCAGGCCTGGGATAACTGCGAGCCATGTCAATGCAAATGTAAAGAGTAGTAATATCCCCACAACGCCGAGCCATTCCACCACACTGGCGCCTGAACGAAAGCCCATGAGCAGCGCAACGAGAAAAATGATGGCAACTGAGATCACGTTCGAAATTATCGACGTCAGCACGTGACCCCATAGAATCGCCGAGCGATTAATAGGCATAGAATTAAACCGGCTAAGAATACCTTTTTGCATATCTGAGAATATTCGAAAGGCTGTATATGAGACTCCCGATGCTATGGCAATAAGGAGTATCCCGGGCAACAAATAGTTTACATAATTATCCGAGTCGGTTTTAATGGCACCACCAAACACATACACGAACAGAAGCATCATCGCGATCGGCATGATGGCCACGGTAACAATAGTGTCGGGACTACGGAGGATATGACGCATACTACGTCCGAGTAGTATTGATGTCTGTTTTAAGGCTTTCATTTTTCAGCTCCTTTCTTACCAGTTATCGCAAAGAAAATATCTTCGAGTGATGGTTGCTTTTCAATGTATTCTTTTTTGGCTGGCGGTAGTAACTTTTTTAGTTCACTCAGTGTTCCATCGGCAATAATATTTCCACCATGTAAAATCGCAATCCTATTCGCGAGCTGTTCGGCCTCTTCTAAGTACTGCGTCGTTAGTAGGATGGTCGTACCGCGCGATGAAAGGTCTTTGATGGTATTCCACACTTCGTGCCTCGCCTCTGGATCAAGACCAGTTGTTGGTTCATCGAGGAAAATGACTGCAGGCTTACCGACCAGGCTCATCGCAATGTCGAGTTTACGTGTCATCCCACCAGAATAAATACCAGCTCGTCTATCGGCAGCATCAAGTAAACCGAATTGCGTCAGGAGCTCCTGGGCAACTTTTCTCGGGTTTGGCACATCTCGAAGCCGAGCGACGAGAATAAGGTTTTCTCGTCCGGTCAGTATTTCATCGACAGCAGCGAATTGACCCGTTAGGCTTATAACACCACGTACTTTATCTGGCTGAGTGGCGACGTTGTACCCGTCTATCGTGACCGTCCCTGCATCTTGCTGAAGCAGGGAAGAGAGGATCTTTATAATCGTAGTTTTACCAGCTCCGTTTGATCCAAGGAGGGCCACTATTTGACCCCGCTCAATACTGAAATCAACACCGTTTAATACTTTTGTGGTATTGAACGTTTTTTTCAGTCCCGTAACTCGAATAATTGTATCCTGCATATTAATTACCGTCTTTATTGAGTTTTTCATTCAGCTTTTTACGCTGTTGGTCTTTGTATGAGCGCTCGCCGCGAACCAGATCGTCTGCAAAAGCAGCGACGTCTGGACCGGTGATGTCTACGACGCGTCGGTCGTCTGCAGCAGCCTCCTCGAGCATGTCGATGAGCGACACGAGTGGGTCAATTGTCAGAATGCCAGAGGTATTCCATACGTAGTGCTTAATGTCTTTGTACGCTTCGGCGTACTCAGGCGGCAACGCTTTGGCGCGTTTTTCGGTCTGGCGATATCGCTTCTTTTCTCCGAAATCACCGATAATGGTGCTTATAATCTTTCCCATATACTTATCTCCTTAATTCATTAATTTTTGATGATACGAAATTCCATTTATCCCAAAAAGCTGATAGCTCTTTTTCTCCTGTGTCTGTCAGGCTGTAGAATTTTCTTAAGGGGCCGACTTCGGAGGGTTTTTTCTCGATGTCAACCAGGCCGTTTTTTTCCAGCCGCACCAGTATGGTGTAGACGGTTCCTTCCACGACATCGGTAAAACCGAGCTTTCGAAGCTGCTGCGTGATGTCATAGCCGTAGGTCGGCTGACGGTGGATGACTTCGAGCACGCAGCCTTCGAGGACTCCCTTTAGCATTTCTGTATTATTATCCAATTAAGTTCCTTTGCTATATAGTATTACTTATTACCACTACATAGTAACACGTAGTAGTGAAGTGTGTCAACACATTACGGTAGGAATTATGAGCAACTCCTGTTACAGAGGTAAGCGTACGGTTCACGTCATGCTTTAAATACCCCCAGGGGGTATGATATACTAATAAACATGACATATGACAATCCATCAAAAGACAAGATTATCAAACGGCTTAACCGTGCCGCGGGGCAGGTAAAGGGGGTTGTCCGCATGGTCGAGGAAGACACCTACTGCATCGACGTCCTGACTCAGATTAACGCAGCCAGAGCGGCGCTTGACCAAGCCGCCGTCGAGCTTTTGCGGGAGCATGCCAAACAATGTTTGTCGGACAATACGCTGAGCCGAAGCGATATCGATGCCAGATCGAGCGAGCTGGTGGGAGCGATTAGTCGGATGTTATCAAGATAAGGAAATAAAGGAGAAATACCATGCAAAACTATACTATTATCGATGTGCGCGAACCCATGGAATATAAACGAGGCCATGTAAAGGACTCGATCAATATCCCGCCAGCCGTGCTGATGTCTGGCTCACCACAGCTCGCAGCCATACCGAAGGATGCCCCTATCATCCTCTACTGTGTCAGTGGCAGCAGATCTAATGTCTCCAAGCACATTCTTGAAAGCATGGGCTATACCAACCTAACCAACGGCATTAATAAACAACAGGTGGAAGCTAAGCTGGGTTTGTAGGGCATTGTTTTAAGACTATCTCCTTAATGTTTACCTCTTGCTTGTACCAGCAAAAAAGAGGTACAAAAACGCGGATTGGGTGTATGATGAGAAGTGAAGACCTTAAGGTAAGCTTAGGCCTCGTTACCAAGCGTAACAAAGGAGATATGTGCCATGACAAAAAACAAATCATACCCAGCAGAACTAAATATTGACTATCCGCCCAAGCTCGATCGTCTGACGACGTTCTTTAGGCTTTTGTGGGCCATTCCAATCATGATTATTCTGACATTGCTTAGTGCGAGCGGCATGTCAGATTATACCAACGAAGCCGGCAGAGAAATTTCACGAAACGGCGGCGGTATTATGGCCGGGTTGTTTGCAGCCACGGCTTTGATGATCCTTTTTCGCCAACGCTACCCACGCTGGTGGTTTGATTTCGCGCTCGAGCTCAACCGTTTCTCAACTCGTGTCGGGGCGTACCTGGGTCTATTGACCGATCAGTATCCTTCAACGGTCGACAAGCAAGCCGTTCAGCTCGACCTGGCGTATCCGAACGTCAAGAAAGATCTCAACAAATGGTTGCCGCTAGTCAAGTGGTTCTTGGCTATTCCACATTATTTTGTCCTGATGGTATTGATTATCGCTGCCATGCTGGTCACAATCATTGCCTGGTTTGCGATTCTCTTTACGGGCCGCTATCCAAAAGGTCTGTTTGACTTCGTAGTCGGTGTCATGCGATGGAGCTGGCGCGTCACAGCTTACGCCTTCTTGCTAACAACAGATCAGTATCCTCCATTCAGCCTGAAATAATTACTGAAGCCGGTCGCGGCGTGGTGGCATATTCTCTCGACTTCGTTTATCATAAGAAGTAACGATGTTTAAACGCTATATCCAAAAAAGACTCGAAAAATACGTCCGACAATACTTTGCTAAACATCCCGATGTGAAACTCGTGGTGGTAGCTGGGAGTGTGGGTAAGACCAGCACGAAGATGGCGATCGCCACGGTGCTTGCGACGCGGCTACGCGTGCGTCTGCACGAAGGCAATCACAATACGGGCCTTAGCGCGCCGCTGGCCATCCTCGGGGTGGAGTATCCGAGCAATATAAAGAGCATTGGCGCATGGCTATCGGTGTTTCGAGCCGCCAAAAAACGTATCAACGATCCGAGCGACGTCGATGTCATCGTGCAAGAACTGGGTATCGATAGAGTCGGGGATATGGCAAAGTTTGGTACATATTTACAGCCAGATATTGCGGTGGTATCGGCCGTGACGCCCGAACACATGGAATTTTTTAGTAATATCGAGACAGTCGCCCGCGAAGAATTGTCGGTCGCCAACTTTTCAAAACTAGCTATCATCAACCGCGACGATATCGAAGGCCGCTTTGCCGATTTCTTGACCAATCCAGCCATTGATACCTATGGTTCGACGGCTGCCGCTGAGTATCGGTTTGAAATTGGTGAATTTCTCCTTTGGCAAGGCTACAAGGGCCGTCTGTTTGCGCCGGAGTTTCAGGCACCTGTGCCGGCAGACATCCATGTCGCCGGTGAGCATAGCCTGCGTCCTGTTATGGCCGCCGCAGCCGTGGGGGTGAAACTCGGTATGTCAGTCGAAGATATCATGACGGGAGTAGCGCAAGTTAAGCCCGTACCAGGACGCATGAACCTGCTCCGCGGCATGCAAGGATCGACTATTATTGACGATAGCTACAACTCAAGTCCGGCTGCAGCTGAAGCCGCTCTCCAGACTTTATACAGTATCGATGCTCCTCAGCGCATCGCGATTTTAGGCAGCATGAACGAACTCGGCGCGACGTCGGCTGACGAACACAAGGCTCTCGGGTCGTTGTGCGATCCGAATCTGCTCGCCTGGGTAATTACGATTGGTGAAGAGGCGGAGAAACACTTAGCTCCCGCGGCCAAGGCTCGCGGTTGCCAGGTGAAAAGCTTCCGCTCGGCGCTCGAGGCTGGCGCCTTTGCCCATAGCGTACTCGATGACGATGCGGTGGTGCTCGTGAAGGGTTCTCAGGGCAACATTTACGCTGAAGAAGCGATCAAAGTGTTTCTGCATGATACCGAGGATGACAAGCAGCTGGTGCGACAATCGCGAGAGTGGCTCGAAACCAAGCAAGCCTTCTTCAATCAATTTTCATAGCAAGTGTCATCTCTATAAATGAAGGGCTAAGTTTGCTATACTAAAACCCGTATGAAGCGCTATAATCCATCCGAAATTGAGAAGAAGTGGCAGGAGACATGGGACCGAGACGGCACGTATGAAGTCGACTTGTCGGATACCTCGAAGCCCAAATACTATGGATTTAGCATGCTGCCTGGTATCACAGGGGCGGGTATTCACATTGGCCACGGCCGAACCTTTCAATTTAGTGACATCAAGGTGCGAGCCAAGCGCCAGCAGGGTTTTAATGCCTATCACCCGATTGGCTGGGACTCATTTGGCCTGCCAGTTGAGAATTACGCAATTAAGGTCGGCAAAAAACCACGCGACGCACACGACGAAGCGCTGGTAAATTTTAAGAAGCAATTGAAACGCCTCGGCTATAGCTATGACTGGTCAAAAGAGATCAGTACGGCCGATCCCGAATATTACAAATGGACGCAGTGGATTTTCAATAAGCTATTCGAACAAGGCTTAGCCTACCAAAAAGAAAGCCCCCAGTGGTGGTGTGAAACCGATCAGACAGTGCTTGCCAACGAGCAGGTCGAAGCTGGCCGTTGCTGGCGATGCGGTAACCTAGTTACTAAGAAGAATCTCAAGCAATGGTTTTTCAAGATAACCGAATATGCCGATGAGATGCTCGAAGCTACCGATGACTTGAACTGGACCGACATGGTAAAAACCATGCAGAAGAACTGGATCGGCAAGAGCCTAGGAGCCGAGGTGGACTTCGCGCTGGTATTTGACGACGAAAATCTCAACCAAAATCGCGATGAAAATGGCGAACCTGCCAAGCTGACCGTCTTTACAACCCGGCCCGATACGCTGTTTGGCGCGACCTTCCTGGTACTTGCCCCCGAGCATAAATGGGTAGAGTTGGCGCTGGAGCACCGAACAGTGCTAACGAATAATGAGGCCGTCGCTGCCTACGTTGAAAAGTCTCGTCTGAAATCTGAGATTGAGCGCCAGGCTGACACCAAAGAAAAAACAGGTGTCATGCTTCAGGGAGTCAGTGCCATCAATCCCGCAACAGGTGAAAAAATTCCGATGTTTGTCGCCGACTACGTTCTTGCGGGGTATGGCACGGGTGCAATCATGGCGGTCCCGGCACATGACGAGCGCGATGGCGCGTTTGCCGATGCCTTCAAGCTACCGATCGTCGAGGTGATTGAAAAACCAAGTCACGATGTGTCAGATGCCCGCTATACGGGCGAAGGCGCCCTGATAAACTCGGGTGCGTTTGACGGCATGAGTACAAGTGACGCACGTGAAGAGATTGTCGCTTGGCTGGAAGAGCAGAGTATGGGACACACCAAGACCACCTACAAAATGCGCGACTGGCTAATTAGCCGCCAGCGCTACTGGGGCGCGCCGATTCCGATCATCCATTGTCCAGAGCACGGCGCGGTGCCGGTACCAGATGATCAATTGCCAGTTATTCTGCCAGACGTAGAAGACTTCAAGCCAAAAGGCGGCGCTATATCTGTGCTGGCGAGCGTCGATGAGTGGGTCAATACAAGCTGTCCTATTTGTGACGCACCGGCCAAGCGTGAAACCGACACGCTCGATGGCTACGCCTGTAGCAGTTGGTACTTCCTGCGCTACATCGATCCGTTCAATGCAGAGGCTGCCTGGAGCCCCGAAGCTGCTCAACACTGGGAGCCTGTGGACTTTTATAATGGCGCCGATCACGCAGTCGCCCATCTGCTCTATTCTCGTTTCTGGATGCGCTTTTTCTACAAACAGTGCTGGGTGCCTGACCCCGAGCCGTTCAAACGCATGATGTACAACGCCTATATTATGGCCCCGGGTGGTGAAAAGATGAGCAAGTCCAAGGGCAACGTCATTGACCCACTCGAAATAATGGACAGCGGCTACGGCGCCGATAGCCTGCGGGTCTACGAAATGTTTATCGCCCCCTACGATATGGATGCACCGTGGGATACGCGAGGCGTACCCGGCACCTACCGGTTCTTGAACCGCGTATGGACGCTCGGGCAAGAGTATATTGAGGCTGGGGAAATTGAGATCGACTCCAAAGGTATATCTGAGATTCTCAAAGTAGCGCACGCCACGGTGAAAAAAGTGACCGACGATATCGAGCACGATAAGTTCAATACTGCCGTCTCCAGCATGATGGAAGCTGTCAACAGCTACTATAAATTGAAAGAAACCTACGGCATCGGTAAATCAGCTGCCTGGCAATTTGCAGTCGAAAGCCTGCTTCAGGTTTTAGCACCGTTTGCGCCCCACATTACCGAAGAATTATGGCAGCAGCTGGGTCACGAACAGACGATTCATAAGGATACCTGGCCCGAGTGGGATGAACAATATCTTGTTAGTGAGACGATGACGATCGTCGTGCAAGTGAATGGCAAAGTCCGGGCGACGCTCGAGCTGGCCAAAGACAACACCAAAGAGGCAATCGAAGCAGCCGCGCTGAGTGATGAAAAAGTTGCGAGTTTTGTGGGCGACAAAAAACCAGCCAAGGTGATTTACGTCCCTGGCCGGCTTGTGAATATTGTTTTATAAATTATTCTTGGGTATCTGGGGTTGGACTATCGAGCATGTGAATGTAATGATACTCTTTTTTATTATCTATTAATCCAAAACACATGTCCTGAGGTAGTGCGACATCGTCGCCTACAGAGAGCTTGTCTGCGATAATACCCGTGTTGAGTTGCTCGATTACCTTGACGCCATCCTGATAATCTGGGTAAGCGCCGCTATCGGCGACTATGTCTTCTAGCGTGCTGGTTGGCGTAATTCTCACGGCGCAAACAGGATAAATTTGAGCATCGTCTTTCTCGGTTGACGATGCACTGCAGGCATCAAGCGCCGCTATAGCTAGTAGTGTTGAGCTTGTGACTGCAAGTTTATTAAAATTGCGTGTAATTCGTTCATTCATGTTCATTAATAATAACACTTATACGGTATAAAGTCAATAAGTCATTGAGAAAATCGCAAACATTCGATATAATAGCTCTAAGTTTAGTAACAACCTGAAAAGGAGAACATTAGCATGGCAGAGCCTAAAAAGCAGTCCAGTCCACGCAAGACTGGTACTCGTCGGAGTCACCTCGTGCTCAAACTCGCACGTCGTGTCAACGGCACGTCACCGGTCAAAGTACGCACCACCAAGCGTGAAAACGCGAAAAAACTGGCAAAATAGCGTCTATTTTCGCTATACTTAACATAAAAGAAAGAACCATCCGTTATGGCCTCAAACCGACACCTTGGACGAATCGTTGCTCTGCAGACTCTGTATGAGTACGAGTTTCGCACGGAATCCGGTGATACCTCTGTCGATATCGACGAGGTCTTAGGGCGTAACCTCGAACGATACGAATCAGCCATCGACGATAAAGCCTTTGTTTCAGAGCTTGTCGCCGGCGTCTTGAAAGAGCAAGCCGACCTCGATACCAAGATCGCGCCGATTGCGCCCGATTGGCCAATCGACCAGATCGCCCGGATTGATCGCAACGTGATTCGTATCGGATTGTTTGAGCTTTTGCACCGCGCCGAATTGGTACCACCAAAGGTGGCAATCAACGAAGCCGTCGAGCTCGCCAAAGCATTTGGTTCTGATAACTCAAGCAAATTCGTCAATGGCGTGCTCGGCACTGCCTATCGAACGCTTGTTGAGGAAATAACCGATGCCAGCACCGAAGTTTGATCATCTCAAGAAATATTTTAATCGTAAAAAACCATCTATCCAAGAAATTGTTCGTGAGCCAACCTCTGGTGGGATTGTCTGGCGCCGTAATGATAAGGGTGCTATCGAGATTTTGTTGATCCAGGACGCCAAAGACCGCTGGACGATTCCTAAAGGTCATATTGAACCGGGTGAAACGGCCCAGCAAACCGCCAAGCGTGAAATCGGCGAAGAAGCTGGCCTCGAAAATACTGAAATGCAGGGTTGGCTCGGCAAGATCCATTTTCGCTACCGTCGGGTTGATAAGCTGGTGCTGATGACCACCCAGATTTATCTAGTCAAAGCACTGGGCGATACCAACGCGATCAAAAAAGAAGAGTGGATGAACGGCATTAAATGGTTTAAGTTTCACGACGCACTGGATGCGATTGAGTATGAGGATATCGGCAAGTTGATGCTACTCGCTATGAAGAAAATACGACAGGAGAATTTATAATTATGACCGGTATGCAAACTGCACCGTATCAAGATTTTGCCCGCGACGTGATTGGTTTTGAGTTTAAAAATCTCGATCTGCTTATCACAGCCTTGACGCACCGTAGCTATGTCAACGAGCACAAGAAAAGTGTCAATGAGCACAATGAGCGGCTCGAGTTCTTGGGTGATGCTGTCCTCGAGCTCGTTGTCACCGATTATCTCTACAATAACTACACCGAAGCCGAAGGTATTCTGACTAGCTGGCGCGCGGCGCTGGTACGCACAGAGAGTATCGGCGAAGCAGGCGAGCGCCTCGGCTACGAGCCACTGGTACGCATGAGTAAGGGAGAAAAGAGCGGCAGCGTACGGGCTCGCCAGCAGATTCTGGCCAATGCCTTTGAAGCCGTGATTGGCGCTATTTATCTGGAGCGTGGGTACGACGATGCGGCCACGTTTATTCATACACACATTCTTTCTAAGCTTGAGTCAATCCTGAGTTCTGGTAGTTGGCGCGATCCCAAGTCTTTCTTGCAGGAAGTCTCGCAGCGCACCGACGGCCATACGCCGCTCTATAAAGTGCTCGAAGAAGTCGGACCAGACCACGACAAGGTGTTTACTCTCGGTGTCTTTGTGGGCGACAAGCTGATGGGTAAGGGAACTGGCCCGAGCAAACAAGCGGCTCAGCAAGAAGCAGCGCGGGCGGCTCTGGTGGCCTATGAGCAACGATCACCCAAAACAGATTGACATTTAACCCCTAAGACGGTAGAATTGGTCAAGAGTTAATAGAAATTCTAAAGAGAGAAGTAAGGAAAGTTAATTATTTATGCTCGCTATTCGTTTGCAACGTATCGGCCGTAAGGGATTCCCTATGTACCGACTCGCCGTCCAAGAAGCTCAACGTCACCCTACCAGTGGTCGCGTGGTTGCCTATGTCGGTAGTTATAACCCCCACACCAAAGAAGCTACTGTTCAGGTAGAAGCTGCTCAAAAGTACCTCGATAATGGCGCACAGCCATCACCACGTGTCGTCAAGCTCCTGAAAGATGCTGGCGTCAAGCTGCCAAGCTGGGTCAAAGAAGCTGGCCAAAAGTCTAAGACGATTCGTCATGCTGACAAACTTCGCAAGAACCAGCCAAAAGAAGAAAAAGTCGAAGAGCCTGCCGTTGAAGCTGAAGAAGCTGCACCAGAAGCTCCAGCAGAAGCGCCGGTAGAAACCGAAGCACCTGCCGAACCAGTTGAAGAAGCCTCAGAAGTCGAAGACAAATAGAGTATTCTTAAAAAAGAACGAAGCCCCGTCGACGATGTCGAACGGGGCTCTTCTGTTCCCTAAGGAACAGGACCTCTGGTGAGGAATTGTCACTCTCGGATCTCTCGCAACAGATCACCCCGCGCTTCATCGATCAACGAGAGACAGGGACGCATCAGGACGTACGGATAACCGTCTCTGCTGCAGACGTGCGCCATCGCAGCGGACATTCTCCTATATTTCTGCTTCGACTCAGTCCACAGCTGCAGGGTACCGTAGATGATCTTGAACTCGTCTGTCTCCCTGCCGAGCGTTGTCAGCGTTGGAGTAGCGAGAAGTCGATCGCGAAACATCACGCGAAGCTTTTGGTTGTGCAGGACATATGTCGTGCACGTGCCAGAAGTTGAATCGGACGTGCACATACTAATCCTTTCGTGGTCGGTACCTCACTGGTTTGAGCCAATGAATACACTTATTATAGCACATAAACATGTAATATTCAAGCCATGCTTTAGTGCTCACGCTTTGTATATTCGCGACCCTTTAAGTACAATAAAGCTAATACGTATATAAAGGGCATCATGAAATCTCCACAACGCCACAAGCAAGTATCAGGTTTCACTATCGTTGAACTCCTTATTGTCATCGTCGTCATAGGCGTTCTCGCTGCTGTGGTAATTGTTGCCTACAGCGGCATTCAAGAGCGGGCACGAGCGAGCGCAGCGAGTAGCGCCCTGACGCAGGCGGCTAAAAAGATAGCTCTCTGGCAAATAGATAACCCTGGGAGTGTCCCAACTAGCTTATCTGATGCTGGAGTAACTAGTTCAGGCAGTGCTTCATATCAGTACTCTCAGACCAACAGTGGCACCGGCTACTGCATTACTGCAACTGTGGGAACGACCAGCTACTACTTGAACTCGACGACTCAAACAACGCCAATAAGTGGCGGTTGCGCGGGTCATGGAGTGGGTGGAGTGGGTGCGATAACGAATCTAGCCACAAATCCTAGTGCAGAAACAAACGCAGGGTGGTATTCGAATAACGGAGCAACCCATGCAACCAGTTATGATACATCGATAAGCAGATCGGGGGCAAAGTCACTTGAGTCCCACAATCTGGGTAGTGATAGCACGCTCATGTCTATCTACGGAGCGGGAGGACTAACCGGAAATGGTTTTGCCGTAGGATCAAACAAGACGTATACCGTATCGGCATATGGCCGGGCAACCGTACCGTATAAGGTCAGATTATTCTATGCATTTCGCACTAATGGCGTATGGACTTCTGCAGTATATGGGAGCTGGACAAGTGGTACTGCGGGTACGTGGACCCAAGCAAGTTTTACCGCTACGTCGGCTGCAAATACTGACTTGTTACGAGTGTGTATTCAAGTAAGCGCAGATACGACGCAGCCTGCGGGTACAAGCTCATGGGCGGATGACCTCATGGCTGCGGAGTCGAATTCCGTTTACAATTATGCAGATGGTAATTCGCCTGGTTGGATATGGAACGGCACGCCGCATAATTCGACATCCACAGGATCTCCCCTCTAGCAGGGTGCGAGAATAAGGCTTTCCGGGGGTAATATCTACTGTTCTTACCGGTTAGGGCTTTCAGCCGATACCTAATTTGTGTGGAGTCTGGATCGATGGGGTATAATAAAACTACGATATTAGTATAGTGACCGAGCGACTAAGGAGGGCATCATGTCAACAATAGACCAGCAATTTGTAGAATATATCGTAAAATCCCTGGTGGGGCACCCAGATGATGTAGCCGTGGAGCGATTGATTGACGAAAAAGGTGTCTTACTGACACTGACCGTCAATCCTGAAGACCTTGGCCGGGTGATCGGCAAACGGGGCGTGACGGCCCAGAGCCTACGCACTCTGCTACGCGCACTTGGTACTAAAAACGATGCTCGTTATAATCTCAAAATCGTCAACAATGACGACGAGCGTGAAAACTATACGATGTCGTCAGACGACCCTCGTGAGGAACCTGTGAAAAACTCCCAAGAGCCAGATGCTGATTTAGAAGGGGTAACATCTGCTGCAGAGGCTGAACCTGTGGAAAACGAGCCAGAAAAAGAGTCTGACTTCGCAAAAAACTCTCGAAAAGAGCTTGCGGAACTCGACGACCTCGATATATAATAAGCACTAGTTCAAAGACAATCTTACGAACTGCGAGACAAGCTCATGCGAGCAAGCCCACACCAGGTTTGAGAGCCTTATATGTTATAAAAACCGCCCTACAAAAATGAGGCGGTTTTTATATTGCGGCGCATATAGATATTAACCAAAAAGGAAAAAGTAGCCGATACCGGCACCGAGGCCCACTATCAGGCTGGCGCTCACCACGAGCATCTTAAACCCAATCGTATGATAAAATTTTGGGGCTTGCGCCTGGGTACTCTGGCCAGGCTGTGCTACTTCAGCTGCGAGCGTGGCGGTGTCTTCTGAATCGCGCGCAATATTGCGATGAGTCTCATTTATGGCAATCGGGTCGGGTAAATCTTTTGGTCTGAGGAAGGGATCTGCCGGCTGCACAGTGACCTTCTTGGTCTGCGCGAGCAGGCGCGCTTCATCACTGACTGGTTCATCCGGTTCAAATTCCATATCTATCAAAGTATAGCATAAAGGGGGCGAGGAGTGGCAAACTTCACCTCTATAAGGTAGACTAGAACCAGATGAGAAAGATACAGGTCATTACCCTATTTCCGGAAATGTTCGACGGCGTGTTGAACAGCTCTATGATGTGGAAAGCGCAGAAAGAACACGCGATTGAGTTTAGTATGATCAACCTGCGCGAATTCGGGGTTGGTCCCAGGCAGCAAGTGGACGACACGCCATATGGCGGGGGTGATGGCATGCTACTGAAGCCCGAGCCGCTTTTTGCCGCGGTAGAGACAGCGCTCACGGTGGACCCAGGGGCTAAAGTAGTGCTTATGACGCCGCGTGGGGAGCGCTGGAAGCAGGCGACTGCTCAGGCGTGGGCGGATGATGGGCGTGGACTTATCTTTATCTGCGCGCGCTATGAAGGCTACGACGAACGGATTGTCACTCTCGTGACCGACCAAATTAGCGTGGGTGATTATGTGCTGACCGGCGGCGAACTGCCAGCTATGACAATTATTGACAGTGTGGTACGGCTTATTCCAGGCGTCCTCGGCGGTGAAACGAGCGCGGAGATTGAGAGTTTTTCCGACGGAGAGACGCTGGAGTTTCCGCAGTACACCCGGCCGGCGGAGTTCCGAGACATGAAAGTACCAGAGGTGCTCTTAAATGGTCACCACGGCGAGATCGCCAAGTGGCGGGCCGACCATTCCGTGAAGGCTGAATAAGCGAATGAACTCCGAAAAGGAGCTCATTCTTTTTGTTGTGGTGGATGTCGTAGAGCGATCTGTCACATATATTAAGTGGTGTTTGTTTTTGTAACTTCGCTGTCTTTGATAGTACTTGAGTTTAGAAAAAAGCACAAGCGAAAAAATAAAAAGCACAACAGTTTTGATGCTATACTAAACGTATGCATTTCGTGAAGACCCGCAGGGTTCAAAGACCGGCGCAATTATCGCTTCAGGCGTCATCGCTCTATTTGGCTTTATTTTTCGTCGTTGCCGCCCTCAGTCAGCTATTTGCTTTCGAATTGTATCCGGATGTACTGAGTAGTTACGGCGTTTCATTTGTGTCAGCTTTTGCGTTACCGTTTGCGGCCCTACTTGTCACGCTTGAAGTTTTTGCTATCCCGTCACTGCTTTGGATGACCGTGAGCCCCCTAATGCGTATCGTGAGCAGGACAAGCGGCTGGACGGTGCTTGTGTATTGGTTGGTTGTGGGCATCTGGCAGGGTGTGGCGGACTTTACGATCGCGAACGCCGGCCTCTTTGGTGCCAAGGTACATCTGCCCCAAGGTTGGTGGCTGGTATCCTATGCGCTTATCCTGCTTATCCTCATGACATATGTAACATTCGGCAGCCGGCTCAGCCCTCGTATAACAAAGCACAAGACTCGTTCGTTGAAAAACAAATAACTACTCCGTACGTATTTTGCCCAGAGGTATAGTATAATGCCTTTAGTAGAAGTGTTATGGAAATAGATGTAAAGCGAACAGTCAAAGATTTTTTTGAGGCGTACCCTTTAAGACGCTTTGATAAAGGGCATGTATTAGTACATCCTGACCAGCCACTGACGAGCGTGTATTATTTGGTAGAGGGCACGGTCGTACAGTATGATATCTCACCCTCTGGTAACGAAGTAATCATTAACACGTTTAAGCCGGGGGCGTTTTTCCCGATGTCGACCGCGATCAATCATACACCGAATTATTATTTCTTTGAGGCTTCTTCACCAGTCGCTCTGCGCGAGGCCCCGGCTAAAAAAGTGGTCGACTTTATCCGCGATAATCCCGCCGTCACCTTCGATCTTTTGAGCCGGGTGTATATGGGGACTGACGGTCTGCTGAGGAGAATGGCGCACCTGATGGGCGGCAATGCCCGGACGCGGCTGATCTTTGAACTTCTCAATGCCGCCTACCGCTTTGGTACCCGTGAAGCCGATGGTGGGACGGTGATTCCACTGACTGAAAATGATATTGCGAAGCGCTCCGGCCTGTCGCGTGAAACGGTGAATCGGACCATGCATACGCTGAAGAACGACGGGCTCGTGAAGATGCAGCGCGGCAGCATCGTCATATGGGAAGTGACTAAGCTTGAGACGGCGCTGGGGTCTGATCTCTAGCATTCTTTTATACGAGCAAATAACCCCGCACACCGAAGCGGGGTTATTTTAGCTGCTTGCGAGGTGCTACAGCTCGCAGACACCGGCCGAGCAGGCCACTTCTTTGGCGCTGGTCGTTTGGTCGTATTGCTCGTAGATGACGAGGCGTGAGAAATCGAGTGTGCCGAGTTCTTTTAGGCGCCGCTCATACTCGTCTTTGGTGATCTCTTCGTACGGCGCCAGCTGGTAGACGTGGTCGTTGCGGGGCAGGAACGAGAGTCCACCGACGATATCCCAGTTCTCGTAGACGAAGTTGGCGATACCCAGCCACTCGTCGTCACTGGCATAAATAGTTACGGATGGGTTGTGTTCGGTAAAGTGCTCTTTGAGGCGCTTCCATTCGTGCAGCATCTCAAGTGCTGAGACATCTTTAGCCACGATCGCGTTATCGGGGGCTTTGACTGGGAACTCGAGTACCATGGTCGTGGCAGTTGAGGTTGAGTAACCAACTTCAGGGAAGATTGGCACGCCCTGCTCCTCGGCAAGTTTCAACAGAGGATCGTTGACGCTAATACGGACACGGCGGATGTAGTACTTCGCAAACCAGGGGTGCATACCTGACCCAACGCCGAGCAGTTGTCCTGAGTTTCCATGCGGCTTGACGCAGGTGATGGCGCTTGACGGATTAGCGTTGAATCGTTTGGCGTACTGCTTGTTGGCTGCAATAGCATCTTGGCGAAGCGTTTCCAGATTGGCATCGTTTCGGACGATCTCGTTATCGTAGTAGCCGGTAATCGAGACACCGAGCAGCTGCTCTTCTTCGCAGTTTTTCTTCCAGGTTTTATTGAGGTAGCCAAAGTTGGTCAGGGTCGCTTGGTAGGTACCGATGATGGTAGCCAGGCGCATTTTACGCTTTAAATTGGCCATGTCGTCATCGGGGCGTACCACGATGGAAGTGAGGTTACAAAACTGCTTGGAGCGCAAGTAGATTTCGCCGCACGGATTGACGCCGACTTGAGACTGGTCTTTGAGCTTTTCCCAACGACGGGCAGGGACTTGTTTCTCCAGGCCGCCGCGGTTAAAGATACCGCGCTCGCCGCTACCGGAACTCACCAGGGCTGTCCACTCATCAAGGAATTCTTTGGCTGACGGCTTGGCTTCATACACAGCCGAATTGTTGGCCATTGAGCGCTGGCCCTCGGTCTGCCAGAAAGTGCCTTTTTTCGAATCACGCATCGCCATGTCATCAAGCGAGGAGAGCGAAATCAGTGCTGAGCGGCGGACACCGCCAGCCACGACAATAAGGCCGATCTGGCAGATGATATCGTGCAGGTCAAGCGTGGTCAGACGACGGCCTTGGCGGGCCAATATCTTGTTGCGCGTAAAGGTCATGAGCTCCTGGAGTGGGGCAGGGCCAGATGAGCGGCCGCCCATGGTGAGCAGACGGGCTCCAGCCGGACGGATCATCGAGTAGTCGATATCGACGTCATTGCCGTTTGCCCACGCCCTACAGGCGAGTACGTAGGCGTCGCACCAGCCTTCTTTACTATCTTCTACCAAGATATCTTCTTGCTTGTGGCCAGTCTGCTTTTGAATTTGCGGGAATTTCTCAACATTTTCAGGTTCAACCGCAAAGCCACAGCCAGCACCACACATCGAGACATACATGATCTCAGCCAGGTCATCCCATGATTCGGGGGCAATGTAGGCGCAGTTATAGGCACAGACATTGGTGGCGTCGCAGGCTTTTCCAGCAGACCAGAGGAGGCGCATAGACGGGCAGATCTCTTGGTTTAAAATAGCTTCGCGTACTTCTTTGTACTCAGCCTTGGTAAGTGATTTACCGAGCTTAGTCTCCATGTAGTCCATAAAGCGATCAATCGCTTCGATCCAGGTTTCGCGGCGGCCGAAATCATCGCGCCAGCGGGCATAGAATTGGTAAAAAATGAACTCTTGGTAGGACGAGACGAAGTATTTGCTACTAGCCGCAATTGAGTCGCGTACTTCCTGAGGAACCATGAGTTCTTGCTGGCGCTTTTTGGCGTGCTCTTCGCGGTAAATGATAAAGGCCTTAGCGCTGGCGGTGTAGTCGAGCAGCATCAGCTGGCGTTCGACTTCGTCTTGGATGGCTTCAACATTGGGCACAAAATCTTTAAACTTTTTGGCCACAAGCATCAGTTCGCTTGCCACCTTGTGGGCCACGACGGTTGCCTCATCCTCGGCTCCTTCAGCCGTCTCTTTCAGGGCTTTACTGATGGCGCTGACGACTTTGTCGAACTCAAATGGCACGACGCGGCCGTCGCGTTTTTGGGCGTTCGGTAGGTACTTGGCATAAATCTTGACCGTGGCGTTTTTGGCGGTTGACTCGGACGACTTAGTAGTAGTTGGTTTCACGTACACTTCTCCCTCTCTTATCGTGTTGCTTTTGGTTGTCGGGGCTTTTGACCCAGAACAGTACCCCGTACTATAAAAGAGCCATAAGCATAAGTATGTGAGCAATGTCACATATATTGGTGTAATAGTGACTACAGACGCTATATGTAGCGTTTATGGCACTTTTTGCAGAAATAGGTAGACTCTGGAGTCGTTGGTGCTAGGTGGTGTGCCGTAGGTAACGCCAGGCGGCGTAAGAACTCGCAATCATGACCAGGGCAACCATAACCAGGGGCGGCAGGACAGTTTGAAAACCATCACTAATGCCAGTGAGGATCATTGCTGCAACGATACTCGTCGCCATCAGCGCTGCAAACACCAGCCATGATCCCATGAAAAATAGGCCGTCTCTTCTGCTTTTTATCGTCAGGAAGCTCGTTATGATAAAGGCTGGAAGAACAATAGCAAGATCAATAACATGAATGGGATTGACCCATAGTCCCGCCTCGGTAATTGTCCGAGGTACTTCACCGGCAAGAAGAGCCGGGATAAGTTCACTCAGCCATAGGAGTGTAAATAAGACTCCTATTGCCCCAAGTGTATAGCCTGCAAGTCGGAGGATCGATGTACGAGGCGGCTTTAGGCCGTATGTTCTTAGACCGTTTATTGTAAATACTATCGCGTAGGAGCTGAGGCCGAGGACGGCTACATACACCAGGAAGAGTGCGTTGAGGTGGACAGCAACCGCATACACAATGTAGGCGTAGACGAGGTATAAGAGCGTACCGAGCCAGACAAGACCACTCCGGTATGATCCTCTCGAAAATAATAAACCGCTGATAAGTAGCATGACTACTGCTATCAAATTGCCAATATCCTGGCCTTTGGCCTGCATAGCCCAGTTGGCGGTTTCTTTGGCATAAATTGCTGGATCAAACAGGCCAAACAAGCTGGCTATGATGACAAGGAGTGCTATAGGAAGGCTCCAGGCTAGTATGAATTTTGAATTGGAGAAAGTTTTCATGCATGCAATAATACTACGCTCATGAGCGTTTAGCTATGACTTAACCACAGGAACTAAGATTTGTTGTTGAGATATTTGCCAGCAATGCTGAGCGCAAAAGAAGGTAGGATGATAAATACGGTCACAGCCAGCAGCTTCATAAGCGTTTCGCTGAGGGCAGAATCTGGCTTGTCGGAGCCAGAACTGGTAAGGACAATGAGGATTCCGAGAATGCCAAATACAATTGACGCGTAGATAAATATTCGTGTAGCTATTTTTTGCATAACTTTATTATAGCAAATAACCAAGCGTATGTTTAAATGCCACTTCTTAAAAAGCAAAGAGAGACGCTTTCACGTCTCTCTTCTTCCGGGAAGATTTGCACCAACAGATGTGACCTACTAACTAAATAACTGAGCTGTAACTGAACTATTGAACTTGATCGGTCACACATAATGATAATGTGCTGCGTCACTTGATCTTCCTGGAGAGAATATTATCAAGTTGGAGGAAGCTCGTCAATACTTTTTAGGTTTGTCCGATAAACTAAAGATCAAGAGAGTGCGGATGCTTATATTGACATCAAGAAGAGGTTCAGCGTTTTCAAACTACTAGGCGTCATGGCAGCCTGACTAGAGTCATAATATCGCTTTTTGAATATCTTCTAGTTCACTAATCTCTGCCATATACTCTTTCTGCGACGCCTTCCGTAGTTCAATTAACCTACCAAATCCTATTTTGGCGCCTTCTACTTTTGCTAAATCGTTGGCTTTTTCATGATGTTCAAGTAAGAGTGAAATAAACTTGGTATCGACGGATGCATTGCTTGATAAGCGATAGGATCCAACGTCAGAATGTGACAGCATGCCAGAAAAGGTAGGATAGCCATTACAGCCGTTCTTTTCAGGAAAATCTGAGATATTCATATAGGCCTCATCCCATGATATGAGGAGGGCTGCATACACGTTTGCTCTTTCTGTCTCTCGGATGCTAACTCGCTCAGCCAACTGGCGTATCGCGGGTCTTGACGCATCTGCCTTGGCTTTATCTGCTAGCAAAGTTGCCAGCTGATGGTGAATGAGTTTCTTCTCAGCGTAATCGATGTCGTTAGGGTCGTAGACAGTGGGGTCTCTCATTCGGTCCTCAGTAGTCACTAGACTCTTACTGGCTCTTTTCACAGTGCTTGGTTCATCTGTACGTGCGATGAAAGCATATAAGACAAGGTACCCTATGCCCGCCAGCACTATAAGCAGCGCCCCGCTTATGAGCATTTTACGCATATGTCCTTAGCACCCTCTGCCACCACTCATTATTCATATTTGGTTTGGCTGTTTCAAGCGAGCTTTAAATGCTGACTCACAACCGCTGGCGCAGAAATGATAGAGTTCACCGTCGTGCTCGATGTGCGAATAAGCTTTTGAGGCACTCAAGCGCATGCCGCAAATCGGATCAGTCACAATAGGGAATAGCGCGCTGCTATCAAAAGTTGCATCGATACGGTGAGTTCGACGGAGAAAATCGTGGATTGTCCGTATTGCCATAGCTATACTCTCATCTGCTAATGTATAAAATATCTCACGGCCTTGCCTTCGGACGCTTACAAGATGCTGCGCGCGTAGGAGTGTGAGATGTTGAGACAAATTAGACTGACGAAGCCCTAACATCTCTATCATTTCACCAACATTCAGTTCGCGGTTCTCTAGTAAAAGGAGAATCTCGAGACGCTTTTGGTTGCCTATAACTTTAAAGATTTCTTCTTGGATGGATAAAATATTATCACTCATTGAGCTTAGTATACCATAATATTCATATATGCGCACTATTGAATATATTATTTTCTTACGGTATATTCATGGGTAGGATTATGAAAAAGATATATAGACAGCTGATTAGGCGACTTGCGCTACCTCTCGTAGTTGCTATGTCGATTATCATTCCTAGCATTGCAAGCTCAACAACTCTTGCTATATCTTCTATGGAGGACATGGGCCACGCCACTGTAGACGCTATTCGCTGCACCAGTCAACATCAGATCTCCGTGGCACCTGCTGGTGTCAGGTTGGATAAAATCGATAGAGACAAAGATGAGCCGATCTCACCTGAGCAGCCCTATTTTACGGCATTCCAACACCAATTTAGGGAACCAATCAAACCGAAACTTGAGCTTATTCTGTTATCCTCTTTTCGCCCACCGGATATCGTCATCTTGACGGCACATCTTCGTATTTAGACTTCACTTCTTTGGTTTCAATTATCAACGATAACGAAGGAGTTTATATGGAATTATTGGGTAAATGCTATGAAACGCTATGGCTGATAGGGCGTAAGTGATGTCAAAACATAATACATCACGAAGGAACCGCCACCACAATCAACAGAATGACCAGCAGCCTCACTGGTTTGAGACGACCGTACCAATCAAAGGTATGCATTGTGCTTCATGTGAGCTACTGATAGCTGACGAGCTAGAATCAATTGAAGGAGTAACCTCTGCAAGAGCACGTCTAAGTACTCGTACAGCAACGATTATGAGCACCAGCCAAATCACCGATGCGGCGATTATAAAGGCTATACAGGCTGCGGGTTACGAGGTAGGGAAAGAAGATGACCAAAAGCCACTTTTCACCCGAAACAAGCGAATCTGGAAAGATTTTGCAATCGGTCTCCTCGCTGTACTCGGGCTGTATGTATTCTTCCAGTTTTTGGGTATAGATGAACTCACTTCATCGACCACGGATAGTAATAGTGCAGGCACTATGGCGCTGCTCGTGGGACTGACCGCTGGTTTTTCTACGTGTATGGCTCTTATAGGAGGGCTCGTTATCAGTGTGGCATCAAAGTATGCTGAAAATCATCCGACAGAAACGGCTTTACAGAAATTTCGTCCGCATCTATTTTTCAATGCTGGACGGGTAGCCTCGTTTATTTTGTTTGGCGCCATCATTGGAGCGGTCGGCTCAGCCTTTGCACTTAAGGGGACATTGCTCGGCATGTTAACGATTGCAGTGGGCGTCGTCATGCTTGTGCTAGGATTACAACTCACCGAGCTCTTTCCGCGGATCACCAAGGGCCTTACATTGCCTAGTAGCCTGGCGAGAAAACTGGGTATAAATAACCACAAAGATCGGGAATACAGCCACAAGAACGCCTTTTTGATGGGAGTAGCCACGTTCTTTTTGCCATGCGGCTTTACTCAGGCTATGCAGCTCCTTGCGGTAAGTACAGGAAACCCCTTGCAAGCGGCCATCATCATGGGCGCGTTTGCGATCGGTACAGCTCCGGGTCTGTTAAGTCTTGGGGGACTTACATCGGTTGTTAAAGGCATGTTTGCTCAGCGATTTTTCCGCATCGTTGGAGTCGTGGTTATCGCCATGGCAATGATCAATTTTACGAATGGGTTTACGCTGGCAGGCTTTAGTCAGTTCCTTGATAATCTAAAACCGCTGGGCAATACCACGGGTCAGAAGCAATCACCGAAAGATTCGGTCATATTAAACACCACGTTTAAGGTGCGTCCAGATATTGTGCCCAGCAAATTCACTGCGAAGGTGGGGCAAAAAACAACTCTTGTTGTCGACGTCAAGGAGGGCGGCGAAGGCTGCATGAGCACCATTACGATTATTGGCCTTGATGATAATCCGCAGTACTTGAAAAAAGGCGAACAGATAGAATTAACGTTTACTGCTACCAAAGCGGGCACCTATCCGATTACGTGTGCCATGGGCGTACCGCGCGGATCAATAACAGTAGTGGAGTAAGAGGGGAATATATGATCAACCAGACATTCACAATCAATGGTATGCACTGCGATGCATGCACCAAACTAACATCAAAACGGATCAGTAAAATTAATGGCGTACGTAGTACGGTCGTTGATTTGAAATCAAAGACAGCTCACGTGGAGGCGGAGCATCGTATTACCGTTGATGAGATTAATACGGAACTAAAGAGTATTAATTACTGGGCCGAGGAAAAGTAGGAATGAAAACAATTCAATTATCAATTCCCAAGATGCACTGCCAGTCGTGCGAAAAAATGATCGAATCCGAACTGGAGGATTTACCTGGTATTCATCATTCGACAATTACTACGCCGGATAAAGGCGGTGAGGTCATGTTTGACGACACGGTAGTAAGCTCAAAGGAAATTATGGCTGCCGTGAAAGAAGCAGGTTATGACGCGCATATAATTAGTGATCATACATTGATATCGGAGCTTGCCGACTCAGCAGACGTACGTAGTTTAGCCCAACCGACCTCGGGGACTACGCACGGTGCAACCTCCGCTAAATTAGCAATTTATGGGATGCACTGCTCTTCATGCGCGGGTATCATTGAGAAGCAACTGACCAAAGTCTCTGGCGTTTCAAAAGCCAACGTCAATTTCGCTGCCGAAAAGGCCCACGTGACTACGGACGGCTCTGTAAAAGTTGACGCGCTTCTCCAGGCTGTGCAGAAGGCGGGTTACCGTGCCGAAATGCTGGATAGCGAAGAAGCGGAAGCTAAAGAAAAGTCGAATCGCGCGAATGGAATCAAAAAACTCCGCAATAAGTTTATCGTAAGCTTGGGTCTGAGCCTGCCCATGCTCTACTTTATGTTGGTCGATTTCTTTCCGTTTTTACCGGGGGGTTTGATATTGCCGCCTTATTTCGGCATTGCCTCGCTGGCGTTGACTATACCCATCCAGTTCATTATCGGAGCAGGGTTCTATAAAGGAATGTGGTCCGGCTTCAAGATGAAAACCTTTAATATGGACAGTCTGATTGCAATCGGTACGTCAACGGCATTCTTTTATAGCCTGGTCTACCTCATGATTTATGTGTTTGCTAACCAGTCTGTTATTGGGGTATATGGCATTAAAATCCCTGAGCAGTACTTTGAAACCGCTGCTTTTCTTATAACCTTTGTCATATTAGGCAAGTGGCTCGAGGCCCGCGCCAAGGATAAGACATCTGACGCTATTAAGAAATTGATGGGCATGCAGGCGAAGACGGCGCGCATTATCAGGGGCAGTCAAACCATTGATATACCGATCGACCAGGTGGCACATGGAGATACGATCCTGGTTCGTCCGGGTGAAAAAGTTCCCGTTGACGGCATTATAAGTAAGGGCTCATCTGTGGTTGACGAATCAATGATCACCGGTGAAAGTATTCCTGTCGAAAAAAGTGTTGGACATACGGTCGTAGGCGCCACGATCAACAAAACTGGTAGTTTCGAGTTTACGGCAACCCGTGTCGGCAGCGAAACAACCTTATCGCGCATTATACGCCTTATCGAGGATGCGCAAGGGTCAAAAGCACCTATCCAGGCCTTTGCCGACCGCATTTCCGCCTGGTTTGTACCGACAGTGATTGGCATTGCCGTCCTGACGTTTGCATTATGGTTCTTTGTATTTGGTGCAAGTTTTGCATATGCTGTCATGGCGTTTACGGCAGTTATCGTGATAGCATGCCCCTGTGCGCTTGGTCTTGCCACACCGACGGCCTTGATGGTTGGTACCGGTAAGGCTGCTGAGCATGGAATACTCATTAAAGGCGGTGAACCACTTGAAATCGCCTGTAAAGTAAATACAATTGTGTTTGATAAGACCGGCACATTAACCAACGGTAAGCCAGCAGTGACTGATGTCATTGCGCTTGGGAAGGTGGACGATGATGATATGCTTCAAGTTGCAGCAAGTATAGAGAAGTCGAGCGAGCATCCCCTTGCAGAGGCGATTTATCACTACGCAGATGAAGGCGATATTAAACTACTGGAAATTGATGGCTTCGAAGCTATTGCGGGCCATGGCGTGAAGGCTAAGGTCGACAGTACGTGGTATTATTTTGGCAACCGTCGGCTTGTCACGGAAGTACTCGGTTTAAAGTTAGGGCGACTCAATAGGAAAATTGAACGATTAGAGTCGGACGGCAAGACAGCCATGATACTTGCTTCCGAGGTAGAAATAATCGGCGTCATCGCAGTTGCAGACATGGTCAAGGAAACGTCTAAGGCGGCAATTGACGCCTTGCATGACCGTGGAATAGAGACGTGGATGATTACTGGTGATAATCAGCGAACAGCCCACGCGATTGCCGGCCACGTTGGGATTACGAATGTCCTTGCCGAAGTCTTGCCAGAAGATAAGGCTGCAGCAATTATTCGTATCCAACAAGAGGGAAAAGTAGTTGCAATGGTAGGCGACGGAATAAATGACGCTCCGGCTCTTGCTCAAGCCGATCTCGGTGTTGCAATGGGCAATGGCACTGATGTGGCGATGGAGGCGGGTGGGATCGTCATTATCAAGAACGATCTACGCGATGTTGTAGAAGCGATACGTATATCTAAAGCAACAGTCAGTAAAATACGTCAAAACTTGTTCTTTGCACTATTTTACAATGTGGCGGGCATTCCAATTGCCGCTCGCGTCTTTGCATTTGCAGGATTAGTACTGCGACCAGAGCTAGCCGGAATTGCTATGGCTTTGAGTTCAATTTCAGTCGTGACAAACTCGCTAACACTGCGTACGTATCGGCCTGGTAAACGGAATTGGATCTCCGCCGTAGCACCAGCCCTAATGGCTGTCGTGTTTATAAGTCTGTTCATTTCATTTGCAAAGCTAAGTACACAGATGGACGAACAGGGCGTCCGCACCACGAATGTCTCGCCTGAAAACAAGGAACCATGAATGAGCCTAGCTATCGAGCCGAAGTCGACGCAACATTTGAGCATTGAGGGCGACAATAATTGTCGATAGCGACATGAGTACAGCGCCGACAGCCGGTGATAATACAAAGCCAGATGCGGCGGCTACCCCTGCCGCCAGCGGAATAGCTAGGGCATTGTAGCCCGTGGCCCAGGCTAAGTTCTGCATCATTTTGCCATACGTATATTTTGATAGTTTAACAATCTTGGCGACGCCCCGAGGGTCGCTGCTTGCCAGAACAATGCCGGCTGATTCTATTGCCACATCTGTGCCAGCTCCAATAGCGATACCAACATTTGCTTGAGTGAGTGCTGGTGCATCGTTTACCCCATCGCCTACCATTGCCACGCGACTGCCGTCATCCTGAAGCTTTTTAACGACTTCGGCTTTATGTTCGGGCAATACCTCAGCAAAATACTCGTCTATCCCTAGCTCTTGTGCAACCCAAGCTGCGACACCCTGAGAGTCACCGGTTAGCATAGCAACACGTATGCCAGATGCGTGAAGCGACTTCACGGCCTGACGAGACTCTTCGCGGATAACATCGGCCAGCATGATTGCTCCTAGAACCGTGCTGCCATCAAGGACGTATACGACGGTTTTACCATCTTGGCTCGCTCGATCGGTGGCTTGTTTGATTCTTCTGTCGAGCTTCGCATCTAATTCCTCGAGAAGGCGTGGCCCACCGACATGGATGGTCTTGCCGTCAACGAGCGCCTTGGCGCCACGTCCGGGCAGGGCTGAGAATTCGGCAATTGATAGGTGAGTGAGCTTTCTGCTATCCGCCGATTGTACGATAGCTCGGGCAATCGGATGTTCTGATTCAGCCTCTACGGCCGCTGCGAGACTTAAGAGCTGTGTCGTATCATCGGTAGTGGTGACGATATCTACAACTCCCTGCTCGCCTTTTGTGAGAGTACCAGTCTTATCGAACAATACGACATCAATATTGCGAGCTGCTTCGAGAGCCATGCGTTCACGTACTAATAGGCCGTTCCTTGCAGCCATAGTCGTCGATATTGCCGTCACAAGCGGTACGGCTAAACCGAGAGCATGCGGGCACGCAATAACCAGTACGGTGACGACGCGCTCAAGAACAAAGGATGCTGACTCTGTACTAAAAAATGTCCAGCCTATAAATGTGGCTATTGCGGCGCCTATCGCAACAAAAGTCAAATAGAAAGCGACTTTATCGGCTAGGATCTGAGTTTTCGATTTACTATTTTGAGCCTGGGCGACGAGCTGCATGATACCTGCAAGCGCTGTAGCGTCGCCGGTCTTGGTCACACGAATAGTCAACGAACCGCTACCATTGAGGGTTCCACCAATAACCATTGATTCAACTATCTTCTTAACCGGTTTCGATTCACCAGTGAGCATTGACTCGTTGACATCCGATTCGCCCTTAATAACTTCACCGTCGAGAGGGATGTTTGATCCGGGCCGTACCAGTAGGGTATCGCCAACTCTCAGCTCTGAAACTGATACGACGCTCGTACCCTTAGATGTAATTAGTTCAGCCTCGTCAGGTAACAATTTAGCCAATTCTCGGAGGGATCCTTGAGCATTTGATACAGATGCCATCTCCAGCCAATGACCAAGCAGCATAATTGTAACAAGGGTAGCCAGTTCCCACCAAAAATCCATGCCATCGACGAGATTGAGGCTGACGGCTAAACTGTAGCCAAAAGCTACTGTGATTGCCATCGAGATTAACGTCATCATTCCCGGCATACGGCTAATGAGCTCCGCTCTTGCTCCTTTTAGGAATACGACTCCACCGTATAGAAATATAATGCTTCCGAGAACTGCTGGTATCCAGCTACTCCCCGGAAATACAGGCATAGATAGATTCAGCCAACCCATAACGGTCGGAGAGTAAAGAAGCACAGGTATAGTCAAGGCGGCACTTACCCAGAACTTAGTCTTAAACGTAGCAGGGCTATGACCTTCATGCTTGTTGTGCTCAGTGTGCGTGTTCTGTTGACCGTGCTTGTGAGTTGAATGATTCATTACTTTATTGTACCAAACAAAAAATGACGATTTCTCGCCATTTTAACCATAAGCTTCTTGGCTGGGATGGAGGGATTCGAACCCCCGAATGCCAGGACCAGAACCTGGTGCCTTACCACTTGGCGACATCCCATCAGTACTTAAAGGATTGTACTACAAATGATACTCTACCTCAAGGGCAGCGTTGCAAAAACTACTTTCTTTTCACAGGTTTTCACGGGGTATTATATAACCATAAGCTTGAAGCACAAAAATGCTTATAAGGAGGTTGGCTATGCAGATATCAACCAAAACATTGGCGTCGTTACTAGTGGTGACATCAGTCGCGGTGATGCCTGGGACGACACGCCGATCACGCGGCTGGCGTAAAAAGTCGCGCTTTGACCGCCTGTTGCAGCGGCATGACCGCAAAGGAGAGCTACGCGCCGAATTGCTCGGTATTTCACCTCAAACATTTAGAGATTTACAGAAGGAAAACTCATTTGAAGACGTGGTGCGTCGACACGGGTTTACGAACGAACACGCCTTCCGCATGGCGCTACTCGGCAAATTACGGGATGAGCTTCGTCAGCGCGGCTGGTCAACTCACCGGATCAATACCTATGTGGCGCTCCGGCGTGAGCGACTCAGCTAGCACAAAATGATTTCCCCGTAGTATACTGCTTATAGTAATGTATGAGCTACTCGTAAAACTTATTGCCGATGGTGCCGTGGTAGCGGTGGCGCTTATCGCCGCCTGGGCGCTGCTGTTTCTTGTTCCCAATAAGCAGAAGTTTGAAGCCTATAGCCGCATACTCATGGCGGGACTAACCGCTTACCTGGTAGCCAAGCTGGTGGCGAGTATATATCAACCAGAGGCTGAGCGGCCATTTGAACTCCTCGGCTTGAAGCCGGGGGCTGCCTACCTCAATAACCCAGGCTTTCCATCCGATCATGCTTTGTTTGCGACGACACTGACGCTCGCAGTTTGGTTCGAAACCAAGCGGCGAAAATTGACAATATTCTTGCTTATCCTGACGCTCGTGATGTGTGCTGGGCGGGTTTTAGCTCTTGTCCATACGCCGCTCGATGTGATTGGCGGCGCGCTTATTGCGTTCGTCGGCGCCCTCTGGTATGACTGGTCATTTATACGACTTCGAAAAAAGCATCATGACACTCACTCGCATAAAACTCAAAAATAAGATACAATATCTTTTAGTAAGGAGCGAGCAATGGTAAAAGTCCTGAGTGATAACGAACCCCCAGTCAAATTCAGTGCATGGCAGGACGAAGTGTCGGCCTTTGTTGGTGGCGCGCTCGTGGGACTCGCCACCTGGATCTTAACGTATCTGCTGAGCGAGTACGTCATCGGTATTATCGCCTGTCGTAGCGGCAGTAGTCTCATTGGTTGTGACGATACCACCATGGTCTCGGCCGGGTTTGCGCTGATCTTTGCCAGTCTGGCTGGCCTCACGTTCCTCGTGCGTCGCAGACTGTTTCGACCACTGCTGGTGGTGCTCGCCGCCACCGTGACCCTGTGGGGTATCAATGGGTCATGGCTGGAGGAGCGAACACTCGGTAATGTACTGCTCACGATGCTTGTCGCTGCGCTTATCTACCTGATGTTTGGCTGGTTTAGCAAAATTCGCCAGTTCGGCATCGCTATTGCCGTCACGATCGTTTTAGTGATTGTCTTCCGTCTGCTCCTGAGTCTCTAGGATGGTATACTAAGAGTATATGGAGCCTATGCTTATTTTATTACTCGTTGCCGTGGTGCTCGGCTTTGGCATTGTGATTGCTATTTTGAATCAGCGCATGAAAGAACTCAAGAACAGTGGGTCGGTTGAAATGATGAAATCAGACGTGACTGAGTTGTCACGCAATATTAATTTATTGCAGCAATCGATGGGTGATAAGTTGGAACGCAGCAGCAACGCAGTGCAAAGTTCAATGCAGAAGCAGTTGAGTGAAAGTGCCAAGCTGGTCAGCGACGTAACCCAGCGCCTGGCAAAGCTGGACGAAACGAATCGTCGCGTGGTGGATGTGGCCGATGAGCTCAAGACTCTGCAAAATGTCCTGCAAAATCCCAAGCAGCGTGGCGTCTTCGGCGAATACTATCTGGAATCAGTGCTTGATAATATCCTCCCGCCAAAGAATTTTCAGATGCAATATAAGTTTAGCGACGGTGAGATTGTCGATGCCGTGGTCTTCTTAGAAAAAGGTCTGATTCTGCCGGTGGATAGCAAGTTTAGCCTGGAAAACTATAACCGCATGGTGGGTGAGGCCAGCAAGCCGGAACGAGCGAAGTTGCTCGCGAAAGTACGCACCGATCTCAAGCTTCGGATCGATGAAACTAGCAAGTACATTCGGCCGAGTGAAAACACGATGGATTTTGCCTTTATGTTTATTCCGAGTGAATCGCTTTATTATGACCTGCTGATCGGTGATGTCGGTACGGGTTCAAGTGCCCGCGATCTGATCGAGTACGCCTTTCGTGACAAAAAAGTGATTATCGTCAGCCCGACCAGCTTTATGGCCTACCTCCAGACCGTGCTCCAGGGCCTTCGCAGCTTGCAGATTGAGGAGCAAGCCAAAGATATTCAGATACGAGTAGGTAAACTCGGCCAGCATATCGGCAAGTTCGAGGATTACATGCAGAAGCTCGGCAATTCACTGGGCACAACCGTCAACCACTACAACGCGGCTCATAAAGAGCTTGGCAAAGTCGATAAAGACGTCGTGAAGATAGCCGCTACGACGGCTGGTGTCGATCCGCTGCTTATCGATAAGCCCAAACAAGACAACGAATAACAAAAAAATATCCCGCTCATCCAGCGGGATATTTTAGTGAATGAGCTCGAATGCTTAGACGTCTTTAGCGCTAAAGCGTTCTGAAGCTAGCAGGTCACTGAGCAGGAATCCAACGGTCGCACCAAGGACGCTCGCCAGAACGTAGACAGTGACAGGCCATACCGAGTTGAAGTCGAGTGCTTGTACTGAGACTGCAACAGCTGGGTTAAGGATGGTGGTTGCACCAACGGCGACTGCAGCTGAACCAGCGACGAGTAGACCAAGGAAGTAACCAAGACCAGTCGTGAGAGCTTTGCTTGAAAGCTCAAGCTGTCGACGAGCACCAGCCACAGCGAAGCCGAGGATAGTAGCACCGAAGAGCTCTGCAAAGAACACAGTCCATTCTTTACCGCTTGTCAGATCGTTTGATGTAAACAGCTGAGCGGCGGTTTGGCCGTAAGCAGCGGCTTGTTGGCTAACTTCGGGAGCCTGGCCGATGAAGGCGTTCAGGACAACGAGTGCCAGCATAGCACCGAGTACTTGGGCGACGATGTAGACGACGGCGCGCAAAGCGGTGATTTTACGGCCTACCCATGCGGCGATGGTAATGGCTGGGTTGATGTGGGCGCCAGAAAGAGCACCGACAGCCATAACAATACCGACGACTGCAAACAGAACAACGATAGGTTGACCTTGAGCTGCAATGAAAGCACCTGCAAGTAGGAATGTACCGACAAATTCAGCGACAGCGGCACCGAGGTGCATTTGGCTGACAGAGCGGACGCCTGCGAACCTTGTGCGTGATGACGTGGCTGAGACTGCTTTAACGGTTGTTACTTTAGTGGTTTTCGCCTTGGTAGCAGCAGCCGGAGTTGCCCTTACCTTGGTGACGGACTTCTTAGAAGAAGCAGTTTTTTTAGTTGCCATTTGTTATTTCCCTCCTTATATAGAAATATGGGTATAGTATAACACATACAAAATGAGAAAAACACAAGTGGTATACTAGGTATATGGC
>Ga0172380_10001951_pt1 | contig 34092 bp, 47 predicted proteins | sample Leawe162metaG_FD_119747 | JGI IMG/M metagenome (GOLD analysis project Ga0172380, IMG submission 119747) | Leachate microbial communities from a municipal landfill in Southern Ontario, Canada - Leachate well 162 metaG | ecosystem: Engineered > Solid waste > Landfill > Unclassified | place... | reverse complement strand
TCTGTATGAATGTGTGATGATTTGTCGCTCATTTGTACTGCTACTGAGGGGTGCACGTGCGCAAGTGTGATGATTTGGGCATGTTCAGGCTGCCAGGCTAGGCGAGCAGCTCGAAGGCAAGAGTCATGGGGCCCCCTTTGCTTCCCACCCATTTTGCCCACGACCCCACCGGCTTCGCGACCGGCGGGTAGCGGTTATCCTCATCTGCGTGCTTACCGGATTGCGGCGGAATTCTGTGCTGGTGTTTGGTGTCAATGGTTTTCAGGGCTTCGTGGAAGGCGTGGAGCGGGTCGTTGCTCACGGGTTCGCTGAATCCGGATCCGTCACAACAGGTGCGTTTCATGGCATTGTGCTTCCATTCTTCTGGGTGGTTTGGGAATTTGCCCGGGTGCCCACCGGGTTGAGAGCGGGAGGGAGGTGGGTATCTTCGTGAGAGTGTCCAGGCGGGAAGCGCCATGGGTCATCTTTGGTCCTTGGCGGTCAGCTTCTTAGAGTAGCCTTCTATCAGTTGAGTCATGATGTCCGCTGGCGACCATTCGGAGGGAGCGAAGACGTAGAACGATACTCCTTCGGCTCCAAACTCCCTCGCTATGTAATGGACCTTTTCAACGGTAACCGTTAGGTCAATGACGCATGTGTATGGCACTCCGCGTGGCACTAGTTTCGGGACGGTGACGTATTTTTGGCCACTTTTGACACTGACTCTTCGACCGTCCCACGGTCCACCGACGAACAGTTTTTCGTGCATTTCACAGTTCCTTGCCGGGAAACGCTGCCTGAATGGTTTGGAAGCGGTCCGGGGGTCATTCCGCTGGTTTTACGGGGCAATCGGGGTAGCAGTCCTTGTCGGTGATGATGAATGGTCCGGATTCGTATTGTGAGACGTAGGCGGAGAGTCCTACGGTTTGGGGATCGAAGACTTCGATTTGTCTGCCGGTGGGTAAGAATTGTCCGGAGCGTTGGTCGAATTGGAGGACATCAGCTGAGCATTTTCCGGTGAGTTGGACGCGGATTGTGTTAAGGTTGGACATGGCGATCTCTTGGGCAGGGGAGGTAGATGTCGAGGATGGAGAGGCAGTGAGGGCAGCGAACGGGTCCGGTCGAGGATGACGAGTTGGTTGCAGGGGATGTTTCGGCGGCAGGCGGGGCAGAATCGGGGTGGAACGGTGAAGTCTAGCGGGTTGAAGATGCGGTCCCAGCCGATGCGGAAGGCTTTCGGGTTGGAGCGGTTACGGTCGCCTTTGCCGTCATGGGTTAGCCGAAATCCTTTGTCCGGGTCCAGTACACATGCCCGCATCCGCAGGTCACAGTCAGGTGTTCCTCGCAGGCCATCGGGGGGAGATCCTCCATATTCTGAGGAAGATCCTTCCGCCGCTCGTAAAGCTGTTCCGCCTTCTTTACCTGCTCGTCCGTAATCTCCGGAACATACCGAACCGACACAGCATCCCCGCCGCATTTCGGGCAGCCGGTACCGAATGCTGGCAAGCCGTCCTCGGGCGGTTTTCCTTCGTCAGTTTCCGGAACCAGTTCCCACTGCTTGTCGAACAGCCACTGGGGCATGTGGAACAAATGCTCGTTGATCGTCAGGACGCTCACCCAAGGGCGACAACCAATGCCTTCCTCGAATGGCTCACTATCGCACTCCACACTGACGTCACTCTTCAAACGGTATTTCATGTCCACTCCTTCCAAAAGGGTCGAATGTAGTTTTCATGGCGTCCTGGATCATTTCCTTCAATTCTGCGTCTGTTTGGTCGCGTTGGGAGACTCGTTGGCATTCATTGGCGAGGTCTTCGTATTTGAGGTCGAGCCAAGCGGCGAGAATGCGTGCGGCGTCTTGGAGGTTTTCAATGGATGGGACGGAGTAGGCGGTGGCACCGAATCCGTGTGGATCGCGGTATGTGACTGCAATGGAGGTTTTTGAGACGGTGATGGTGCCGATGAGGTCGTTCATGATTTGTAGTTTCCGAAGAGATCCTGTGCAGGCTGGCCTTTCTGAATTACTGCCTGGACGGCGAGTTCGGGAACGAGTGTATCGCCGTCTGGGGTATTGAGTGTTCCGCAGGCTGGGCACCAGTGGAAGTCATTGTCGTCGTTGATAGGGTAGTGGCAGGTTGGGCAGTTGTTCATGGTTGGAAGTCCTCCCCGAGGATTTCCTTGAGTCGCCCGCGGAAGTCGCCGACGATTTGGCCGGGTTCCTTGACGGCGTTTGGTACGGGAAGTCCGTCCTGGTCTGAGAAGAGTTTCGCGGCGTCGTGTGTGGGTACGTCGCGCCACTCGGCGGTTTCCTGGGCGGGTCGGATCCAGAGCTGCTGGAGGACGAGCTGTTCTTCAGGTCCCCATCCGTAGTGGCCGGTGATATTTTCTCTCGGGTTGGCTTGGACGAGGACTTCGGCGGCGATAGCTTCTTCCCGGGCGGTTGGTCGGGAATTCTTTTTGATGATCCAGCGGAGGTGTGGGGTTGGAAAGAATCCGTCCTGGCTGGTTATGGCGTCGAGGTAGGTTTTGAATTTCACTGGTTGGGTTCCTTGGTTTCGCATTCGATTGGTTGTTCACGGACCCAGCGGAATCCGTCGAGGTCAGCGATTTCGATGACCGGGCACTGGCGAAAGTAGAGGGTTCCAGCCGTAGCTTCCTCGCTGAATGCGCGCTGCCTTTCTTCACAGACATTCCGCAGTTGGCGGTGGATCTCGGGGGACACATGGAGCCTATTTGGCGGGCCAAGGATCGTCCGTGGGAATCGGTAGAATGCTCGTGCGATTTGGCCGAGAAGCGGGGCTATCTTGTTGTGGGCGACACGTTCTCGTTGCAGCGCCTCCATGTCGCTTTGCATTCGATCGAGAAATTCTCTAACCTTGCTTGTCATTTCCGTTCCTTTCGGTATATGAACCACGTCCGACCGTCATAAGCCACTCCGCAGGGCTCGGTGGTAACGGTAAACTTCCCGCCCTCAAACTTCGTCTCGATTGGGACGCCTGCGAGAAATGCGGCCGCCCATCGCTCCTTCTCGGTCAAGTCCACAGGTTTCCTGTTAGCTCGTTGCTCTGCTTGCTGCACAGTCAGCACGGCGTCATCGCGGAATCGTTTGTAGAAGTCCACTGTTCCGAATTCGACTACCGAGTCGGCGTAGTAATTGGTCATGTGCCCTCTCCCTGCGTTTCGTCCCGTTTTCTAGCCCATTCCTGTTCGGCCTCGTGGATCGTTTTCAATTTGGCTGCATCGTAGTCCACTTGAGTGAGGATACCCTTTTCGATGAGGGCAAGCAGGATGGCGAAATAGTTGGCGGCGTGGGCCTCGTTGACTCGATTGAACTGCTGACCGAGTTTAGCCAACTCAAGTTTGACGGTTTCGACGAATTGAGGTTCGAGCATGATTGTTCCTCAGAAATCATTCTATTTTCCGCCGATGAACGCCTTCAGTTCTTCTGCGGCATCGAGAACTTTGATTTCAACGAGCGTTATCAACATTTTGACAGACGGGCAGTCTTGCACGTCCTTTCTCGTGATGCAGGCCGTAGCGGTATCCCCTCCACCATAGGGAGCGTAGCAATCGACGCTGAAGGCAATAGTGTCGAGTTCATTCGTGAAATACGGTCCATGCAATACAAATCGTGGGTCAATGGTTTTGACTTTCTTTCTCAAGTCCAGATCGACTCTGGTTATTTCGCAAATGTCGAAGACATCTTCGCGAGGTAAAGCTACCATGTCCTCTCCTTGAGCTTTTCGTTTGCCATGTCGGGCCGAAGTTGGTGCAGGTAGCGAGACGTGGTGGAAATGTGGCTGTGCCCGAGCACGCCGGCAATGGTGGCCATGTCGAACCCCTCTTCCAAAAGTTCGCTAGCGCCGGTGTGTCTCAGACCATGCAGATGGCACCGTCTTGTGATTCCCGCCTTGGCTTGCAGTTTCTTGATCTTGTGTCGGAAGTGGCTGGGGTCCATGGCGTTTCCCAGAGCCTTACCGCTGATCGCACAGAAGAATGGATGATGCCCATTTATGCCGAGCGACTTCCGGCGTTCGGCCCACAGACGGAGAATATCCATTGCCCCCTGGTCGATTGGGACGGTTCTCCCTTTCTTTCCCTTGTCGGAATGGATGGTGACGAGGCCCCGGTCCCAATCGATGTCTGAAGGTCGGATTTGGAGTGTGGCGCTGATCCGCATGGAACCGCGGTAGAGGAGCGTGAAGAGGGCTCGGTCTCGGATTCCTGAGTCGGTGTCATTGCAGGCGGCGAGCAGGGCCTTGGTTTCGTCTCTCGAAAGTGCCTGGGGTTGCATTTCCGTGTCCCTTTTGGCGTCCCGAAGTTGAAAAGTGCGGCAGCCGGCGGGACTTGCCGGTTTTCAAACCGTCGTTCTAGCCGCACATGCCAAGGCGACTACTCACCTTGTCCTTGGATTGTAACTCACTTCCCGAATACGTCAATCCCTTCATTGACAACTTTCCCATGTGGTGCTAGACTTCCGGTATGACCGAGCAAGACGTTTTACGAAAAGCCAAGAAGTTGGCGAAGAAGCGTGGCCTTACCTACCAGCAGATTGGAGAGGCGATGGGTTGTCCGCCTGAATCGTCCAGGCAGTCGGTATCGCAGTTTTTGAATAGCAAGAACCCGACAGTGAAGATGCTGATTCGATTTGCGAAGGCGATCGGGGTTGAGCCGAGGGATTTGTTGTGAGCGAGTACAAGTACACTTACCGTGAAGTCCCAACGGATCCGAAGCTGAACGCTATCTGGCGTGAAAAGACACAGGACTATTGCACCCGCAACCACCCGGACGCCATTGAGATTCGCAAACGGATCATCGCTCTGTGCCGGAAGGATTTCTGGTATTGGGTTACCGCGTTTGGATATGTGCATGAGCCGCGAATCTTGGATGACGAGGCTGGCATTGAAACTCTCGACACGAAGGTTGCGTTTCTTCCCTGGCCGCACCAGATTCCGGTGGTCAACCACATTCTGAAGATATTGGGCAAAAAGGACTTCCGGCTGGTCAAGTCTCGTGCCCAAGGCGCAAGCTGGTTGATGATTCTGATTGCCGTCTGGCTGTGGCTGTTCCGTCGCGGAGCAATCGTCAATTTTGTCAGCAAGGATCTCGACTCTGCCGACAAGCCGGGCGACATGAATAGTCTTGGAGCCAAAGCCGATTGGCTCCTTGGAGTCCTTCCTGATTGGATGGTTGGGAAGAAGCGGAGGGACTGGGACCGAAACAAGGGCGAGCACACATTCACTCGTTCGGATGGCGAGACTGTTATCACGTTCTTCGCGTGTACCGCCAACGTAGCGAGCGGTGGACGCGCGTTGGTGTTCTTCATCGACGAGCACGGAAAACACCCTCGCCCCCAAGACAAGGACGCGATGGCGTCCACCCAGCCTGTCACTCGCTGTCGCGGAAGCCTTTCGACTCCGTTCGGTGCGGACGGCGAATTTGCCAAGATCATTCACGACGATACCATCGACGAGCCGGTTCTGAGGTTGGCATGGTGGGACAACCCGACTCAGAATCGGGGTCTGTACCGGATTGTGAAGCGGAAACCGGTCCCTGTTGACGAAGAGAAATTCGGCCCACTTCCAGAGCGGTATCACGATCCCGAAGAATGGACGAGGCTTCTGTCGAGGCTGGACGATCGCGGATACGACCTGACTGCGGACCAGTTCCGCTCCGAGTGGTACGACGAAGAATGTCTTCGCCAGGGTGCCGATCCGGTTCTGATCGCCCAAGAATACGACATGAATTTCGGGGCGTCGGTGTCGCGGTACTTTGCGGACGCCCTGGTCAACCGGTTGCTGAATCAGATCGTCACCACGCCGCGATACGGGGAATTCTTCGTCCACCAGGAATCTCTGACTGGGAGTTGGAGCGACAGCCCTGACGGGCGATTCAAACTATGGCCGGAATTGGATATTCGTCATCGTCCTCCGATGGGCGAGTACATAGTCGCATCGGATATTGCAGCAGGTGGTGGCGGTGATGGAAGCAGCAATTCTACGATCACGGTTCTGGATCGGCGAACGGGGAAGAAGGTTCTGGCATTCGCCTCTCCGTCGATTCTGCCCTACGACCTTGCGTCACTGGCTATCGCTCTCTGCCGGTGGTTCGTCGACTACAAGGGCGATCCCGCGTTCCTGATTTGGGAAGCAAACGGCCCTGGTGGCACGGAATTCCGGGTGCGAGTGGAGTGCAGCGACTTCCACAACTACTACCGCCGCAAGGTCAAGGATTCGTCACTTCATTCCCGGGATACCGGGAAAGCTGGCTATTGGACACAGCAAAGGAGTGCGTTATTGGGTCCGTACCGCGAAGCGCTGATCGAAGGATACTTCGACAACCCCGACAGGGACGCGATCGAGGAACTGAAGCAGTACGAACGCGGCTTGAACGGCGAACCGGTTCACGTTGCCGAGAAGAACAAGAAGGACACTGCCGGGGCTGGTGCAGCGCACGGCGATCGTGTCGTTTCCGATGCTTTGGCGTGGCATGCGTCTTTAACGTACGGCGATTATCGCTACGGGGGAGTGAATCGCCACAAGCCCAACGTGATGAATGTTCGGGAAGGCGACGTTGCCCGGGAGAGTTTTGCCTGGCGCCGAGCACAGTATTTGAAGATGATGAGGAAGAAGAAACTGGAAACCAATTGGTGAAAGGAGACGGGATGGGGACCAAGGTATTTACGAGGAATGGGGAGGTCGTTGGTGTTGTATTTGAGGCTTCGGCAGAAGATGCCAAGGCAATCAGCGAATCTCAGGATGCCGGAATCGTTCCCGTGCAGCCTGTTAAGGTCGAAGCCGGTCCTGAACTAGACCGGGCTGTGGCCGTGGCGATTGGTCTGAAGTCTGTTGTGCTGCACAAAGGCTGCGCATACATCACTCCCCGGGACTTCGATGCGATGCGCGGGATTGAGCACCCGACGTGTGAAGGCGACGTAGCCTGCATTTCATTTCAACCTTCCGCCGACTTGAATGCGGCGTTTGCGGCAGCAGAAAAAGTGGGAGTATTCAATGAGTGGTCTCTTAGCAGAAATTGCGATGGATGGACATTCGTAGATTGCAACGACTGCTGCAATAGATGGATAGGGTTTCATTCTGCCACGCCAGCACTTGCTATCTGTGCTGCGATTCTGTATTTGATGGAGAACCGATGAAACGTGAATGCCAATTCTGTGTCTATTCGTGGTGGCCACGAGGAATGCCCCGTGTTGAGATGGACGGCTTAGAAAGGACGCTTGGCAATGGTGGGCTAGGAGAATGCTGCTGTCACGCGCCAGAGTACCCTGATCATGGCCCAAGACATTTTCCGATCATCGCGCCAGACGATTGGTGCGGAGAGTTTTTAGGAGAGTTTTCACTGAAAGAAGAAGCGTAGCAAGGCACTGCGGTGCAGCCGACACACGGGAGGGTCAAGAGCCTTCGGCTATGCGAATGGGGCTCGACGCAAGGCGGTCAGCCGTCAGACGTTCCGGGTGGGCATCCGGCCAGTGCTTTGTTTTTTGAAAGGAAAGTTTCCATGAAACGTATCACGCTTTCAATTCTGTTGCTGTTCACCGTTGCTTCCACCGCATTCTCACAAGGCTACACCACGCCACGTTACGGCGGCGGCTACGACATCTACGGATCGAGCGGACGATCCGGCTACGCCACGCCGCGATACGGCGGGGGATTCAATTACTACGGGTCCGATGGTTCGTCGGGATACACGACGCCAAGGTACGGTGGCGGGTACAACTACTATGGAAGCAGTGGCGATTCGTTCTACACGACGCCTCGATACGGTGGCGGACTGAACTACTACGGGGACCGATCGGGCTATTCCACGCCTCGATACGGAGGCGGGTACAATTTCTACGGCAGTGAATCGCAGGGATACAGCACGCCACGCTATGGTGGCGGGTACAACTACTATGGAAGGCATTGACCGATGAGCCAAGACAAGCCGAAGCCCGCAAAACCAGTCTGTCCGAAGTGCGGAAAATCCCTCACGCCGATCGAGTTCGTCAAAAATGTGTGTTCCGTGTGCAAGATGCGGATTCGTCATTGAGGAGCTTTTCATGTTCAACCAAAACGACCCGCGCCACATGAGCAAACTTCCCACTCCGCGATTGTTGGGCGTTCCGAACGACCCGGCACTCCGTGGCGGAATTCCACTTCAGCGAGTTCCGGTGATTCCCTGGGAGGCATTCGTAGCTTGTGGACTGAAGGTCCACAGGGACGGAAAGATTCAGCTCTGCCTATTTGAACCGCAGCCAATGGATACCGCTGAAGAGGCATTTCAGACGATTCGGTTTCTCCTGGCCAGCCAGCAAGGGAAGCCGGGGCCGGTTTCTTGGGAGACGGTTCCGGACGAAGTGAAGCGTCATTTCCGCTTCCAAGACAGCGCCGAAACTGGGTGAATACCGACCGAACTGGGAATCTTGTGGGAATCTCACGTCGGTTCCTTGTGCTGCAAAACTGTGCAATCGGCCCATTCTCTGCTCGTTCTCTGAACAATCTATCTATTGACGCCGTCTTTTGCGGTGGTATATTCAACATGAACAGTGCTTAGTTTCTAGGCACACTGCCTATTTTTTAGGCAACCGCTTCTCGTTTGTCAGATTCAAGGAGCCTGTTTCATGAAGAATGAAGCCGAAAAGGCTGTTGTCGGGAAGCTCTCATCTGTTGAGGGGGAGCAGGGCGCACCGAAGGACGTTGGCAGCGAACCGCCCCAAAACTTCGGTCATAGCAGTGTGAAGTCCGACGGCGTCTCCGGGTCGATTCCCAAGGAGGAATAGCCGTGGACGAAGCAGCCCGACGTGTCCAGCAGGCTGCGGCGGATGCCCGTTCAAACGACGATCTTGTCAGAGACGAATTCGAGGCATGGGACAATCCGGAACCGCCGGCTTCCCCTCTCGACGAAGAAACCCCTGACGAGCGAGCGTCGACCCAGATGGGTGAGATGTGGGAATCCCGTCGCCGCGATGCGGAGTGAAAAAGGAGGCTACTGAATGGTCGCCTCGTATCCATTACTCGGTGGAGGCGTGCCCGCTGCCCTAGGCATGGGCCTGCCACTACCTGAGCGAATTGGAGAATCCGACGCACAGCCGGACGAAACCGGCCCTCTGACTCCAGATTTCGTCAATCGCCTTCATGAGCAGATTGCGATGGCGGAAAAGGAACTGGAGACGTTCCGCGAGCAGAACAAGCAGCGTCAAGCACTCTATGCTGGCCACGGGTACGGCACGAACAGTGAAGAGGTCGATACACCTCTGAACGTCTACAACCTCGCTCTGAGAATCTACCAGAGGCGACTCATCAGTGGTGACCCGCGGGTCAACGTCCGCTCCCGATCCCCAAAGGCTCGCGCCGAAGCCTACGAATTGTCGCTGGCTTGCGAGCAGTTATTCCGCGAGATCAACCTGAAGGACAACCTCAAGGAAGTTGTTCATCAGGGATTGGAGAGCGTCGGAATCATCAAAGTGGCCGTGACTTCCCGCGGGATGAACGAGTCACAGGGTTTTCTGCACGACGCGGAACAGCCGTTTGCCGATCCCGTGTTGCTGGAGAATTTCGCCTACGACACGAATGCCAAGCGGTGGGAAGAAATCGATTGGTGCGGAGACCGATACCGAATTCCGCTGGACGACTTGCTGAACAACCCGATGTGGGACCAGGAAGTTGTCTCGACGATGGACAAGGCGGAAACCCGCCAAGACGAAGATTTGCGACAGAGTTCCGACGAAGAGAGCGTCCAGCGGATGGGCGTCGAGGATTCGGTATTCCGCGATGACTTGCGGCAGTACGTTACAGTCTGGGACATCTGGCTTCCACGGGAGAGATTGCTGATTACGGTTCCTGACGGAAGCGGAATGCCGCTTCGAGTGGTTTCGTGGGATGGGCCGGAAAACGGCCCCTATCACCTCCTCTGCTTCGATCCGATTCCCGGCAACATCATGCCGGTCTCGCCCGGAGCCCACCTGGAGAGCTTGGCAAAGCTGCTGAACCGGGCGATTCGGAAGCTCGGAAATCAACTCGATCGGCAGAAGACCAACCCAACGATCACGCCGGCTGCCGCCAACGCCGGAGACGACAAGACGATTCAGGATTGCGCGGACGGGGACGTTCTGCAGCTGATGGACCCGAAGAACACGGGCGAGATTCGGTCGGGCGGCATTGATCAGCAGTCTTACGCTTTCACCCAGGGTCTCATCAGTCTGTTCAGTTGGCTGGGTGGGAATCTGGATTCCATGGGCGGATTGGCGAGCAATGCGGAAACCGCAGCGCAACAGGAAATGGAGTTGGCAGGGGCCAACAGTTTGCTTGATGAGCTGGCTGACAAGTTCAATGGGTTCCTTGGTCGGGTGACAACTGACTTGGCGTGGTACGTCTACAGCGATCCGAAAGGGACTCGCAATCTGGTCAAGCGAATCGAGGGCACCGATTGGGAAATTCCAGTGGAGTGGGGGCCGGATCGGAGAACGAGGTCGTTTTTCCTGTTCGAGTTCGAGGTGGATCAGTTCAGCGTTCACAACCGAACGCCCTCCGAACGGCTTCGGATGATTATGGATCTGATTCCCAGGGCCATGCAGATAGCACAAGCGAAGATGCTGTTCGCCCAGGTCGGAGACGAATTGGATACGGAAGCTATGTGGCGACTGATTACTCGCTACGCCGGGTTGAGTGAGCTGGGTGAGCTGATTCGTTCGTCAGGGCAACCGATTACCGCCGCGCCCAAGCCAATGGACCGGATGCCGAGTGCGAATGTGCCAGGAATGCCGCACGAGTACATCAGGCGGAATGTTTCCAGCGGCGGCAGTCCGACGCAAGGACCGGGACAACAGGCACTGGAAATGATGATGGCTTCGGGCGGTAACGGGCAGCAAGGAGCGCAGACGTGAGAGGTTTCACCGACGAGATGCGATCCACAATGAGTGCGATCAACGCCAACCTGAGTTCTGTCCGAGTCAAGAAATCGTGTGCGAAATACTTCCGCTACGACGGCGAGAAGGTCGTTGAAGTTGACCGGCCGGTGGCTATCGTGTCCCACTCGATGTTTCCGTACAAGTCAACTTCCATGGCGGTCGATCCGAGCGAAGTACCCGAAGTGCAGGAACAATTGCGGAAACAGGGATTGTTCGTCGAGTTCGACAAGGAAGGGCGACCGGAGATTTCCAGCACGAAGCAGCACAGGGACTTGGCAAAAGCCCTCGGCATGAATACGGGCCGCGACGGGTACGGGCACACTGACGAGTACGGGAACTTCCAGACTAGCGGACGCCGGCGCAACGATGAGGTCCAGGCAGGACGCAGCAAGGTCCGCAGGGCGATCCACGAACTGAATTCGATGCCCGAAGAGGTTCCGGCTCACGTTGTGGACAAGGTGCTAGACCAGTACGACATTCGACCAACCGCGGAGAACACAGGTTAGAGAGTTCAAACAAAGGACGGCCGTGCCCATCGCACGGCCTGAACGGAAACAGGCAACTTCCGGGGTCATGACCGGAAGGTCGAATTCCCGTTCATAGCGACGGCCTCTTAACGGGACGGCTGTGCGATTGCATGGCCGTCCCGTTTTCTTTTTTGTGAGGCTCAACGATGGCGACCGACACACAAGAACCTACTTCCCTTCAGGATGGGGCCACCCCGAATCCATTCCCGTCGAACGCTCAGGATTTCAGCGACAGCGACGACGAAATTCTGGACAACTTCGCAGAGGGTCCAGACGACGGGACACCGATGGGACTCGGTGGCGAGAAGGGAAAACAATCGGAACCAGCAAGCTCAACGCTGGAATCCGACATAGTAAACGGTACGAAACAACCCGGAGAAGAAATTCTGCCGGAGGATTCCGCAGGCGGTCCCAAACCGGTTCAGGACGCAGGCGAGACGGGCGAGGAGAAAATTCCCGAGCCACCTTCCGAGGAACCGGAAACCCCTGTATTCCCGCCAGCGTTGCTGCAAATGGCGGGTCTGACCGACGCTTCGGCGGCGCAGGCAGCCGGATTCCAAAATCCGGAAGCCCTGTTCGCCGCCATCAAGTGGCGTGGCCAATTACTGACTCCTGGCGCCAAGCCGGTCCAGACTGCTACGGAAAAGGGCCTCTATCGACGCCCCGCTCAGCAGCCGACTGTTCCGGTCCAGCCCGTGGCAACCCCCGTGGCTGAGAAAACGCCTGAAGTCAAACCGTTCGCGTTGCCTTCCGAAAAGATGGAGATGCTGGACGAGGACTTGCAGGACGTGATTCGTCAGATGAGCGAACACTACCAGCAGGAAATCGCTTCACTTCGCGCTTCTGTCAGCCAGCGGGAATCCGATCTCGCAGCCCAACAACAGGAAGACGAAGAGAAGCAGTTCGACCAGATCGTCCAGAATCTCGGCGAGGAATGGCAGGACGTATTCGGTGAGGGCAAGGGGAGGGAGTTGGCCAGCGCGGCCCAGTCCGATCCCGTTGCGATGACCAACTTCAACCACCGGGCACTGCTATTCGACACCGTGGACGCGATCCGCGAAGTCAACGCCAAGCAGGGGTACAAACCCATGAGCCTCGAACAAGAGGTGCAATGGGCGCTGATGCAGCGCTACCCTGACAAGTTTCAAAAAATCATCTCCGGAAATTCCAACGGCAATTCAGGTCCGAGGAAGGGAGTGACCGCAAGTCGTCCGACTCAGCGCAACACTCCACCCAAAGGTCAGAACGCCAAGGTCTTGTCGAGCGTGGACGCGATGCTTCGGAAGAAGCATGGCCACGGGCTTGACATGGGCCATGAAGAGGAATTGGACGGAGACATCTGATAGGAGATAGTTTAGATGGCAGTCATTCAACCCTCCGACATCCCCGATGTCGTGACGACCACCAGAGTAACGGAAGGACGCCTGCGATTTCAGCAGATCGCGCAGAACCTGCCCTTCTATGAAATCTTCTCCCGCTGGTTCAAGCGGGACAAGGTGATGTTTTCCAGCGGCTACAAGATTCAGCGCACGCTGATGCACAAGCTGAACCGCGCCGCCGCGAAGCACGTTGGGTTCCTCCAGCCCGATGCCGTCAACATCATGGACGTTCTGACGACCATGAGTGTCGAATGGGTTCACGCCCAGACCGACTGGGGCATCGTCTACCAGACCGACGTTCTGATGAATTCCGGCAAGGATCTCATCTTGAACATCATCAAGCCGCGGCGAATTGCCTCGCTCTTGGGCCTGGTGGAGGAAATCGAGGAGCTTGGCTTCGGGTCCGCTCCCGGCGCAACGGATACCGTGAATCCGTGGGCGCTGAAGTATTGGATCACGTACAACGCCACCGATGGCTTCACCGGTGCGGCTCCGAGTGGGCATACCACGAAGGGCGGCGTGAATCCGACCACGTACCCCAACTTCAAGAACTACTCGATCACGTACACCGCCGTGAGTGACAACGATCTGGTGAAGAAGCTGCGGACGATGTTCCGCAAGTGCCGGTTCGTCAGCCCGATCTCGCATCCGGACTACCGGGGCCAGATTCGGGATCGCTACCGCCTGTACTGCAACGAGGAAACGATCACCGCCTTCGAGGACGTGGTTCGCAGCCACAACTCGAACCTCGGCAAAGACCTTGCGATGTTCGACGGTGCAGCCTATATCGCTGGCTACCCCATCATCTACATCCCGCAGTTGGACAACGATTCGACGACGGATCCGGTCTACGCTGTGGACCACTCGACGTTCTACCCGGTCTGCCTGAAGGGCGATTACCTTCGGGAAAGCGGGCCAACGCAGGGTGAATCCCACAATACGTGGAATTGCTTCACCGACCTGACCTACAACTTCCTGAACGTCGATCCGCGGCGTAGCGGTGTGGCGGCCAAGTCCGACCCGGCGTAATCCGTGGTGAAGTCGTGGAAGGCGTAGTTTGACAGAAAATCGACCAATTACAGGAGATACATACTCATGGGTACTTTGAGATATTCTGCCGAGGGTGCAATCACCCGAGGACTGAGCCCTGCCATTTGGCAGGCGTACGGCTTCATCGGAGGCAACTTCGTCGATCCGTCGTTGATTCCGTTTTTCTTCGACGATTTCGCCGCAATGCCGAAGATGGCCAGCGCAACCGCGCAGGGTGGCTATTACACCTACCAAGACTCGGGCGTGACAATTCAGGGCTGCGCTGCCGCCGACAACAGCGAAGGCGAATTCGGTGTGCTGGAAATTACCGGCAACGACGCGGACAACGACGAAGGCCATATCGAACTCGGAGCTGGAGTTCACGGTCTGGTTCGTCTCGACCTTACCGCTGGCGAGCGGTGTGTTGTCGCGTGGGAAGCCCGCATCAAGCGGACCAGCGTGACAGATGACCACACGGCTTTCGCCTTCGGAATCGGCGAGCCGGCCTTTTGCGCAGCAGAAGGCTTGGTGGACAACACGGGTGCCATGGTTGCAGCCGGCAAGGACTTCATCGGTTTCCAATCGCTCTGTGCGAGCAACGAGGAAATCGATGCAATTTACACGATTGGCGGTACTGGGACCGTGAACCAAGTCACGGACAATGCCGGTACAGCCGTTGCCGATACGTGGCAGAAATACGGTTGCATTTTCGATCCTCGGGAAGCGAGCGGCAAGAAGTTGAAATACTTCATCGATGGTGTGGAGATCAGCTACACCACCGCCGTGACAGATGCGGTAATTGCCGCCGGAACCGCGTTCCCGACCGACGAGGAAATGACGCTGGTTCTGCTTACCAAGAACGGCGACGCTGCCACCACGGCCCACGGTACGTTTATGGATTGGTGGGCTATCGGCAGCTACCTGGTTGATTAACCATTAGTCCACTTCGCGTGGGCCTCACGCCCCCGGCAGCTCGTAGTGGTTGCCGGGGGCCATAAAGGATGCCGGCTTCCACGGCCTGAAGATGCGGGCCGGGCAGTTTGCCAACCGGACCATCGAATTCGATGTAAAAGGAGACATGGAATATGAGTGCCGAAAACACTCTCCGGATGTGGAACGATTGCATTGACGGAGGACGAACGCGCCCAAAACTCGCAATCATCGTCAAAACAGCCAGCTATACGATTACTCCGAATGATTTCGGGTATGTGTTTACGACTCGTGGTGCTACCGGGGCTGTCACCTTTACGTTGCCGGCTGCGGGGTCAGTGAACAACGGCGAATGGGTGCTGTTCGTCAACGTCGCCAACCAGAACATGACCATCGCTGGTGCAGACGAGGGGATTGTCTGCTTCAATGATGCGACGGCCGACGCAATCGCGTACTCGACAACCAATGAGAAGATTGCCGGGGCGTTTCTGGCCATCTCCGATGGCTCAAGCTGGTTCGTGGTGCCATTTTCAATGGAAACGCAAACCGTGACTGTCACATCCGCATAACTACCAATACAAGGATCGAAACCATGTCTCACGAAAATATCATGCGTCTGTGGAACGCCGCCTGCGATGGCGGATTCGTTCGTCCGAAAATGAAGGTTGTCGTCAAGACGTCCAGCTACACGATTACGCCAGACGACTTTGGAACGGTGTTTACGACCCGCGGCGCTACCACCACGGTGATCTTCACGTTGCCGGCGGTCTCATCGACATATTCCGGAAACGTCGTGCTGTTTCTGAACGTCGCCGACTACGACATGATCGTCGCTGGAACTACCGGTGAACTTGTCGTCTTCAACGATCTGACGGCAGACACCTTCGGAATCATCACGGCCAGCGAGAGAATCGGCGCGGGATTGCTTGCGATCTGCGACGGAACGAGCTGGATCGTGCTTCCGATCACTCAGGAAAATGTGACCGTAGCCGTTGACACGTCGGCGTCCCAGACGCCATCTCACACGGTTTCGGCTACCCCGTCGCACACCGTGTCCCGTACGCCGTCCCACACGGTTTCGTCTACGCCATCCAATACTCCGTCTCACACGTCGTCGTAGGCATGACCAAAGACTTAACTGTGATTTACCTGACCGCCGGCCGGATGCCCAAGAGGTGGGTCGATTACCACCTAGGGCATCTGTTGGCGGCGGTTGGAGACTATCCGCTTATCACTGTCTCAATGAAACCGATGGACTTAGGAGTTGGCGAAACCAAGCTCATTCAGACTTCGGAGCATGGCAGTTGGAACACGTTCTGCGAATGGAATCGAGCCGCCAAGATTGCCGAGACGGAATTCGTTGCGATAGCCGAAGACGACACGCTTTACCATCCTGAGCATTTCAGCGCATTCAGGCCGAAGCCTGACGAGGTGGCCTATCACATGGGACGGTGGACGGTCATGTCCTGGCATCCCGAGCCTACGTTTTCCTTGATTCGCGCATTGGGCGGATTCGCGCAGATATGCCCTCGAAAGCTGATGATCGAGGCGTTGGACGAACGCGAGGCGAAATATCCGGATGGCCACAGACGACCGGGCGAGATAGGGCGAGCGGATTCCGAGCGACGAATGGGAGTTACTCGCCACAAGCACGTCGAGTGGTGGAGTCATTTCGGGATGGTCAACCTCGCACACACTCGGGCGTTATCCTCGACATTCACAGAACATCCAACATGGAGACGAAAAGAGGGGGAACTGAAAGCGATTGAGATTCCTTACTGGGGCAGGGCGGCTGACATAGCGGGCATATTCAATGCCGGAATAGCCGAGGAATCATGACATTTGAAGAAGCGCTAGCCGAGCATTTCCACATCGATCCCGGCAACGATAACCTTCCCGTCTTAGCCAAGCCTCGCACGGGGCGCGATATGGGACGCCATCAAATTGCGAAAGTGCTCAACGACTTAGGCTACCGCACGGCGATTGAGATCGGTGTGGGGCAGGGAGTGTCGACGGTTCTGTGGTGCAAGGCAATTTCAGGGTTGAAGTTGACGGGAATTGATTCGTATATCGGGAGCACGTCACAAATGCAGGGTCGCCAAGACCGCTATTATTCCCGGGCGAAGCGGCTGGAAAAACGGTTCGACTTCCAACTGCGGAAGATGGCAAGCATGGATGCAGTGGACCAGTTTGAAGACGAATCGGTCGATTTCGTCAACATCGACGGGGATCACACGTTCGACGCGGTGGTGCAGGACATCATCCGATATGTGCCAAAGGTCCGAAAAGGCGGCCTCGTTATGGTCCATGACTATTGTGCCTTCAAGCTCGCTGGCGTGATGAAAGCGGTTGATGCCTACACGCATTGCCACCGAATCGACCCATGGTACGTGACGCAAGACTGCAATCCAACGGCGTTTTGGGTGCGAGGAGCTGAGTTGGCGTGAGGACGACAGTAGTTTACTACACTGGCAACGGCGACTACCCACGCCTAGAACAGGCGGTGCGGGAGACAATTGCGCGTAATTGTCAGGGACTTCCGATCGTCTCGGTTTCACACCAGCCGCTCGACTTTGGAACCAATATCTGTGTAGGGCCGATTGAGCAATCACCGGAACACGTCTACATGCAGTTGAGGCTTGGCGCGTTGGCGGCGAGAACACGGTTTGTGGCGGTCTGCGAGGCAGACACACTATATCCACCTGAGTTTTTTCGTTTTTCGCCCAGACGTACCAATACATACTACTACCCAAACACTGGGTACATTACGTGGAACAATGCGGATGTATTCAATGGCAAGGTAATGCACGAATTGACGGGCATTGTGGGCCGCGAGCACCTATTGCGGATTGTCAGTGCGTTGCAGGACAAGTGGGCAGCCATACAAAAGCTGCAAACTGCTGGGCATGATGGGCGCATAGACATTCCTCGCATTGTTTCCCGTGCTGGACCAGCTGTTCATGCTGATCTTGGTCCGGTTGTCACGCTAAAAACCGACTTAGGAATGCACTGGGTTAGCCCGAAAATCCGCCGTCAGAGACTGCTAGAGATACCTCCATGGGGCTCGATACAGGATGTCTGGAACACGTACCGCTGTGAATGAAGGATAACTGAGACATGGGATTAAGGTTAAAGCCTAATCGTGGAAGCCACTTGCCGATGCTGATGAAGGCGGTCGCTGAGACCACGGGACCGGTTCTGGAGCTGGGATGTGGCCTCTACTCGACGACACCGCTTCACTGGGCGTGCTGGGTTCCGAAACGGAAACTGGTCACTTACGAGAACAACCCTGCGTTCTTTGACTTTCTGAAGGCGTACGAAACGGACTTCCACGAGGTGCATTGCATCGACGACTGGGACGCCATCGACATCAGCGGACCATGGTCTGTGGCATTCGTTGACCACGAGCCCGGCTTGAGACGGGGAATCGAGCTTGGTCGGCTGGCTCATGCGGAATACGTCGTCTGCCATGATTCGGAAGGTCGCAACGACCGCAAGTACGGCTTTTCTGGTGCTAGCTCACTATTTCGATACCAATTCGAGTACAAGGACGCATTCCCCCACACGAGTATCTTCAGCAACGTCCATGACGTCACCGGTTTTCTTCAGCGCGTTGAGGCGCTTTGATGTTCTACAGACTGTCGATCGAAACGTCGTCGTACTGCAATCGAAGGTGCGCTAAAGAGTATGTTCCTGTGGTGCAAAACGAGTTTTCTGGAGAAGGCAAATCGCAATGATTCGGCTGTCGATTATCATGCCATTTCTGAATAGCCACGAAATCGTTCGCCGGCAGTTGATCTACATGCGCCAGCAGGATTATCCAGATGACGTAGAAATCATCTTCATGGACGACGGTAGCAAGCCACCGCTGGAGGTTCCTGAGAATCCTCCGAAGAATTTTACGCTTCACGCGACCAACGACTTCCGACCGTGGACATCATCGATCGCCAGAAACACGGGTGTAAAGCTGGCCAAAGGCGAATACCTGTTCATGGTGGATGGCGACTACATCATATCCAGAGCGGCGGTAGAAATAGCCAGGCAATTCGACGAAGACCGCTTGGGATGCCGCCGGGAGTTTGGGGTACTGACTGAAGACGGAACGCTGACACAGGATCGCAATGTCCTGATGGAATACGGCCTTCCGCTTAATCGCATCAAAAGTCGAGGTGCGAAACTTCCGCCACATCCGAACCACTACGTGATGAGAAAGGCTGTGTACGAGGAGATAGGCGGGTATGACGAGGCTCGCGTTCTCAGTGGCTGCTACCCTCAAGGGGAAGACAATCTCTTCAAGAGGACATGGAGGACGCTCCAGGTTCAGGGGAAACTGAGGACATCCGAGACAGAGCGGCCTGTCCTTTACATGTTCCCGAACGGACAATTCTGCGGGGACGTGGATTACAACCCATTCAATCTGTTCCACGGGCTGACGAGAAAAACTGATCGCAATTACTGGTTCCGACATCCCCGATACACAAGGGACGCCACATGACGATCTGCCTAGTGCGTTGTCCGTCCAGATTCCTGATCGACGAGCGAGCGTTTCCACCGCTCGGCTTGATGGCGGTAGGCGCCGGCCTGAAACGGGATGGGCACGATGTTGTGATCTACGACGGAGAACTTGAACAACTGCCGCTGGACTACGATTACTATGGTTTTGGCCCGACCAGCCCGGAATACCCATACGCCCTCGACAGTCTGCACAGGATCAAGGAAGCCAACCCGGCGGCCAGGGTGGTAGTTGGAGGTCCGCACGTCACGCTTCTTCACGATCAGTGCCTGGATCATGGATTCGATTGCATAGTCGTTGGAGACGGCGAAAACGCAGCCTCGCAGGCATTCTTCGGCAACGATCGGATTATTCACGCGGAAAGCCTCCCCCTGGACGAATACCCGATCCCTGACCGATCGCTAGTGGACATCAAGAGCTATCGGTTTCGCTTGCACGACCGGCCAGCGACCACCGTTATGGGTTCTCGAGGATGCCCATTCCACTGTGGATTCTGCTCCAAAAACCACGATCGCGTTCGGTTGAATAGCGCCGAACGGATGATCGAGGAGATCGGGATACTGCACGACCAGTTTGGGTACAAGGCCATCGCGTTTCCGGAGGACATCTTCACACTGAGCAAACTCCGCACAATCGAGGTCTGTAAATTCCTGAAGCGGAAGGGCATTATCTGGCGATGCTTGGTACGCGCCGATCTAACGATCAGGTACGGTCACGACTTCATCGACATGATGGTCGATTCCGGCTGTGTCGGTGTAGGGATGGGGATTGAATCGGGTTCGGCTACTATCCTGCACAACATCAACAAGGGCGAGACTGTAGCCCACATGCGCACCGCTGTGGCGATGCTGAAGTCGCACGGAATGTTCGTCAAGGGTTTCTTCATCGTCGGATTGCCGGGCGAGAGCGAGGACACCTTGGCGAAGACGGATCAGTTCCTGCGAGAATCGCAACTAGACGACATTGACTGCAAGATATACCAGCCGTATCCAGCCAGTCCCATCTACGACAACAGGGAGCAGTACGACATCCAATGGGAAGCGACCCCGCTGGAGTATGCGTACTACAAAGGCGTTCCCGGAGAATACTACGGAAACATTTCCACGTCGACACTGAGCAGCGAGCGGATCGTGGAAGCGTGGAAGTATTTCGAGCAGACGTACAAGAATTGGACCTATGCGAACGAGGGGACAATGTGCGTAGAGAATCCAGGAGGACCAAATGGCATTCGCTAAGGGGCTGTCGGTAATTATCCCGGGTCGCAATGAGGCGTTCATGCGGAACACGGTGGAAGATGTCCTTGAACACAGCGGCAACGATACTGAGTGCATTTGTGTCTGCGATGGTTACTGGCCTGATCCGCCGTTGCAGGACCACCCGCGGCTCCAGGTGATCCACTTCACTGAGGCTGTAGGGCAACGTGCGGCAACCAATGCTGGGGCAGCCCTAAGCCGTGCCAAGTACATCATGAAGATGGACGCCCATTGTTCCACGGACGACGGTTTCGATGTCAAGTTGATGGCGGACATGCAACCAGACTGGACAATGATTCCGTCGATGCACCGCCTGCACATCTTCGATTGGGCTTGCGGCGAATGCGGGGAGAAGGTCTATCAGGGCACGAAGCCTGCGAAGTGCGAGGTGTGCGGCGGCACGGAATTCTATATGCACATGGTCTGGGCACCGAGATTTCAGTACGAGCCCACGGTGGCGTGGAGATTCGACAGGGAGATGCACTTCCAGTATTGGCGAAAGTACCACCGACGTCCGGAAGTCGTGGAAGAAGCAAAAACAGGAATCATCGAGACAATGAGCTGCATCGGATGCTGCTTCATGATGGAGCGGAAGCGGTTTCGGAGACTGGGAGGCATGGACGAACGACACGGATCATGGGGTCAATACGGGACCGAGCTTGCGTGCAAGAGCTGGCTATCCGGCGGCAAGATGGTCACTTCGCTCAAGACCTGGGTTGCACATTTATTCCGCACAGGCAATTTCAGCAGGAATGGTGGTGAGTCGTGGCCGTACCCGATCACCAATCAGCAAGTCGACGCTGCCCGAGCCTACTCAAGAGATTTGTGGTTGAACGACAAGTGGCCCCAGGCGGTGCGCCCGCTTTCGTGGCTTGTGGAACACTTTAAGCCCGTACCTGACTGGCACGATGGCGAAAAGACAAGTGAAGGAGAATGACAATGCAATCGCGTAGGATTCACACACTGTTTCTGGCCGCGCTGCTGGCGGTGGCCGTATTCATCGCATGGTCGTCAGTTCCGCCTCCGCAAGGCGCAACCGCTCAAGACTGGTACGGTCCCCAGGTAACCAGCGACTTGAAACGCTTCAACGTCGACTGCACGACCCTGGGAAACAACACGGTCATCGCCGCCAAAGCGGGGACAAAGTTCCGCATCATCTCGATCGAGGTGACGTCGTGCAGCACTACGAGTGACAGTTTCTACCTGGCCAACGGAGATAACCCGCTATGGTTCACGTCGACCATCAAACGCACGCTCGATGGCGATGCTATTGATGGCCCGGTGGGAATTTCACGATCGCCGTTGACCGGTGGCAGTTTCGAGACCGATACCGTGAACGAAGCCCTCGTGCTCGTCCTGACCGCAGGAGAGGACTTCAACTGCAACGGCACATATGTGGAATGTTTCTGAGGAGAAATCATGCAAAGTCGGATGCCTGACGATTACCAGATTCCTGACGATCCTGATGGTGGGCGAATGGACGCGGCGTTTCTCCGGTCCTGCCTGGGGATCCGTGCCAAGCCCGGGGAGGAACCGCCCGAATTCCCGTTGGCGGTCAGGCGGGCACATTACGACATGGCTCGCTCACTTTCGATACTCGGCGCCCTTGGACACGGAATGACTCCGACGCAACTGGCTACAGTGGTCGCGTTGGCAATCAGGGACGGCGTGGAGCCGCAAGAGGACGAAGATCCAGGGTACTCGATCATTCCCATGGTCGAAGCCGGGCAGGTCGAGCCGGGGCAGAAGGTAATCATTCACTGGCGGAACAAGGACCGTCCGGCACATTTCCTGGAAGCAATCGGCGATCGCATTCGCGTGTTGTGCGAGGGCGACGAACGCAACATTCGGCCAGATCTCGTGCGACTTCCCGAGGAAGGGGAGTTCCCTGAATTCGCCGAGAATGTCAACGAACCAAGTGGAGTATGAGCGATGGCAACGATTCAGCTCTATCAATTTTTTGTCGTTGACATCGACGACAGGACCGTAACCGGTGGATCGCTTTCGACGGCCAAAAGCATCACGATTGTCGACAATGAGATTGTGCAACAAACCTTCAAGGTTGGCCCGGCAACGGCCGTGAAGATTTTCGATGTTGCTGAAAACGAGGCCATGGGGAACTTCGATTTCCTGTGGCTGGAAACGGACTTGGACGTGCTGGTTCAGTTCACTGCGTCGGCTGGTGTTTCTGATGTCTATGACACAAAGGAATTGAAAGGTTCCGGGACTGCAAACACGATGGGGCCCGCCTTGGTGCTTGGTTCGGACGATACGCAACTTCTGGACGGTGCGATTGACGCATTCACGGGCACGGCAGACACAGTCGATGAAATCTGGATTTATAACGAATCCGCCACGGAAACCGCCCGCGTGCATTTGGTGGTGGCTACTTAGGGAGCGAGGCAATGTCTGAAACTACGGATTATGTCCTGGTAAAAGCCGAGATCGCTTCCTTCATTGGAACCCCGGAGGCAAGCTGGTCTTCCAGGGAATCCACGGACGTAGAATCGGCCATCCGCAAGGGAATCGAATCGGTCGTCCACAATGTCCACTCTCATCAGTGGTCTTGGATGCGGCCGAACTACCGATGGACCACGGCCGATGGGCAGCGCCGCTACACGCTTCCGCTGGACTTCGAGCAGTTCATCGATGATCTGTGTTTCGACGGTACGAATTATCAGTACCCTCCGATCACGCAAAAGCCTGCCGGTCGACTTCATCAGATGTTCAGCGAGTACAGCACCACGGGAGTGCCGACGAATTACGCCCTGGAAGTTCAGACTCACGACGGAAGCTCGCAGCAACATTCCATGCTTGTTCTGCATCCGACACCGGACGGAGCCTACAGCCTGTTTGGTCGCTACCAAGTCGGTCCAATTCGCAGCTTGAGCACGGCGAGACCGTGGTTTCCTGGTGGACCGGAAGCCCGCGAATTGTTCGTTGCCGCTTGCTTGGCAGCCGCCGAGTCGAAATTCATCGATCAGCCTGCGACCGACAAGAAGAATCTGTTCGACATGGCATTGGTGGCGGCGATTGGCAGGGATTGGAGAAAGCAGCCAAGGAACCTCGGCCAAGCGGGAGGCTGGAAAGGGAAGAATCGCGACTACTATCGATCGGGTTTAAGCACTACGTACCTAGGGGGACAAGATGTCTGATGCCTGTTAAGCCCAGAATCATCGAGCTTCGGTTCCCGGGCATGGGAGTCGTTCGCCGTTATTCGCACGAGCGAACCTACAGCGCCGTTGACTATCCAACCCCTTGGAGCTGTAACGTCCGTCTGGAAGATAGTCTCACGAATCGCCTGCGGGGCGGGTCGTTTACAGGCCGAGCGACTGGCACAAAGGATTTCCCTGTCTACCGGGACCGAGCAATATCATTCTCTGGAAACGTCATTACCGCATCCAGACAGGGAAGCGCCACGGACATAACCCTGAGCGCAGACGTTTCCGATACTGCCCGTCCGATCATCTTCCAGCTTGCTTTGGCGGATACCACTGGCGGCGACGTAGTGGCAGTGGTTCCACACAAGGATTCGTACCTGCTGTGCTTCACGGCCACCGAAACATGGGTGCTTATGGGTGATCCGGCAACGGGTACGCTACGTCGCGTGTCCGACGAGGTTGGAATCATCGGACAGAATGCGTGGTGCGTGAATCACGATACTGTGTACTTCCTTTCGTCACTTGGCCTGTACTCGGTAGGGGCGGACGGAAGCGGCCTGAAGCCTATTTCGGAAGACAGAATCCCCGTAGAGCTGACCGGTCTGACCGACCCGACCAGCAGCGGATGCGTGCTGGACTATTACCATGCGGATCGTGGAGTCTACATCCATCCGACATCTGGGATCTCGTGGTTCTACGACACGGCACGCGAACAGTTCTGGCCTTTTGATACCACCTCGACAGACAGCCATCTTCTGCTTGGGCCGATTCGTCTTGGCAAGCCGAATCAATTCGGAATGATTCAGACGATTCACGGCATCATGGCAGCAAGCAGTGCCGACGTCGCGTGGCGGATTGTTCCAGGTGATTACGCCGAGGAAGCGTGTGCCAACGGCAAATTGGCGATTACCGCATCGCTGGCAGGAAGTGCCTACAGCCAATACGTGTCGAGTTCTGGAACGTGGAGTGCTGGCAGGAGCTACACGGCGTGGCCACGGGCGAGGAGCATGTGGGCGTGCATCTGGTTGCATTCCGCGGGCACTTGGGCATTTGAGCAAGTCATTCTCGAAATAACCGATTTCGGAAGATGGAGATAAGACATGGGTACGCCAGGCGTAACAGAAGGCGCGATTCCTCCGCCAGTACTGACTACTGGGCAGGAGCAACTGCTTATGCCAACGCTGATGTTCGTCAACCCGTACAGTTCGGGTTGGTGGACGGCGCAAACAATCACTGACATTCCAAACGACGCGGTTGGATGGCTGTTGGCTCAGGGCTGGCAGATTACCAGCATTACTTACGACGAGACACAGAATCCAAAGGTGCCGTACTACACGATGGCGCGGCAGTCGTTGCAAACCGCGAACATTTTGTATTCGCTTGTGGAGTCCTACGCGGACAGCTACAACAAGGCGCTCGAAGCTAATTCGATTCGCTATAACGACGTAATAGAAAGTTGGTCCGAACTAATCGTCAACACCGACGCCCATCTTGCCACTCAGGCAGAGGAGCAGAACGACCATTACACACTCTACGACGCTGCCCTCGACTTCAATATGGACGCCGTGGACGTTCTGATCAACGACAATCAGAGCAAACTTGTAACCGACACAGATAATGCCATCGACGCAACGACTGCCGCCTCTGCCCTGACGGAGATGAACGATAAGCTGCCGGATCTGGAAACTAATGTTGATGACAAAGAGACAACAATCTCTGGATACTTGACCGATCTTGGCACAACCGAACTGGCGCGAATCAACGAGAAGTATGCCGCTTCTCTGGCAACCCAACTTCAGCAGTTATCAGATCAAGGCATGTATTCCAGCGGAAGAGCGATCGACATCACGGCCCGAAACACTCGCGATCGCGAAGAAGAAATCGCGACCACGAACGATCGGCTGAATCGTGAGAAGTGGGAGAACGAGCATCGCATACTGGGTCACCGCCAGGATGCCGTCAAAGGCTTCATGGCCGGCAAGGAACGCTTCTCGGTCATCACCATGCAGAATGCGTCGACACTGGCGGAACATAGGCACAAGGCGATTCAGGAAAAGATGAACGAGTCGGCGGTACGAATAGCGGGGCTCCAGACGAAGCACGAGGAAACCATGAAACTCATGGCTTACATGCTTGCGGAACATAACCAGTTGGTTGTCGGCCTTTTTGATTTTGTGGAAAAAAGAACTGACGCCTACCCGTCGTTTGACTCGTTTACACAGCTCTGTGTTGGCTTGGGCGACTCGGGCGGTGGGTGGGTTTCCCCCTGATGTAAATTACAAGGAATTACAAAAATGGCATTCGACAAGACGCCCACATCCTGGTTTGAAAATTGGTCTGAAGACGCGACGACTATTAGCGTTCCGCTTGCAACCTTTCCTGAGCTGACTGCGGCGGAAGCAGACGCAGCTACTGGCGACATTCGCAAGATCATGTTTGCGATTGTTGAGAAGTTCTACAGCGTTTACATTGCAACGCTGTCCGCCGATCGTCCGACCAAATTTACGATTACCAAGACTGCGACCGCGGACATGGTTCGTGGCGTGCTGAAGAACCGTTACACGATCATCTGCGAGACGGACGTGAGTGCGCAGGAAGTCCGTGAAGAGGCTTCCAATACGCCGTCCCAGACGCCATCTCACACTGTGTCTGCTACGCCGTCGCACACCGTGTCGTCCACACCTTCCCATACAGTGTCCCACACTCCGTCTCATACGGTGTCTCATACCGTTTCGGCTACGCCGTCGCACACTTCGTCATAGAATCCCATGTTCCGCAAACGAAAACAGCCAGCGCCCCACTTCAAGCTGCCACCACCGTATCAGCCGATGTCGGGCGAGCATGCGCCGTTGCAGATAACAGGGGTGTTTCCGTACTGCGCCATGTACCAAGTGGCGGCAGAGGACACAGAAGTTGACTACGTGCTCTGCCGCGGGTTCGATGTTCGGATCAATCGGTTCATCGATTACGCGGCTGGCGATGCCAACAAGCCGGGAATTCCGGTAGCGAAGCCGTTCGGCAATCGCAAGGTTGGCGCGTACACGATCGGCCAGATATTTGCGGCGTTTCTTCCTCTGCAATCGAGCAATCCTAGTCCAACCAGCGTGGAGTGGAGAGTCGGACAGAATCCGGGCGTATGCGAAACAACGGAGGGCCACCCGGCCGATCTCTACGAGAAAGTTGACGAGCTATACACGACTGAGGGGAAAGCCGTCAACTGGATGTTCGTGGACTCGGCTTCTTCCGGTCTGTATTGGGGCATGTTGATGGAAGACCATCCGGGGCAAGACACATGTTTCAAGATCATACTTGGAACATGGAACCCAGATACGAACGGTTGGGACTTCAATTGCTCGACTCCAGCAGATGAGTGGCTTACGGCAATCGACTACTCTAACGGGATGCCATACCCAGACCAGTACGCCATGGGGTATTTCGAGCGTCGTCCGTCCAACACGACGGCATCGGGGTGGATCTACTTGGTGGTGGAATTGGATTGCGAGAGCCGTGGGGCGTGTGACGACCTTATCGCCCTTGGAACCTGTACTTAAAGGATAGTTGTGTGTCTCGGAGATGTTGCTGCGTACCACCACTGACTTGCACATTGGACTCGGACGACTTCAATCGCGCCAACTCTGATGCCGTGGGTGACAAGTGGATCGAGGTGAGCGGCGATTTCGACATCAGCAGCAATACGCTGGTCTGCGTGACACCGGGGGTATTGGCGTGTACCAAATGCCATCCGTCAGCCTATCCGCTCGGATCATTTCGAGCTTCATTCGACCTCATTAACCCGTCAGATGGGAAGGTCTATAAGATTCGCGCTGGAAATCCAAGCAGCAGTTCACGGGAAGTGCATTGGACTGTGAATGGGACGGGGGCGGGCCGCACTTTGACCGTAGAGGTGTTTGGCGACGACGCAATTGATCCAGCGACCGAGGTGTTCCCGTATGCCGAAGGCTGGCACAGCGATGTGGTTGAGGTTATCGTCTGCTATGCACCGGGTTTACAACTGACGGCGTTGAATAATATCGAGATCACGCGCGTTACGTCCACCATAGACGAGACCGGGGCTGACAACTGCCATGCAGGCAAGGGGAACTTCGCATTCCTAGAGGGCGACTTTGACAATTGGGTCTATGATGTCCACTGGTTAGAGAATCGCGACTGCAATTACTGCGATTGCTTTTGCTTCCGCCCTGGGGCATCTCCAGAGGATTTGTTTGGCCTGCCGGTAGAATTAACAGCGACGTTGACAGACCAGCGGCAATGCACTTTGATTGCTGGAACATATACACTCTACCAGCGCAAGAGCAACATGAGCTACGAACTTAATGGGCAGATCCTTGAAGACCCGTGGGTCGAAAAGAACGAATGGTGGTCGGACTGCATTGAGCCAAACGCAAGTTGCGGGTTCAGGATTGGCGTATTTTGCACGCTCGATTTCGAGTCGAGCACGCTGATGTGGTCTGCCGGGTTGTACAGTTGTATTGAGGGCGTTGCCGGTGGCTTGCAATGGAAGGGCGGTACGTCGCCTCCGTGGTCGGCGTTTCCTCCCTACGGATCGAACTGGAGATATTGCGTGGGAGGAACGAGCACATGCGATCCATTCTATTTGGAGTTTCCAGACCTCGAATCCATCCTTGAGCTTTGCTGTGAAGGGGACGGCGACTACTACAACGAGGCCCCCTACGTGAGTCTGGAGGTGACGGTGTGATTACTGCTGGTTGTACTCGACGATCCTGGCGTTGTTTTCGTTGCACTCTTCCGTGAATGACCTTAGGGATTCCGACTCGATGGCGACAGACAGATTCACCACGATGAACCACAGTACGGAACACCAGAGCAGAAACGATGCGAACACACGAGCCACAAACCAGACGTTGAATTTCATGGCAGTCCCCAATCGATGCGAGTGTACGATCCCTGCCGGTGGTTATTGTACACGACATAAGATTGAAAAGACAGCGCATTTCGTTTGGTTGTGCCACACCAGGGGGGAATACTTTCGTGCGTGGGAAGAGGGGAGAGGGCCAAGGCAGAGAAAGCCGATAGGTGAAGTGCCTATTCTGCCACCTCGTCCGAAACCAGGAACGGAATTGAAGCACATCATCGAGTGGTGGCAGAAGCGTTTTCCGTGGTTCGATCTCAGTGAGCACGCAGATTGCGGATGTCACACGGTTGCTAAGTGGATGAACTCGCTGGGTCCAGATGGTTGCGAGAAGAAGCTAGAGCAGATTCTGTACCGGCTGGAGTCAGAGGCTAAGAAACGCCACTTGTCGATTCCATTTCGTCGGTTTTGGGCGAAGCGGATGGTGAAGCTGGCGATCCGACGATCACGACGCAAGCAAGTTACTCAGAAAGGCGACGTGCTTCAATGATTTCAAACGCCCGAGCTTCGTTCTCCGCGTTTTTCGCATTGATAAAATCGCTTACCCGTTCCGCTTCGCGTGCAGAGACAACACTGAACACGCCCCGGTGTACCATGGTCAGTAGAGCGAACCACAGAACGGCACAGACGAGGTAGTACGGAATGCGTTTGACTTTGTGAGATAACATAGAACTTCTCCCGTCAAAAAGACAACCATTAGTCTAATCACGGCGGAAGTGACTGCAAGCCACCCGTTTAGGGCATTTTACAGAATTGCAAAGAAAATGAGGTCCAGCCATGCCCATCAGATTTGAATACCAACCAGTTGGCGCGGGCGGATTGGCGGCATACGCAACAGGCTCAGGAAGGGCTCGGGAACGGGCTCTGAATCGCACGCTGAACATCTATCGCGACGAACAAGCCAAGAAGGCACGTCGTGAGGAGCAATTGCAGCAGCAGCAATGGGCTGACCAGCGACAGCAGCGACAGGAGGCGTTTCAATACTCCCAGGATGTTTCGCGGTTCCGGCAGCAGAGCATGTTGCAGGACAAGGTGACACAGCAGAAGAGTGCGAGTGAGTTCGCGGCCGAGCAGTACGAGGGAGCAAAAACCCAATTCGACGCAATGCAGAAAGAGATCGGCGGGTTGACGATCAACCCGACTGACTCCAAAGAAGTTCAGGACATGAAGGGCAGGATTAGCAAATACCTGGGCTACGAGCAGAAGGCCCTTGACGCGGGAACTCTAACGCCGGACGAATTCAGGAAGAGGGCGGCGTCTGGCATGGGGGCGATTCTGCGCGACTACGATCCAGAGAAGCATGTCGTGCCACCGCAGGACCGACCTGGTGCCCAATACGCGAAGGGTGGCCGGCTGTATCAGAGGGCCAGGAATCCAGAAGAGGAAGACACCCTTATCGGCTGGGCGCCTGATTCCATGCTTAGTCCGGAAGGGATAGCCGAACGCGACGCGCTGAAGAAGTCTTCGATCGACACCGTGAACGGAGTGTCTGGGCAATGGGTACCGGGTCGCTATGGCATGGAATTCAAACCAATTGCCACGCCGAAAGCCGAAAAATCGGAGATCGGTCCCGAAAAGCGAATGACCTTAATCATGTCGCTGGCGGAAAAGATGAGGACCGATCCGAGTCAACCACTTGATCTTGAAGCGGCGGCGAAAGAAGTTGACAAGCTGTTGCAAGGGATGGGGGGGTCAGAACCAACCGCTGGCGGTTCAGCAGCCGCTACGCCGGAAACGGGTGGAGTCGACCCTGGCCTTTCACGGGGAGCACAACCGCCAGCCTCACGCCCAGTCACAACACCCGATGGCAAGCCTGTAACGAGAGTCACGCCATCTCAGGAGTCGCTTCCTGCTGTAGAAGCACTACGCAGACGAAACATTGTCATTGAAGCTGCCCGTGCCGGCGATCAGTCTGCGGCGAAGGCTCTCGACGAGAGGGGAATACCATGGCGCAAATAGATTGGGGGGCGTATCTGGATGCTGAGCCTCAGCAAACAGATTGGGGTGCGTATCTGGATTCCGCCGAAAGCCCGCCTCCGTCGCAACCAGCGAGTCAACCGCAAAGCAAACCAAAAGAACAAGAGTTTCAACAGTGGTGGAACACCAACCCAAGTGTTATGGAGTGGAGGAAAGCGTTCAAAGAGAAATACGGAGAGGAACCGCAGCAAGATATTCCAGAGTATGACTATCGGAAGGCGTTTGCTGCCGGCGAGGTTCCTAAGCCTGTGCCCCAAGATGACATTCCGCATTGGTCATCGCAATTCAAAGGGCCGAATCATCCGAATCGATTCGTTGTTGAGAACGGCCAGCGGATAGATACCATCACGGGCAAGCCAGCGACAGAACAGTCTACACCACAGCAAGAACTGCCAGATTTCCGGCAGATGGCAAGCACGGTTGAATTAGCGCCAGTTGACTACAAAAATGGCAGCCAGTGGGAAAAGGACGTATCAGCAAAGGGTATTAACGTCTACGGTCGCGCACTTGTTGGTAATGGATGGCTTCCTTATCCCAGTAGCTCTCTAGAGTACCGCGCACTTAGCAATGACACGAAGTATGTTGGGGCAGATGGAAACATCCACATAAAGGACAAAGGGGAAAGGACAAAAGACTCCATCGTTTCCGATCCATACGTGGCACCAGAGAACATTCGGAAGCGAGCTTTCGATGTCTTCACCATGAACCAGATCGCGCTTCCAGATGGCCGAGTAGCCAAGCCTAGTGAGTACGACCGATTGCAAGCCGCGAAGGGAATTGTAAGTCTGATTGATACAGACGCCCCGGAAATGCAAGTTGCTCGTGCCACCTCCGAACTGATGCGGTCCAACGTAGCAACACGTGACACATGGATGTTAGCGGCTGGAGTCGCAGCGACAAATGCAGCAAAGCGTATCCAGGCTGGAGAAAAGAGTCAAGATAACTACGTTACGATAGCTGCATATCTTGAGGAGGCCCGCAAGATTGCAGAAGACTACGACAAAATGCCGTGGTACTGGAAAACTGTCGAGGGCATTTTGCAGACTATCGAATTTGCGTCGGCGCTAGTGCCAGGGGCAGGAGCAGCAAAAGTAACACGTGAAGCGACAGAACAGGCAGTAAAGAAAACTATCAAGTCCAATCTCGCGAAACTGCCAGCAAAACTGATTGGAGAATTGGCTGGGGAATCGGCGAGACTTGCGGTATCTCCAGGACTGCAAGCAATGGTAGCAGAGAAAACTGTTCAGCGAATGGCCCCACAGGACATGGGGCTAGAGGGACTAAGTCCTGGCGACCCGTTCATTGAAGCGTTTTCAAAGTCTGTTGGTAGCCAACTGATTTCACAACTGACAGAACGCTCTGGCGGGGCGTTGTTTAAGCTGCCGGGCATAAAGCAGTTAAAAACAGTGTTGGCAAGGTCGGTAGGCAAAACAGTGGGCGAGATCCGCACGGCGGCGGAGTGGAATGGACTCTTAGGGGAGTTTGGAGAGGAACGATTAGAAGACCTGGCCCAGGGACTATTTTCTGGCGTCACAGGGGATGGATTCGATTTTGGGACGACCGGCGACGTGCTGTCTGGCGACCCTGATCGCATGAAGCGTGGTTTGAAGAATTTGGCGATTGAGGGACTGGTACTCGGTGCGGTTGGTGGTCCCGGGATGGTTTCTGACACGGCTGCAAAGCGTGCCAGGGCACAGCAATTGAAACCGCTAGCTGATAAGTGGGCACGAGACGGCATTTCGGCAACAGAAGCAATGACTGGCAGAAAGGTCGTGATCGAGGATGCAATTCCGGTTGAGGGAGTTCTAGCGTGGGCTGTGCAGAGCGATAACGCAGTGGCAGCACGCAGGTTTCTCGGAATTGATTCTCCTAGTCGCGATCAATGGCGTGAAGCAGGATTACGGCCAGCGAACATAGACGTGCGAAAGCGATTTGTCCAAGACCTACGTGAACTCAAGGAGTTACAAGATGCCACAGCAGTACCTGAAGATCAAGGCGTCCCTGAAGAAGCAGGGCAAGTCGGACAGCGAGTCACAGCGGATCGCGGCGGCAACCTACGTGAAGGGCGGAACGTCGAAGAAGGCCCGCAGCCAGCGGGCGAAGGCGCTGAAGCACAAGTAACGCCGGAAGCCGTCACGCCCGAAACGCCAGACGTCGCCGAACTGGAGCGGATGGAGCCAGAAGAGGTGGAGCAGATTTGGCGGGTCGCCGTTCCGAACGCTTCGCCCGTTGCTCCCATGAAGGACGACATGATTCGTCAGATCATGGCGGAATGGGGCGGAACGCGAGTCCAAACTGTTTCCGATTTGAATGTTCTTGGCGATGAACTTGATGAACTTGAACAGGAGGAATCCCGTGCTGCAACTGATCAGGTGGCTGGTGTCGAAGACGCGGGGACAGTGCAACAGGCAACCGTGCCAGCGGAACCGGAAGTACCGACCGTGGCACGTCCAACCGAACCCGCCGCGACGGTGCCCCCGGGCGTTTCGGAACCGGCGGATGTTGCAGCCCAACCCGAGGGACGGGAGGGAGTAATAGAAGCCGCCGCGCAGATTCAGCGGGAATCCGGAAAGAAGTTGCCTAGCCGATCCGAGATAGAGAAACTCTTGGGCCCCACAATGACCCAGGAGGAAGCTGAATCGTACATGATTGCGGTTGGGCTGGATGAGATTACCGCAGCAGACCAAGCAATGACGGCTGCTGAAAAGAGTCCTGATGGGATCAAAACCGGTTTGGTCGTCTTGTCGGCGCATTCTGCCTTGATTCGTGCCGACTCAGCTGGGCGGAGAGCAGAGGCGATAGCAGCGGCTGGCGATGCTCAGATTGTCGAGTTTTCCAAGGAAGGTTCGGATGTCAAGTATGTCTTGCATCCAAGTACCTACGAGGGCCACGAAGGCGAGTGGCAATTGTCGCGGACGGACGAAAGGGGGGCATCTGGGCATCAAAACTTCAAGACGCGGGAGGAGGCTATCGCCGCTGCTGTGGGTGCCCACGAGAATTCATACTTCAACGAGGGCGATGCGGACTACCGTGTCAGTAGAACCATCTCGCCCCCACAGGCGACTCCAACAGCCAAACCAGCTTCCCAGACGCCGCCCGTGGCCCAGGAACCGCCCGCAGCCGCCAAGCCTGTCCCAAAGCCCACCCAGCCCGCGGAAACGCCTCCTGGGGCTCCTGGGAAGGTTTCCGTGGACTATTCCGGCATGACCGGCAAGGAATTGACCGCCGAGGCAAAAAAACGGGGTCTGAAGGGATTCAGCGGGAAGAAAGTGGACGCCCTGCGGACGATGCTGGAGGAGAATGACCGGGCTGGGGAGGAGAAGCCGACCTCTGCCCCAACCGGATTTGACGCAGCGGTTCCCGAAGCAACAGCCGCCTTGGAATCAGCCGACTGGACAACCAAGACTGGCGAGCGGGCAGCGATGCAGAAGGTCAAGGACATCGCCGAGAAACACGGAGTCAGTCCGAACGAATTATGGCGAGACGTGGCATGGGATGCAGTGGGAGGAATGGACATTGAGGCGGAACTTGCGAAGCCGCAGCCGAAGCG
>Ga0172380_10001950_pt1 | contig 34107 bp, 49 predicted proteins | sample Leawe162metaG_FD_119747 | JGI IMG/M metagenome (GOLD analysis project Ga0172380, IMG submission 119747) | Leachate microbial communities from a municipal landfill in Southern Ontario, Canada - Leachate well 162 metaG | ecosystem: Engineered > Solid waste > Landfill > Unclassified | place... | reverse complement strand
GTTTCCCACCCTTCCGCCCTAGGTCGAGAGAAAGTCCATCCAGCCCGGAAAATAATTATTGACAAACATGGGAGGATCTGTAGGATTGCAACACAGGATCAAAATAGGCTCAGGGAACATGAGCAATCACCGAGGGGACTGGCAGCCCAAATAAAAGGGTTGCCTCGTGCTCACTTTCATCCGCATTGCACTTTTCATTACAAGTGCTCTCTTTGGATTACTCACCGCGGGCAATACAGCGGCCACCGCTTGGAATGGGGACTTCGCCGCTGGTGCTCCTGTTGTTGCGGGGACAGGTTTTCTGACGATCCTGTTTGCTGGACTAGCCTTCATCCCCAACCTCATCGGCAGCTTCTGGCCTGATGGCAAGGCCAACAACGTCCCCAAGGAATTTGCGGATGTGATTGCCGCGCTGCAGTCCTTGGCCTTGTCTCCGCGTGACTGGTCAGCCCAACGCAACGCACTTGTCCAGTTACTGGAAGCTGCTTTCGCAATTGCTCAGGCGGTGGTCAAAGACCCTGCCCTTGATGATCTGCTGGCACAGGCTTTGGCCGTGGTGCAAAAGGCATTCAGCCCGACCGAACGAATCAACTTGTCTGCGCCCGCTCCTGTTGTGGCACCAGCATCCGTAGATGGTAAGCCTACTTACGCGGAGTTGCTAAGCCGATGAAATCACTAGCAAGTATTATGCTGCTGGTTGCATTAGCCAGCGGCTGTGTGATGCCCAACGTTAACCATTCGGGGAATCCGTTTGGTGGCGGTGGATATCGTGTGATGATCGTCCACGAAAGTGGCGACCTGGACGACCTGACACCCGAACAAGAAGTCATCGTTTTTTCGACAGCAGCGGGTAGCGTGCGACACTACTGCGAGCTGCACTGTGCGCAGAACAATAACGATCCTGACTTCCGCATTCTGGACCCTGATTCGCCCCTTGACCGAGACGATCCTTGCTTCACTAAAGCAAAGCTTGCCGCGGAAAAGAAAGGATTGAAGCCACCGTACATGGCCGTTGGCAACGGTCGCCGTGGATGGCTAGGTCCGTTACCTCCCGACACGCAAGCAGCACTTGCAATTCTCAAACCGCTGGGGAGCGAATAATGCTTTACCACGGCGAACAAATCTTTGGTGATCACAACTTCCGCCAGCTGATTGGCAATGGCCGATCCGTGATGGCCGGTGGCGAACCTCGTTACCTGGTTGACGGCTATGGCGAGCCTTGCAGCAAGCCGCGCGTGAGTGCGTACGGATCGATTCAAGGCGCGACCCCATTCCACGAACGCTTCACGGTTCTCAGCCGTGAAGAAATTCGCGAACGGGCTATCGACCTTGAGCGAACCGAATCGCGCGTCAGCGACTTGATCAACTTTTCCAGCAAGGATCAAAATGGCACCTCCTACTGCTGGAATAACGGCGTGGTAGGTGCGGTTGAAGCTTGCCGTGAAATGGCAGGCTTGCCGTATGTCTCGCTGTCTCCTGCATCCGTGGGTGGTCCGATCACTGGCTATCGCAATGTTGGCGGCTGGGGCGAAGATGCCCTGAAGTACATCAGCGAAAATGGCATCGCACGTAGTGAGTTGTGGCCTGACAACGCGATCGAGCCGAAGTACATGACGGCTGAAGTGAAGGCCGACTACGAGAACCATCAGATCCTTGAGTGGTTCGATCTCGAAACCGACAACGTACTGCAGCTGTGGACTATGCTTGTCCATCGCATCCCAGTTCCACTGGGGCTCAATTGGTGGGGCCATTTGATCTACGGCTGCGATGTCGTCGTGCAGGGCAACAGTTTGCTGACTCGCATTCGCAATTCGTGGAACGACATTTGGGGAGCGAAGAACAAGCACGGTGTGGGTGGCTTTGGTGTGCTGGAAGAATCCCGTTCTCGCGGCTCGCAGTTTGGCGTTCGCGCCGTGACGGCTAGCAGAAGCAAGAGGGCCGCATGATCGATAGGATCTGTGGCCTGATGCCGGTAACTGCCTTGCTGGTCTGCATGTTGTGCGGGGCTGGTGCCGTTGGGCCCGCTGGCGATCCAGCGTGCGAAGGCGTCCCCGACACCGAAACCCATGACGCGTGGCACAAAGAACAACAAGCCAATCCGAGGCCTGAAATCAGGGGCTGGGATGTAGACGTTGACTCGCAAGCCGAATTTGAAAACGAGTACTGGGGGCGCATTAGCAAACGCCTAGATTTCGTAAAGGAAGTCGAATCACAGCCAGAGATGGCGAAAATTCGCAAGCTGATCAAACAGCTTGCAAAACGTGGTTATCGCGTGGAAATCAATGTGGTGGGCAAATGACTCAATTCACTGGCCAACATGTGATGGACCCCAAGACAGGCAACTTAGCCGGTGGCTACTTGGAAGGCAATGGTCTGAAAGTCCAGTGGGCCAGTGACCCTGACGAAAGAACGGGCGCAGGCCCTGCCACCCTCACGGCCGCATTGATCGAGCGATTGCAGGCCCTGAAGCAAACGAAATATTGGTGCGACGAACTGGAAGCGTCTTTGGCGCGGGCGAACGAAATAGCAGCCTACTTAAAACGCCGTACTCAAGATCGCCAGTTTCGTTTCACCGATGGCACGAACGACCCTTAATTTAGGAGCAAGAAACGATGAGAAGCCTATTGATTTCACTGGCCTGCATGGCCAGCCTGTGTTCTGGTTGCGTTGTCCCCGCCTCTATGGAAATGAGCAGCGTTGGCGGTATCGGCGATCGCATCACCGAACATGCCGTCGACTACAGTAAGAGCCGCTATGTAGACCCACTCGTGCAGGATCTGCAACCGGTTGTCGCCAAGCACTTCGGTGGCACTCCAGCCAAGTGGCCCGCAGCGGAAGTGCAACCAGCCAACTGGCCAGCACAGCCTGTGCTTCCCACGGTTACCGCTCCCAGCGATAGCCCGAATGACATCCTGTGGATTGTGGTTTGTCACTTGGACGATCAAGGAATGCCGCTGGGCTGCGAGCCACCGCAAGCCGTCAAACGATCCGATTGGCCAAGATTCTGGGCGCAGCAGGGAGGCTCGCTCACCTGGCCCAACGGCAATCCCAAAATCAAATTCACCACGCACAAGGTGAACCGCTATGCGATTACCGATGGCCCACGATTGCCAGTTGTGAATGTGTCCACCTTCCCCAGCGAGCCCATGCGATTGCCACTGCTGGAATTGCCGACTTATGCGGCGTGGTCGTCCTCCACACCGACCACTAATTATACAACTTATCGCCGAGTCGGGCCCATTCGATCGATCTTGCGACATCGTCCGATCTTCAACTTTTTGGCTGCTCCCGTCCGATTCCTTTGTCGCCGTTGCCGCGGCTGCTAGTTCTTAGTCCGTGGTCATCAGGTGGAGATTTGAGAAATGGAAGGTGCGGAAGTGATAACCGACCCCAGTAATCCTTATTTGGCATGGCTTCTCCATTTGGTGGCGTCTCCACCGCTGGTTGCCATGCTGATGCTGATGATGATTATCGATTCTGTCAGCGGCATTGTTGCGGCTGTCAAGGAACGCAAGCTCAGCAGTAAGATTGGTTTTGTTGGCATGATGAAAAAAGCAGCCATGCTTCTAGTCGTTGGAATGGCTGCAGTCGTAGAAACCACTTTTCACAGCTCGATTCCAGAAAACTTGCGGGCTCAGTTCTACATTCCATTGGCCAAATTCACGGCCGGTTTTTTCTTACTAAACGAAGCTCTGAGCGTGCTCGAAAATGCACGCCGAGCAGGTGTACCATTGCCTGCATTTTTGACCAAGGGATTGGCGGGCGCTCAAGACCGTATTTCCAATTGGGGCCGACCTGACGTCCGCACCACGAAAGATTTTATAGAGCCGTGACAAGACTTGCAGGGCCTGTAATTGAAGCAACTGCTGGCGGTGCCTTGAGTGGGCATCGTGCTGTTGTTTCGTTAGCAGGTGTTGTGATCCACGCTCAGCCACAGACACCAGGGCATTGCGGCCTAGTAGCCGGGATCACTCGTGGGGCGGTGAGTAACGGATTCCCGGCGACAGTGCAAGTGTATGGACCAATGTGTGAGCCAACCTGGAACTGGACAGCGGACTTGCCCTTGTTTGTGGGCACGGATGGTGTACTGACCCAAACCTATCCAGCTACTGGATGGGTGCAACAGGTGGCTGTGGCTCGCAGTGCGACCGAGATTTTTATCGATGTGCAGCCCCCTGCCGAGCGGGAAGAAACCTTGTCTCTGCCGTTTGCTTGGGGGGATGCCACGCCGGCAGCGATCGGGATCATGCCACCTGGCTTGGTCACCCGTGTCGAGCTGGTGATTGAAACGCCTTTCGATGGATCTGGTCCCTCGCTGAGAGTGGGTCGCAGCGGAGCACTTGAAGAATTATTGGCCGCGGCCCAAGTCGATCCGGCCGCTGCTGGAATCTACGAAACAAGCCCTGGCGTGCGGTACGCCTCGGCAACCCCATTACTGCTGAGCATCGTGCCGGGAGCTGCTGCAGCAGCAGGCAATGGGTTGGTAGTGATCACCTTTCAACGCTAGGAGTTTGCAATGAAGTTTTCCGATTTACTTGGGACTTTGGGGACATATTTTAAGATCGGCATCAGCGGTGTGCGGCTGAAAAACAGCAGCGGCAATTTGCTGATCCGCAACAGCGGCGACAGTGCCGATGCCGAAATCACGGCCAGCAAAGTCAAGGTGAGTGGCGAAATCTTGGAACTGAATAGCGATGCGGCTGGCAGCGGGGCCGATTGGAAAGTGACTCTGCAACGGCCAACCTCGGGCATGACTGCAGATTTGGTTTTGACCTTGCCCGTCGATGATGGCTCGGCCTCGCAAGTCCTGCAGACCGATGGCAGTGGAAATCTTTCGTGGGCATCGGCCGGCTCCACCGCGCAATGTGCCACGGTTGATACCACCACGTTGGCCTTTGATGCCACTTCCCCACTGGCAATGTTCACTTTGCCGGCGAACGCCGTGATCGATAAAGTGCAGGTGATCATCGACACCGCCTTTGATGGGACGGCTCCCACGCTGTCGATCGGCGTGAGCGGGACCGTCAGTAAGTACATGGCCAGCACGCAGGTGGATCTCAAGGCGACCGCGGGCACAATTTTCGAAGTACACCCAGGCGTTGTGGCCAACGGCAGCACGGAGGCCCTGATTGCCACCTATGCGTCCGATAGTTCCGCGGCCGGTTCCGCCCGCATCTTGGTGTACTACAGCATCCCAGCCTAGTAGGTGAGTCGTGGGTATTTGGTACGACCTGATTGGCACGCTTAGCAACACGTTTCGCATCGGCAAGAATAAAGCCTTGTTCGATGCGAGCGGGTTGACCGCTGCGCGGACGTTCACGCTGCCCGATTCCAGTGGGACGATTTCGTTGGGCGGGGGCGGAGGATCGGACGGGGAAGGCCTGACGTTAGAACTAGTGACAAGCGGAGGTCTCACGCCTGCCTTGAACTATCACTACTTGCTGGCCTACGATCTTCTTGATACGGGACTGGCTGTCATCAGTCTGCCGAATTCTGGCCTCACTGCAGGAGATCGTATTAGATTTACTAAAGTGGCTGATACGCAGTACGTTTGGGTGCTGGACGGCCTGGATAAGGTGATTGGCAATGTGTCGCCTTATACTGAAGCCCATGAATACGCTTTGATTAACTTGTTAGATAGCTTGGAGATAGTGTATGACGGCAACAAATGGCAGCCTAAGTTGAATAGGGCTGCTGCTGTGGGAGTTCAGCCAACTCAGGCCAGTGAATTGGTGGAGGGGCATGTAGGAACGGCTACCGGAGGAGAGGGTAAGGCGGGACGTGCTCGATTAACCTTGGAGCGGTGGACCGACTTCACCTATAACGAGTTGCGTGTCCAAGGCAAGACACGAATCCGAGTCCCGGCCGGGTTCACCTACTCAATGGTGCTCGATATTGTTGCCGTTGCAGCTGACTACTCTGTGAGTCAGTGGCACCTCATTATGACGGTGCAGAACACAGGCGCAGGAGCGTTTTCTGTGGGCAAACGCTACTCACCGATTAATTCCGATCCCGGTGGAAGCACCGTGAACTTTGTCTATGGAGATGGCTTTACAATCCCAGCGACCGGACCTGCTTCAGAAATTTCAGCCATCAACATAGAAGTCTCGTATGGGGGAGACGACGGCGCCGACGTGGTGCTTTACATCGCACAGCCAGGAACCCTCCCGTCGGACACGAAAATCTACGGCCACGTGGATATTACGAAGCTCTACCAAGATCCACCGCTGGACAGCAGTAGCGAATAAGGGCGCGTTGAAATGAGAAAAGTCATCGAAATTGATTGGTACAAAAAGTACGCTCAGTCATCGGAGGATTTCGTTCTGCGGATGCTCTTCCCGTATGCGACCGGCACGTATGTTGAGGTCGGCGTGAATCACCCCATCAACGACAATCACACTTACATTTTGTACGAGCTGGGGTGGCGTGGGTTGCTGATTGAGCCCCAATCGCAATCGTTGCGTGAGTGTCTGCGGTGGCGGCCCGAAGATGCGAGGGAACAATGTGCGGCCAGTGATGTGGATGGGCAGCAGTTGCCCCTTTACTTGCCTGGCCAGAATTCACCGGCTGCTAGTTTGCGGCAGGATTGGTGTGGTGGGAATCTCCCCACGACGCAGGTGCGCACGCGGCGGATGGAATCGATCATGGCAGAGCATGTAGCGCTGCGCGACGACTGCGACATTTGCTCGATCGATGTTGAGGGTTGGGAAAGGCAGGTCCTGGAAGGGATTGGCTGGAACACATTTAAGCCCCGCTGCTTTTGCGTGGAGGCAGTCCGCTGGAATCCGTTCAGTCGCATGCATTTTGATTGGGAGTTTTTACTCTTGGCGTACGGCTATCGGCTGATTTGCCACAATTTGCAGAATCGTTTTTACGGGCTGATTGAAAACAACGAAGCGATGTGGGAGCAAGTCAAGCGATGGAATCTCGGGGAATAGTACTGCTGGCCGGTGGGCCGATTTACACGCTCAATGCGTACCTCAACTGTCGTCTGCTGCGCTGGATGGGGTGCAGCCTGCCGATTGAATGGCATCATTTGGGCCCAGAGATTCCGGCTGCGTATCAGGCGTTGATTGCCGATTTGCCGGGGGTGCGACTTCATGACCTGGGAGGCGACGGCAGCGAGCAGACCAAGGAAAAGGGTGGTTGGCAAGCCAAGGTAGAGGCGATCTTAGCCTCGCAGTTTCGACATGTGCTGTGGTTGGACGCGGATTGTTTTCCGATCCGCGATCCAGAGTACCTATTCGACCACCCGTATTATCGCGACGCAGGCTGTGTGCTGTGGCCCGATCCGCACGTCTGGAGTTCTGCGGACTTGGAACGCTTGCACGGAGCGTTTGGCGTACTATTGCCCAGTCGACAGGTGGAGAGCGGCCAGATGATGTTTGATGTCGAGCGCTGCCAAGCCGGATTGCTCGCCACTCGGGCGTTGAATCAGGATCACGTTCACACCTATTCGCATTTATATGGGGACAAGGACACGTTCTTGATTGGTGCACTGCAGGCAGATAGTCCCGTGCGCATTTGCCCACATCGACATGACGGTATGCGACTGGGGATGCGGCACAAGGATTTCGACGGACAACCGTTGTTCTGCCATCTGGCTGGCGGCAAGTGGCGGCCGCATGGTCGCGCCTTTGTGACCGAGGCGGATTATCCACTGCGTCCCCAGGCGTTAGCAATCATTGCCGAACTACGATCAGCAGGGGTGCTGTGATGTTGATCTTCGATTGCTCGGCAGCCGAGAAGCTGTACCTGGACTGTGAATCGACTGAAGAGTTGGTTCTTGTGTGTGCAGAAGAACCAATTTTCGTGCCTTCTCCACAAGGCTGCATGCGGCTGCGGGCCATGCTGTCCGGTGGCCTAGAAATTTCACCCGTTCTTGCGGGGCACGTGACACACAAGCCGGTTTTGACCGGAGGAATTGAGGTAGGTCTATGACGATCAGCTGCGGAGATCTATTGATCGGTAATTCGATGGCCGTTGATCTGATCGGCCTGTCCAGCGAAGGCACGGCCATCACGGATGCCACCTGCGTCTGCGAGGTCCGCAACTCGGCTGGCGATTTAGTCAGTGGTGATGACCCCATTCCCATGGTGTACGACAGCGACTTGGCACTGTACCGGGGCGTGCTTCCCGCCGACATGTCGCTGACGGCTGATGCCCGCTACACAATCACAGCCACCGCCACGAAGGCAGGAATTGGACAAGGTCAGTGGACTACCACGCGAGTCGCGAAGTATCGAGACGCAAGCTGTTGCGAATAGCCCCGGTTGGATCGAAGGAAAAGGAATGGCCTGAGGTTTCGCTTGTCAGATGCACAACGGAAGCAAAACGCGCGGGCTGCAATCCGCGATTTGGAGATCCCCAAGGTCAAGAATCCACGTCGCCGAAAACGCTGCGAAGCGAACGACGAGCTGTTTCTTAAGACCTACTTTCCCGACGTTTTCTACAACCCGTTCACCAAATACCAAAAACAGATCATCGCAGATTGTGGAGAAGCCTTAGAGTACGGCACGAAAAAATGCAAAGCAGCCCCTCGTGGCGACGGCAAAAGCTCCATTATCAAGTACCTAGCCCTGAAATACGCTTTGGCTCGGCAGATCAAGTTTGCTCTGATCGTGGCTGCAACGGGCAACAAATCCAAGAAGATTCTCGATTCGATTCAGCGGCGACTGGCTTCGAAGGTGCCGTCCAAGCTGCTCGAAGATTACCCCCTGGAATGCCACGTTGCCAGATACGTTGACCCGTGGCCTTCTAGGGCTCGAAACGTCACTGCCAACGGCCTAAAGCCAATTAACGTGGAATGGGGGGCCGAATCGTTCATTCTTCCCAGTTGGGCGGACAAAGAAGAGATAGGGCCGATTTTCCTTTCGCTGGGGTGGACCTCAGACAATTTGCAAGGGTGCAACATTTTAGATATGCGACCCGATTTCGTGATGCTCGATGACCTGGATTCTCGCGATTCGCTCGCGGCCGATGACGGCGTGATTGCGGGCAAAATCGAAGAAGTGATCGACAAGACCATTGCAGGCCTTGGTGGACAATCGCGCGGCATTGGTCAATTCATGCTGTGCACGATTACCAGCCGTGAATCGGCCGCATTCAAGTACTCCGATCCCAAGCAAAAGCCCGCTTTTTCTGGCTCGCGAATCCCAGCGATCTTCAAGTGGCCTGATGCAAAAACAACCCTCTGGCAGGAATATATCGAGATTCGCCAGTGGGGCAAGAACACCTTCGATGAAGCGGGGAATCCGGTCGATGTTCATGGCCGCAAAGCTCACGCATTCTATGTCGCGAATCGTCAAGCAATGGACGCTGGGGCGGAACTCTCAAACCCCTACAACTACGAGCGTACGCTTCTGCCCGACGGATCACAGAAACACCTTTCCAGCTTGCAGCGGTGCTTTGATTACATCGCTGACAACGGCATGGAAAGCTTTTTGACGGAGCATCAAAACGACCCACCTGAGGAAGAAGCGGTATCGGAAAACGCGCTGAAGCCGGCCACCATTATTCACCGCGTGAATGGGTTCGATCGCCGGGAAGTCCCCCCCAATTGCAGCTTGTTGACGCAGGGAATTGACGCGAAGAAAGCGGCACTCCATTGGGTGGTCAGGGCCTGGGAAATCGACTGGATTAAGCCTGGCATTGGGTATCTGATCGCCGGCCACACGATTGACTATGGGGTTCACGAGGTCCGCGGAACAAAATACGGCAGCGAAGACGGGGTTCATGAAGCTATTCAGCGCGCCGTTTTGGAGCGGATGGAAGAAACCAAAGCCACCGAATTCACTTCGCCTTCAGGCGAGTTGTTCCCTGTTGACCTGACATGTGTGGATAGTCGCTGGCAAACCGATGCGGTCTATTCGGCCTGCCTGGAAGTCGGCACTGGCATTTACCCTGTGATGGGGTGCGGAAAGTCGAACGGCTGCATTCGCCCCGTGTTCGCTCCTATTCAGAAGCTGACGGCCGATAGAAAGCCCGGTGACAACTGGTATCTAGCCCGCGAACGGAAGCACGTTTGGGTTGTCTTCCTGAATGCTGACTACTGGAAGAACTGGGAACAGGATCGGTGGATAACTTCTCCCGGAAAGCCCGGTTCTATGGGCATTTTCGGTCAGCCTTCCGAACATGCTGACAGGCTCAGTGCCGATCAGCAGGCCCTGCACTCGTATTCCCGTCACATTTGCAATGAGCGCGAGACCGAGCGAATGAAGAATGGAGTCTTGCGCCGCATGTTTGAATCAAAAGGACCGAACCACTGGCTGGACGCTTCCGTGTACGCGGACGTGGCAGCCAGCATCCGGGGCGTTCGAATGCCGACGGCAACCTCGGCAAAAATCGCAGAACGGATCAAGGAACGGGTCAGAATCCCCCTAGCGGAGCTAGCCAAACGATGACAGGCGATGACATTCAGGCTCTGGCCAATGCGATTGCGGAAAAGTTGGAGGCGGTGAACAACCGCCCGACACTCCGCCAGCTCGCCGCCGGCGTGGAAGGGTGGATTTGCCCCCGTTGCGGCTGTGAGCGCTGGTGGGTGTCGGATACGCGATTCGATGGCGGCGTGATCCGCAAGCGCGAGTGCCGGAACTGCCACAAGTTGATCAAGACCATTGAGCAGCCAATTGAGGATGCATAACGAAAGGCCCAAGCATGATTGATGACCGAATCAAAGCCAATCCGGACAAGTACAACGGAAAAGACTGTCTCTTCAATCCTCCAGGTAAGTGCGAAATTAAATTTCCGCTCCTGGACATCAAAGGCGAATATGCTCTTTTTGTAACCGAAGAAGGTTGGGTCTACGCTTCCAAGGATGCCCGCCCAATCGAAGATCAGCCCGAAGAAGCTTGTCAAACTACCGGTAGTGATAGCTGACTACCTGTCGTTTTGCCCTTCGCGAGCCATGCGCAACAATGACCCGCATGACTCAGCCAGCCAACACCGACGAAGCCCTTGCCCAAGCTGCGACGACCCCCCAGTCGGTCACGGTTGGCAATACGTCCGTGACTGAGCGATCGGTGGACGAAATTATCAAAGCAGATCGTTATCAATCTTCCAAGCGTGCAGGCAGTGTGCTGGGATTTGGGCTCCGCGCTCAGGTGGGTATCCCACCAGGGGCAGGTGGGTAATGTCAGCCACCGTCAAAGTCCATCCCCTGACCGGCGAACCCAAGTCGCAGCCAGCAGCCCGCCAGGATCTGTTCACGCTCTCGACGACCGTTCGACCGCGCCGCTCGATCGATGCGAGCTATGACGCTGCTCGGGACACCGACGAATTCAAAAACTATTGGGCCAATGCGGATTCTTTTGACGCGGACTCGGCCAATTCGAAGGCTGTTCGGCAAAAGCTGGTCACTCGCAGCCGGTACGAAGCGGCCAATAACGGCTATGTGGATGGCATCCTACAGACCTTCGCCAACTTCTTGGTAGGGGTGGGCCCCAAGTTGCGGATGCTGACGGGCAACGCGCAGTTCAACCAGGCGGTCGAAACCGTTTGGCAGCAATGGGCCAAGAAGATCAAGCTTCGCCGCAAACTGTGGGTCATGGCTCACGCCAAGATGCAGGACGGCGAATCGTTTGCAGTGGTCCGCACGAATCCGAAAATCAAGCATCCTGTCAAGCTCGACATCGTGCCGTTCGAAACAGAGCAATGCCAAAGCCTGACGACCTATTGGGGTACTCCTGACCGGATCGATGGCATTAAATTTGATGAATTTGGCAATCCAGAAACCTACGAAGTGCTGCGATATCATCCGGGTGGCCAGTGGTTCCCGGTTGCGAATTGGCAGGCCGAAGAGGTTCCAGCGAAGTATATGCTCCACTGGTTCATGTTGCGGCGGCCGGGACAACACCGAGGCGTGCCGGAACTGCGGTCCACGCTCAATGTTGGTGCTTCTTCCCGCCGTTACCGCGAAGCGACCGTGGCCGCTGCGGAGACCGTGGCTGAAATGGGTGCAGTCCTCCTAAAGACCGACATGCCCCCTGGCGAAGCGGATCCAGCAAGTCCTTTCTCGGGCTACCCAATGCAGCGTCGGATGATCACCGCGATGCCTGCTGGCTGGGATGCGATGCAGATGAAGCCCGAGCACCCCACGGCCAACTACAGCGAATTTGTGGAATCGCAAATCGGCGAATCGGCGCGGCCCAAAAATATGCCGCTGAATATCGCGATGTGCAATTCGAGCAAATACAACTACGCCTCCGGCCGACTGGATCATCAGACTTTTTTTGCTTCGCTCGATTCGGAACGAGAAGACGGCAACGACCTGGTGCTAGATCAGCTGTTTGAACTTTTCTGGGAAGAAGCGGTCCTCGCCTATGGCTGGAATGCTGACCCAGAAAACCAACCTGCCCACGGTTGGGATTGGCCCAAGCACCCTGTGGCCGACCGAGTGTCAGACGCAGAAGCAGATGACATCCAACTGAAGAACGGATCGAAGAGCTTGCGGCGAGTGGTCCAGGAAGGTGGCGACGACCTGGCAGACGAAATCCCGCAAATGGCGGAAGACTATGGCCAGCCCGAAGAAAAGGTTCGCGAGGCTGTCTTCCACGCGAATTTCAACGCTCAGAATCAATTGGCTTCGATTGCTCAAGCGAGTAATGCGACGGCAACTGCGGGGAGTGCGTAACCGTGATCAATGAACGAAAAAACAAGTTGATTCAAGCCGCGAAAGCCGTGCATGTCGAGCCGGTTTATGGTGCTGTTGAAACGGTCGATATCATCGCAGCCGCAGGCGAAACCAAAAGCCCTCCAACCTTCGATGCAACTGCCTATACGGGCGGGGAGTTGATCGTTGCTGCCTATGACCTCCCCATTGTCATTGACCTTGCTGGCCTGGAGGAAGGCCCAGTTATCAATGCCAATCTGGATCACGATCGCAGCAAACGCACGGGCCAGGGAACCGAAACGATCAACAACGGCAAGCAGCTGCAGATCAAGGGGATGCTGAATGCAGCGACCCCTTACCGTGATGAAGTGGTCAACAGCTCCAAGGACGGTTTTAAGTGGGGCATTTCTGTCGAGGCATTGCCCAAGCGGGGCCACGTTGAATTGATCAAGGCCGGCACAACAGCTACGGCCAACGGCCAAACATTTCGCGGGCCGATCTACATTGCCCGCAAGTCTGTCTTACATGGATTGGCTTTCAAGTCCAAGGGATACGAAGCCGACAGCGGTTCCAAAGTCACCATAGCGGCCTCGTCCGCGCATCATACGAAAGGGTTGGAAATGAAGTTTGAACAATGGATCGAGGCACAGGGGTTTGATGCGTCCACGCTGAACGACAAGCAAATTGCGTCGCTGAAGGTGGCCTACGAGGCCGAAATCAAAGCGGCCGGGGCTCCGGAACGGCTGATTGCTGAGCCCAAGTTCGACATCGACGAACTGAAGGCTGCCTACGCGGTACACGAAGCCGAAATTGAGAAAGCGATTTTCGCAGCCAGTGGCAAAGTCGAGGCCTCGAAGATGGCAGAAATTAAGGCCGCTGCCTATCAAGGTGCCGTGTCGCTCAAGTCCGAAGCCTTGCAGAAGGAATGGTCGCCTTTGCAGTTCCAGGTCGCTGCACAAAAGCTGTCGACGACCACGCAGATCGCCTTGCTGCAGGCAGAGCGTCCTGTTGGCCCAGCAATCCATGCCAGTGCCAAAGACATCGGCAGCGATGTGATTGAAGCCTCGTTGGCTCAAGCTGTTGGACTGCCAGAAATCGAAGATCACTACAAGCCCGAAACACTGGAAAAAGCCCACAAGCAGTTTCGCGGCCGGTTGGGCCTGCAGCAAGCTTTGATCATGGCCGCAGGTGCTAATGGCATGGGCTCAATGGGTCCCGGCCAAAAGATCCATGACGGGAACCTGCGAGAAGTACTCCGCTTTGCGTTCCCGATGGTCGAAGCTGCCTTTTCGACGGTTTCCCTGCCGGGGATTTTCTCGAATGTGGCCAACAAGGAACTCTTGATCGGATACATGGAAGGGGATGAAAGCTGGCGAGAGGTCGCACAGATCAAATCTGTCAACGACTTCAAACAAGCCACCAGCTACCGTTTACTTGATTCGATGGAGTACGAAGAGATCGGACCTGATGGTCGGATCAAGCACGGCACCGTCGGCGAAGAGACGATCACCCGCCAGGCAAAGACTTACGCGAAAATGCTTTCGCTGACTCGCGTGGACATTATCAACGACGATCTTGGCGCGTTCGACGATTTGCGTTCGCGACTCGGGATGGGAGCCAAGCAGAAATTCAATAAGGTTTTCTGGGCCAAGTTCCTGGACAACGCATCATTCTTCACTTCGGGCCGTGGCAACTATATCAGTGGCTCCACAACCAACTTAGGGACCGACGGCGTCGGATTGGGTCTGGGCCTGAAAGCCTTCCGTGTAATGGAATCGCCATCGGCCGACGGCTCCAAGCGGCTAGGCGGCAACCCGGCGATTTTGCTACACCCACCCGAATTGGAAAGTGCTGCCGACAAGCTATTCCTGGGCGAAAAGCTGAATGTCGGAAGTGGGCCAGGGGAAGAGAACGTCTACCGCAACAAGTACCGGCCGGTATGCGTGCCGTGGTTGTCAGATGCGGCCTTCAGCGGCTACAGCCTGACTGCCTGGTATTTGCTCCGCAACCCTCGCATGTTTGCAGCAATGGTGGTTAGCTTCCTGTTCGGCAACCAGTCACCGACGGTTGAATCCGCCGAGGCCGATTTTGCCACGCTGGGCATCGACTTCCGCGGCTATCACGACTTCGGTTGTGATCAGGCCGAATATGTGGCCGGCGTGAAGAGCAAGGGCGCTGCCTAATCTCTGGCCGTTCGAGTTAGTCCACTTACTTTTTCCTTTGAGAGTGAACGATGAAAGTCAAGATTCTGTTGAACCTGGGTCGGTCGACCTATCCCAAGCATCCCTTCCTCGAAGGAGACTTGCGGTCGGTGGACGACGAACTGGGAACACTACTGGTCAAGCGCGGCCATGCTGAAAAGCTGGGGGACGATGCAGTCACCATCGAAGACGCAGAGGCAGCTACCAAAGCGGCGTCCGAAGCCACGGCCGAGGACGTCAAGAAAAAATCCAAGTAACCATTCACCGACTTTGGCTAATTTCACCAAAGAGCAAATTTAGGAGTAACAATCAATGGCCCAAACACCAGCAACGTTCCGTTCCGATGAATGCACGCTTGATTACACGCCAGTCGCTGCCGTCACGGCGGGTGATGTGGTTGTCATCGGCACCAATCTGGTTACGATCGCCAAGTCTGACATTGCCGCCGGCCGTCTTGGCGCAGTCGCGACGAAAGGCGTTTTCAACGTTCCGAAGGACAGCAGTGATGTAACTGACGGCTTGCCAGCCTATTGGGACGCGGACGGCAGCCCGGTAGGTGGAGATGCCGGAAGCGGGGCATTTACTACGAACTCCGCACTAGGCCCGTTTGCTGGCTTCTTTGTGGAAGATGCCGGCACAGGTGTTGGCGACGTGGACATGCTGTTGCGGTCTGTGGATTCGTCCACCGTTGGCAACTTTACGGCAATTCCCGCTGCTACGGTAGCAGCTACTGGTAGTGATCAGGCGGGAGCCGCTGCGATCACCACAGGTTTCACGCTTGTCAGTGCGGGCGATGGCACCAAGGGGGTGAAGCTACCTGCAGCCGTGGCGGGTGCAGTGGTAATCGTCAAGAACGGCGCCGGTTCGGTGCTGAAGCTTTATCCAAACACTTCGGATGCCATCAACGCTTTGTCGGCCAACGCGGCCCTCAGCATGGCTGCGAACACTTCGGCCCTGTTGGTGGCTTACGACGCTACGACTTGGTACACGGTCCCCTTGCTTCCTAGCTAACCATGCCCAATTTGATTGATGATGGCGTTGCTTTCCTTGCGAACCGACTAAAAGGGTTCGCGGGGACCGACGTCGTTATCCGGCGCGGTGCCAGGGTGAGCGGGGTAATCAGCGGGACGTTGTCGCTCAGTTCACACGAAGTGATCGACGAGCAGACCGGCATCCCAACGTGGAAGAAGTCAAGTGATTGGGTGTTTACAAAGATCGATCTGGTAATCGCAGGTTCCATCATCATGTTGCGACCTGGGGATCTGATCGAAACAGTGGTCGGTGCCAGGCGTTTTGAAGTGGCTCCCATTGCGAATCGTCCAGCGGTCGAACCGCACGACGCTCAAGGGCAGATGGTAGTGGTTCACACGCAGGAGGCGACATGTCCGACGGAGTGTTAGTACAGGTGGCCCAAGCGATGACGGCCGAACTGCTGACAGCGGCGAAGTCTGGCACCTTTGCTGGCCTGACCTTCACACCCGAACGCAGCTGGGCCGATTGGGACGATGACGTCACGGAATCTCAGGGGCTCAAGGTCGATGTGGTGGGGATCAATGCGGATGATGGTGAACCGATTAGCCGTAGCCGGCGTCGGTACATGGTTGTGGTCGAGATTTACGTTAGGAAGAAGTTTGGGCAAAAGGATCAGGACCAAAGTGGCCGGATCCGGAATGAGCAGCTTGATCGACTGACAAAGTTGATGCAAGAACTGCGTGAATTCTGGAAACCTGCTCAGCGGCTGGTCACCTTAAATGAGGCAGTGCATAGCAACGCGAAGATTATTGCCTCCTACAGCCGCAAGCATATGAGGTCGGAAGGTAGGCAGTTTTTTGGAGCGGTACAGCACACTTTTGAAACGATGGTTGCAATTCCATGATTGGGTCTAGCTTCAAATTCGAGAGCACGACGAACAACGTCAAGAAAGCGGCGGACGAAGCCGGTTTTCGCAACGTTGGCCATGCCGCTGCGTCGATTCGCAAGACCGCGATTGCGTCCATTTTGAATAGCCCAGCCGGCAGCCCTGGCCGTGATTCATCCACCGGCCGCTTTACCAAAGCCGCCACTATCCCTTCGCAACCCGGTAAGCCACCGTTCACGCGAAAGGGATCGCTTCGCCGTGCAATTCGATTTGACGCCAATAAACTGACCGGCACTGCGGTTATTGGCCCACAGTTTAGCCTGTTTGGCACTGCTGGCCATGCTCACGAGTTTGGTGGACGGTTCAAAGAAAACACATACCCCGAGCGCCCTTTCATGGGCCCGGCTTTACTTGGAAACATTACTCGTTTCGGCAATTCGTTTGCCGGTTCAATTGGAGGATAAGAGCGATGGCCGAACAGAAAATGGGCTACGAAGGCTTGATTTATTACGGGGCTGCAGGAACGACTGCCGGCACGCTCATTCCAGAAACGGGAGACATGTCGATCACTTTCGACATTGAAACCGGAGATACTACCACGCGCAATGCCGATGGCTCGATCCCGATTGAAACGTCCCAAACCACCGGCCGGAAATGGTCGATGGATTTCAACTGCTTGAATGTACCTGGCAACGCCGTGATCGCGGCCTTGCTCGCAGCTTCCTTTACCGGTACGCCGATTGCGTTCCGCGACAAGGATTATGTGAGCGGCAAGGGGTATGACGGGGATGTGATCGTTTCGCACAAGTCGGGGCGACCGCTCAAGGGTCAACAAACGATTGACTTCACCGTTCGGCCCACGAAAGCAGGTGGCCGGCCAATTCCATCGCTGTACGTGTAATCGCTGGATCCGCCGATCGTCATCCATTTCATTCATAAGCGAGTTTCAAAATGCAAGGGTCCTACAATATCAATTTCTCGGCCGGTGGGCTAACCATCGGCAGTACAAGCCTTCCCGAGGCCACGACGCCCAACCCGTACGAAGAGCCGATCCCAGCCGCCAAGGCCGGAACCCTCACAACTCGAACGGACAATGACACCGGGATTGTGACAGTCGCCAGTGGGCATGGCATCACCACCAGCGACACAGTCGATCTTTACGACAGCACCGGTCAGCTGATTCAGAAGGATGTCGATGTCACAGCTACGACTTCGACCACGATCAGCATCGACGCCGGTGTCGGCAGCAACCTGCCAGCGGCTGACGCGGTGGTCAATGTGGCCAAGCAGGTCTTGATTAATGTGACGATTCTGGACGCCGCGATTGTGATCTGGGGTGCCGTGGTCGAAGTTCCCGGAGATACCACTTCGCAGTGCCGGATGCTGTTTGAAGACGCGGGCGGCGACGACATCTTGGACGAAACTCGCAAGGTCAGCAGCGGCCTGATCGAGGATGTGGCCAACGGCGCCACCAACTCGCTAGACAACAGCGGCGGCGGGATCGCCACGCTGCGGGTCAGCCACGGCAATACCTTGGTGGCCGGTGTGTTGAAGCTAATCAGCATGGAAGATCGCACCCCATAATCAGCCACGGTTCAGGAACTACACACGTAAGATCACGAAAGCCACATGCGAAAATTTAAGGACTCCACCGGCTACGAATGGGACATCAACCTCCCCTTTGGCGAAATTGTCCGCGTGAAAAGGGAGAGCGGCGGCGAGTTCGATTTGCTTGCGCCTATGAACGACAAGGAAAGCAAGCTGGCGGAAATTCTCGATTCTAACTTGGAGAAGTTCTACGAACTTTTGTGCTACCTGGTCACACCCCAATTTGGCAAGCTGGATTGCACCGATGTCGCTAAATTCACCGCCTGTGAGTTTGGCCAGCGGGTGGCTTCTGATGTGCTTATCGACGCTCAAAAACAATTCTTCCTGGAGTGGTCTGATTTTTTCCGATTCGCCAACCGTCCAGAAATCGCGGCCGTAGTGGAAGCGTTGGCAAAGGTCCGAGCGAAGGCGGTCGAAACGGTCAGTCAGCGGATCCGGGAGGACAGGATTCTTCCGGGGATTGCGGATCGGATGGTTCCGAAGTTCAACGAAGTCCTTACGAAATCATTCAAGGGCTTGGAGGATTCCTTGGAATCGATCCTAACCCTCACACCTGGCGAGACCTCCACAGCCGCGCCGAAGGGTTGCGACTAGAGCAGCGAAAAAACACTGTCGCCCTGGCACATTTCATGTGGTCCGAATACGACGCCGAGCAACTGACCGATTACATTTTGACCGGTGAGCCACCTGGGAAGCAGGAAAATATCATCCCCTACGATCCGCAGGTAAGAGAACTGATCGCCAAGCAATGGGCAGCTGCTGAGGCTGGTAAGTGATAAGGAAGGAGGGTTACAAGGATGGCAGGCCGCTCGGATATTGAAGCAGGACGGGCGTACGTCACTCTCTACCTGAAAAACTCACTCTTGATCAAGGGGCTGCAATCAATCAAGCAGCAAGTCGGACAGGTCGGTGCCGAGTTCATGAAGCTGGGTCGCCAAGTGGCTACCGTGGGAATTGGCATTGGCGTGGGCCTTGGTTTCGCTACTAAGATTTTCGCCGACTTCGACGATCAGATGCGCGCCGTCAAGGCTGTCAGCGGATCTACACAAGAAGAATTCCTGCGACTGACCGAAACGGCTAAGAATTTAGGAGCCTCGACTTCCTTCACGGCCGCTCAAGTCGCGGGGATCATGACGGAACTTGGCCGCGCCGGTTTCACGGCCGACCAAATCGACAAGATGACTGCGAGCGTGCTCAATCTTTCGCGGGCCACTGGGACAGAAGCCGTCGAATCTTCTGGGATCATGGCTGCCACGATTCGCCAATTCGGACTTGAAGCTACGGATGCTGCCAGGGTGGCTGACGGACTCACCGCGGCGGCGAACAAGTCATTTAACAGCGTGAGCACTCTGGGAGAGGCCCTGAGCTATGCGGGCCCAGTCGCAGCGGACCTGGGAATGTCGCTGGAAGAAACTCTAGCTGTGCTGGGAGCGCTCGGAAACGTTGGAATCCAAGGGAGCAACGCGGGAACGTCTCTGCGACGACTGGCCACGCTCGGCGCCGCAGAGGCCGATAAGCTGAAAGAGATTTTCGGCGTTGCGTTTGTCGATGCCGCTGGGAACGCTCGACCGCTGGTAGATGCTCTGGGAGAAGTCAACGACGCCACTAAGAATCTCGGCACTGCAGAGCGAGCCGCCAAGTTCAATGAGGCTTTTGGATTGCTGGGGATCACCGGTGCGTCCGCAATTAGCAAGAATGTCATCGGGGTCAAGGATCTGCACAAAGCTATCCTGGCAGCCTCGGGGGGAGCTGCGAAGACAGCTGCGGAAATGGATGGCGGGATTGGTGGCTCGTTCCGTATGTTGCTTTCGGCCGCTGAGGGGGTTGCCATTGCTATTGGTGACGCGCTGGCACCTGCCCTGAAGTCAATCGGCGATGTGGCGGTGCCTACCATTCAGATCATTTCGCGATTCATCGCTGACAATAAGCAATTAGTCGTTACCGTTGCCCAGGTGGCGCTGGGCCTGGTTGCGGCTGGCGGTGCCTTTCTGGCGATCGGCGCGGCACTCACTGGCGTTGCTTGGTCCATCGGAGTGCTGTTTACGTTAGGCAATTTTGTGGGGATGCTGATCGGTATTGTCCCGCCACTGATTGCCGTGGCTGGCATTCTCGGGAGCATCGTTGCCGTCGGCTATTCGCTGCTCTACATATTCCCCGGACTCACTGCAGCCGCTGCAGATTTCTTTGGTGGGATCTCCCAGTGGGCCGCCAACTCCTTCGGGCCCATCTTTGGGGAATTCTCGGAGAACTGGACGGCCATTCTGGCAACGCTCAACTCGGGCGATATGGAAGGGGCTGCACGCATCGCCATGGCGGCAGTTAAGATCGCCGTGTTCGATGGCATGTCCGCAACGCTGGAAGGAGTGCTCAATACCTGGAATGCGGTTGGGTCCGTGCTGCAGGGGATTTTCGATTCGATCTCCGAAGGCATCTTTGGCGTATCTGCCGACTTCAGTGAAGCCGCTCGATCGATCATCGACACTTGGCAGGGGATGGTGACCACGATCTCGAATCAGTTGCTGGAAATGAGTGCGAAGGGCGGCTATTCTGGTGCGATTGCCAGCCAGATTCTGGGTGTGGATATAGGTCAAGAACAGGCTCAGGCGGAACTCAATCGACAACAGCAAATTGCAGTGAAGAAGCGGTTGCTTCAGCAGGCCAATGCCAACGCTTCCACTGCAGATGCGAATGGTGGAACATTCCGAAATGGCACCGGTGATGACTATCGACTGCAAGCCACTAATTTGGCGAAGGAAATTGCAGCTCTCCAAGGCACAAAGGTGGATGTCTTGGCGGATGCGCAGAAGATCGCTACCGATCAGGTCAACGACATGGCCGAGGGAATCAAAGGGGTTGACGTGGCGAGCTCGATTGCCGAATTCCGCGATTCGCTACAGGACCTGGCTGACAAAAACCGGTTGGAGTTACAAGACGCCAAAGACAGTGCAGCTCTGGTGCAGATGGCGAAGGAAAAAGCGGCGATCGAAAACGGGGGCAAGGATGAAGCGGCAAAAGTTGCTTTGAAGAACCCGTTGAAAGATCCCGAATTGGCTAGCGGGATTCGCAACGGATTCGGCACCTTCAGCGGAGCCGCCTTGGCGTTAGGTGGGGCGGGGGACAACGTGCAGAACAAGATTCTCAAAGTGGCCGAGCAGCAAAAGAAGGTCGCAGAACAACAAAAAGTGCAGAACGACAAGATGATCGAACAGGACGGTAAGTTAATCAAAATGTTTGAAAAGAATTTCGGAATGGCGTAACCATGATCAGCTTCGAAGAACGACCTGTCAGCCGCAGCGGTTCGGTAAGTGAGCCGCAGCAAGATCGTGAGTACGTGTGCACTGGAACCAACGACACAGCTGCCGTCGTACTGCTGGCGCTGCAACTCACGCCGCCCGCACTCGCCACTGCGCAGGGCATAATTTACAGACAGGACGTGAAATATACGAGCCAGGGGCACAATCTGTTTTATGTGACGGTGCCGTACGCGAAGCGGCAAGCAAAAAACCAGGAAGTAGGTAGCTGGACCTGGGATTTTGACACTTCGGGAGGCACGGTCAACGTCAAAGCCAGCAAGCAAACACTAGGTAGCTATGTGCCCGTTGGCGGTGTGGCGGTCAATCATAATGGAGCCATCGGAAAACAAATCGATGGCACGATAGATGGCGTTGATATCATTATCCCAACCCTCAAGCTGAATGCGTCATACAAACACGCGATGGGTGTTGTCTCGCTCCCATTTGCATCAGCAATGGCCGACATAACCGGATGCGTGAACAGCACTTCCATCTTTGGACGAGCACCAGGAGAAGTGCTGTTTCTGGGGGCCCGTGGGGCCGACGGGACTGACACAGAAGCTTCGGTTGGCTATTCCTTCGCCCTTGAAAAAAACCTGCAAAACCTGATCATTGGCGGCATTACCGTCGCGGAAAAGCAGGGGCACGATTACGCTTGGGTGGAATTTCAAAATTTCGTAGATGCCGACCAAGGGGCGACTAAACCAAAGCAAATTAACGTTGAGCGTGTCTATCGCCGCGTGGATCTGAAACAGCTACTGGGGTTCGGGTAATGGGCGAAAAACCGGGCGTCGGTGAAAGTCAACGAACGGGCCCGCTCAATGCGCGAGTGTGGGCCAAGGTCTATGACTCTGCTGATCAATATCATCGCACGCAAGCCATGGGTGTTGCCAACGCGCCACCGCGATCCAGTCGTACAGATCATCAGATCGTACGACTGGTCAACGGCACTGGCTACAATCTCCGCCAAGGTGAAGTGGTCGAAGTGGATGACTACGCATTGGCCAACCTGACCAACGATTATCTCTACTTCAATTCCGCAACTCCTGACACCACGCGGCAGATCTTCGCGATCATGCTACAGCCGCAGTTGACGGGCGGAAACGACGTCCAGCCTGCATTGGTACGCGGCGTCTGCAAGGCCCTGGTGAATGTCACCGATACGGGCCACAAGTTTGCCGTGGTGGAATCTGGCTTGCGAGTGCTGCAATCAGCAGCTGCTGGGCCGGTGAAGATCTTGCACCCACTCCCGCCTGGCGATACAGGGGAAACCGTTTGCATGGTCGATGTAGGGTGCTGTGAAGCGGAAACAGGCGTTCCATTCCGCAACGAATCGACCTACGAAGTCCCAGCTTATGGCGTGATGCGGGTGGTGGGCTACGATGCCACCCTCAAGGAGTTTCGCACCGAGCGGCCGCATGCAGATCACTTTCACTCCATCTACCTGATCAACGGCGCGACGGCCGTGCCGGGGGCTACCGGCGATCCCTTGGAATACAGCAGTGGCACGGGCTACTTCCAAGGCACCACCGGCCTGACGATTGCCTGCAGTGGCAGTCCCTCGGCTTATGGCGAGTGTTGGGGCCCCACGCCGGGTTCGTTTCTGCTGCGGCAGCATGGCGAAGGCTTTTACGTGCTGCGGGGAGCTGGTACCGGGCTGGTGCGTGCGTTCCCCTACGAAGTGTTCAGCGGCGTCGGCAAAGTTCCCTCCACAATCAGCAAGGGCTCGACTGGTACCGTCTACGTGTACTATGGCAGCAGCGGCAGCGAAGCGGATAGCGGCTTTCGCATCACTTGCAACGCCCGCTTCAATGCGATCACCTCGACCACCAAGTTTGTGGAGATCAAACGCTGGAACGGGCAATGGTACGTCGGCCCACTGGAGTGCTAGGCCATGTTTCAGCCGTGCTGTTGTATCTGCGATTTGCTGCAGGAATCCTTCACGGGACTCACCGCGCTGCCATCACGATTTACAGTCGTTGCAGGCACCTGGACCGTTGCCTCTGGGAACGCAACTACCGCCGATGACGATGCTTTGATCGCCATTGACGCTACCGTGGATGGCAGCGACTACGGCCCCAATTTGCTCGTGTGGGCCAGAGCGACTGTCAATGATGGCGACGCGGTGTTGCTAATCGTCTGCTACACCGATGCGAACAACTGGCTCGGCGTGCGGTTTCGCTTTAGCGTCAAGTGCACTGTTTGGGAGTTCGTAAAGAACTCGGCAGGCACCCAAACGATCCTCAACACGCGGACCTACTCACGCAGCACGAGTGATGGTACACACGTTTTCAGCTCCTTTCCGGCCGATGCCAGAATGTGGGTTGGGTTTGACGGCGACTATCTGCATGCGTCTACCCACCGATCATCACCAACGCTACACAGGGTGTTGCTGGATGACTTCCCCAGTGGTACGGGCGCGGCGATTGGTACGGGAGATATTACCGGATCGGTCGCGTTTCAGGATGTTTATATTTACCGTTTTTCTACGTCCTGTGTGAATTTTGCTTTGATTTGCCTGGAATCCCAAGACGGACCATACAGGACCGACGCCGCGGGTTTGGGGTGCGGTTGGGATATTGTGTCTGGCACGTGGGAGAGCGTCGGAGGCAACTGGAACGGTTTCCCATCACCGGGATTCAACAGTGGCTATTTTTACTGCAACGCACCGGGGTTGGTTGTGCATCCGCAAAAAGGCTTGGAAGCGCGGCGCATTTCGGCGTATCTGCACCTTGGTACTTTCAATCACAGTAGTGGTGACAGCGGGACTGGAGTAGCCAGGCTAATTATCGCTTATCAGGATACTGATAATTATTTGTACTTGGAAGTGAACTACTTTACGGCGTTCCTTGGGAAACGAGTTGCCGGCGTTGATTCTCAAGTTGGTGTGCAGACTCATGTTTATTCTGGAGGCAGCAACGGCTCTGGCGTTTGGGTCTTGGAGTACGACGGGACCTGGCTGCGGGGCGGACCAAATTATATTTATGCGTACTTGCCGGGCTTCACGGGAGAACGGGCAGGAATTGCTTGGACCGCCATCGATTCTGGCTGGGGACACTCACCTTTCAATAACGTCACAATCACCTGCCACGACGGCTTGATCTATCACACCAACCCTGGGGCGTGCATTTGCAATTCCTCCGAGAACGTGAACAACCGGATGATCGTCGAGATCCCCGAGTATCTGGAAAATTGGACGTGCGCCGACTGTGCAGACCTCGCGAGCACCGTGGTCACAACCCCAAAGAAAGGTAATGAACCGGTACCGCCGGGGCAAATCCTGGCCTACCGCTTGGGCTGCGTGTTTTATAAGAAGGTGGCGCTGACAACCTGCCTGCTGCAAACGATGGAAACGTGGGTCTATTTTGAAAAATCCCAAGATGCCTTTGGCTTCGCCTTGCCCTTCGACTGTGATCCGACCGATACGCTCGATGTCCGCGTGGATGTGCTGATCACGCAGACCAACCCCGACGCTCCGCCGGATACAATCTCCGTGCTCCACAGGTTTCGCGAGACGATTAGTTTTGCAGACTTTGAAACGATCAATAATCTCGAGGTTCCCTACGCTCCGCCATATCCGACGTTGTCAGGCGATGGGCTCAAGACCAATTGCCATCCACCGGCCGACTCCGTGTATGTCTCGTGGGGGCAAGTATGATCCAGGCCGCTTGCGACTGCGGACTGATCTATCATGTCCGCCGGCTGCCGGTTCACTGCGAATGTGGAGCAGTGCTCACGGCCGGTACCGTTTCTGAGGCGACTACTATCCGCATCGAGCAGGGCAGCGTACCTCCAGGGGGAATTCCTGCCAACCGCCGGTTCAAACTTGGCCCCGGTACGCACCTGCGGCGGATGATCGCCGAAGCCGATCGCTGGGCTGCTTACGCGCGTTGGATTCCCGGACTGCAGGCCTTCAGCTTTGCCAAGTCGGAAGCGTGTTATTGTGAGCAGCGCGCGGCCGAAATGGATGCCCACGGAATCCAGTGGTGCCGAGACAATGTCGCCACGATCCTGCAGTGGCTGAAAGAAGGAGCTGAGCAGGCCGGCGTCCCGTTCGTCGCGGTGATCGCTCGCCTCTTGATCCGGACCGCCATCCAACTGGCCCAGCAAGATGCCGACCGGGCCGAGCAACAACCGAAGGCCGCGGAAATCGCCCAGGGACCAACCTAGTCCACCATGTTCCCGCAGTCGGCAAAATGGCCCCCGAATTTGTCGCTGGACCCCCACCCCCAGCGATGAAACACGGGGCTAATTTTTGAGCTTCACCCATTCACCCCTAGGGTGAATACCTAATTTCCTTCGATTGGGGGCCATGTCATTATCGGCCACAACATCTTGTAGCTTGCATCACTAGTGCCCAGTTGTACACTAGGTGCAATCGTAACCACTGGAAGGGTGCCCGCCGCGAATTACTCGCGCCCATGATCGGGCATCAACTGGGAGCTTCGTCATGCTACAAAAGGGGGTTGTTGTTACTTTTTTTTATCCGGCCGCGAACTACGCGAACGCCCGAAAAAGGCTGGAGCGGCGGCGGGTACGAGTGGATCGTATTCGCGACTTCCTGGAGGAACCGCTTGATGAATCGACCACGGAGCAAAACCCGTTCCTGGTACGGTCGGGCTGTTTGGTCTACGGCTTTGACCTCGACAAGCTGGCTGACCGTGCGTTCTACTCTGGGAGCATGGAAGATCTTCACGTTTGCGAAGCCGACGCGTCGCATTCCGTCGTCTGGATTGACGCGGCCGACTGGCTGCCAACCGGGGAGGAGCCCGTCCAGTTTGAGTTGTTGGGGGTCTTTGGCGAAAAGCTCTCGCGCGTCACTGCCGAAATTCTGGCCGATGGTGGCAACGCGTTCCTGCAAAAAGCCGGTGATTCTCGGCGATTATTGACGGTCGATTATCAATTCCCGAAGGTCGCGTAGGTGTACCAATTGGTGTACCAGCCAGGAAAAGCAACGAAAAAGGGCTGCAAGTTTTTTGATGTAACTTGCAGCCCTCAAAGCGTTTCCGGCAAGTGCCCCGTCTTGGACTCGAACCAAGAACCCTCTGATTAAGAGTCTTATTTAGGCCATTTTCAGGCCTTCTCAAGCGTGAAAACTACTGGAAAATACGTGTTTTTGAAATCCTGAAATCGAGTGGCTAGTGTACCAAGTAGTGTACCGTACTTTTGTTCAGTCGTCATTTCTTTCGGCGCCACAGTTCGTCGCCAATGTCGTCACACTCCAAGCCGATGTAATACTTCAACGTCGTCGTAATCGACTTGTGACGCATCATGCGCTGTAACGTGATCGGCCTAACCTTCATCGCCCAGCGGGTGCCAAATGCCCGGCGAAGATCATGAGCGGTGGCCCACTGCCCTTCCTCGATCAGCACGCCCGAGGCCTCGCCAATGGTGCTGATGATCCGCCCGGCAGCGTTTGCAGTTTCGATGGGGCGATTATGGTAGACCGCCTGCAGGGGAGCCACCAAGCCCTTACGCTCGGCAAGCGGCGTCATTTGCAGCCAGGCTGCCAGATCGGGCGGGACTGGCATAAAGTCCTCGCGACGAGCCTTGTGGCCAGCAGCTGCAAACAACAGCCGCGGCCGGCGCCCTGTGGCCAGATCGACGCGAATGCGGCCTGAGTCCCAAGAGATTGCCAAGGCTTCCGAGATCCGCAGTCCGGATAACCATAAAAGATTCAGGAATCGAACGGTGCCGGTATGCTCCTGATGCTGCTTGGCGGCTCGCCTGAGCGCCGCAAATTCACGCCGTGTGATTGGTCGCCCTCGCATTTCATCCCGCACGTTACGCGGCATTTTCACACGCGGGACTTCGCGAATCATGCCTAGTTCACGAGCCCAGGACAAAGCCGATTTCACATGCCTCAAATAGCTGACGATGCTTGGACCCTTCAGTTGCCGATTGGATGCCAATTTGGTGCGAAAGGTAGACATGACCGCCGGCGTGATGTCGTTCAAAACCTTGGGTTTGCCGATGTGTTTTTCAAAGGCGTTGAGCGCTGTTGTGTAGGCAGCGGATCCGCCGACGGATAAATGGGCCGTGTGTTCGTCCTCAAAGCGTTCGCGGAAGGCTGCCCAGGAAGTCCGGCCGGGTTTGGTTTCCCCCTCCCCCAGCTTGATTTCCCATTCTACGGCGCGGCGTTTGGCTTGATCCCAATCGCTGGTGCCGGCTGAACGGGTGATTCGACGGCCGGTCAATGGGCAAGCGTAATAAAGCTGCAGTTGTGGCCTACCGCGATCGCGAACGTAGACACGGATCAATAGAATTTCCCCGCAAGATAGGACAAAAGCATCAACAGCAGAATGCCGCCGAGCTTCCATTTCCAAAGTGATTGGCGTTTAGCATCCCTCAGCGTCTTCAATTCGTCGATCATCGCAGACGCATCGGCCTTAGAAATGCCAGCCAATTGCCGATCTGAAACGCCTAACTTGCGAAGATAATCCCTTTGTGGATCGGTTGCACTGCCCCTCATTTTCGGGTCTCCGCGATGTAATCGTTGATCCACTTTTGTGAATCAGCGGCGAGCTTTTCTTTCGGAACTTTGATCTCGCGATCATCATCAACACGCTGCAGGGTGATAACGCCGTTTGAAATCCCTTTGAAGATGGCTACGACCGAGAATGTACCACTGGCATCTCTGAACGTGGCCGTGCGGCGTTTTTCATCTTGATCGCCCTTATCTAAGGTTTTTCCCTTCTCTTGGTGCACCTCCGCGGCGGTTTCCATCACGTCAGGGCCAATGACCTTCTCAATTTCCTTGCGGGCGAACTTGGTGTAGTCGTTTTCTGCACCATGAGTCTTCAAGAACTCCATGCCTAAGTTCAGCAAATCGCCAAGCGCAATCCGCTCATTTCTCTCGTAATTGTTGGTCTTTCGCACGCTTTCCAGGTCCGTGAGCCATCTATTGTGTGGACCGCCGGTGCCGAATCCTACGTCCTTGAAAGTCGCGGAATCCTTGAATTTGAGCAGTTGTACATAGTGCTTGCGAAGGAACGCCACTCCCTCGGAGTCTTCGGCAGAAGTGGATTGGCAGCAGGAGAGAATTGCCAGAGCAGCGATCAGGAGTGTACGCGTCATTTTGCGCCTCTGAAAAGGGGAGGGGACGATCGAATTTACGGTCGCTTTTTCTCGGAAATCAGTTTTCGCTCCAAGGATTCAATTTCCTGTGCCATCTGGGCCGGCGTAATGCTGTTAGGCCTTTGGCTTATTGCATCAAGCATTTGCTTGTGAAGGTTGCTCACTAATTCGTTGATGTGCGTGTAACCGCGCTTCACGGGAGTTAGGTTCAACCCGCCAATTTTTTCTAAGTCATTTTCCTGCATGTGCTTATGTACGTGAGCGACGGCCTTGGCAAGCGCCAGAAGCTGGCCTGCAAAATTCCAAACGTACTCAACGTCCGCTTCGTCCGTTCCTTTTTTTCTTCCCATGAATGAACGGTAGCAAAAAAAAATCCAATTTCAATAAGTCATTATGAGATAAAGAGTTAGTGTCATACTATGCCATAGCCTAGCTGGTGCAAAGTTGCGGCGAGGCTTGACACAGTGCCATACTATGCCATAGAAATCACCGCACGGAAAACGATTACTGACATGGAGGCCGCCAACAACCAAGGAGCCTCCTAATGAGAACGATAGAAGCGGAATTTGAAATGACTGGCAAACTGATGCGAGACATCACGGCAAAGGGAAAAACGCTCAAGCGGGTGCTTGATCGCGAAGCCGCCGATGTTTGCTTGTGGTGTGGTAAATCCATGACAGGGCAGGCTAGGAAACGAGGGATCCACAAGACGCCGTGTCATGGCCAGTACTACATGTTGATTCAGCGGACGGCAATTACGCGCCGCGGAGCGCTGGAACGACAACTGATCCTAGAAGGCAAGATTCGCGAGCCTCGCGGTGGACAGCCAGTTGCAAAGCGTGTCGCGCGTCGTAGGAGTGCTTCGTAATGGCGCGTCCTCGCAAGCCTCGCAAGCTGAACACGGTCGGGCAACTTCGCCCCGAGTGCATCTACAACTCGGATGGGTTGATGCGATTCGCGGGAATTGGCGGGAGCAAACTGCGAGAAGCACGTAAGGCGGGGGTGAAATCGAAAGCCATTGGCAATCGGATGTTTTACCGCGGCAAGGACATTATTAACTGGATTTTCGGCGAACTCAGAAAGCCACAGGGCTCAGCGGATGAAACCACTGCGCAAAACTGTGATTTCCAAGAACTCAATGGGAAGGTGAATCCATGAACGATCTAACACGAAAACTACGAGCGGCTGCCGACTGGTGTGATCAGCACCCCAGCAAAAACGTTTATTCGGTGCTGCTGTGCGGTGAGGATGATGGCTTTAATTCGCATTCCTCAGCTTGTGGAGGGCTAACAAAAAATACCCAGGAAAGGGAGGAACGTACCAGCTAGTAGATAGTCATACCTGCCGCCGACAGTCCGAAGGGTAAACGGTGGCCGCGAACGGTGAGTGCCGAGTTGGCGGAACATGCGTGCGTAGAAGGGGCGACTTCGGGCGAAAACTGGGCAAGTTCCTCCCGCTAAATGTGCCGGTCAAAAGGAACCAACGATTACTAGAGACCTGACGTACCGCCTCAGTTGTAAGAAACAGAGGCATTTTGATGTAGCCAACGTGGTGTAACAGGACAGCACGCCGTTTACGGGAGAGCAAGTTCGAGACTTGCGGTTGGCTCTTGCGAATCGATTGCCGGTCAACGCGGCCACAGTTGAGATCGAGGAAGTCCATGATCCAAGAGGGGACGTATGGTTATGGAAAACAGCATTACACGAACGACCCGGTGCGGCCAGCGGGTTATCTGGTCGCTTTGCAGGGGTAGAGAAGCGGTATCTCGCCAGGCTCATAACCTGGAAATCGCATGTTCGAATCATGCCCCCTGTACTGATCGAAACGAGCGACGGCTGTAGCCGCCCTCAGGACTGTAGAGATTGGGATAAGAGCAGCGGCCAGTTGTCGACATCGTCCATGCGGGCGTGGGAGGCGACAACCTGCGAATCCTCCCAATGTTGTTCGTTCGATGCGCATGGATTGTGTTTTCTCTCACGCAAGGAGGCTGGAATGCTCACGTTGTCACGGAAGCCAGGTGAATCTTTGACCATTGGTGGAATCATCAAGGTCTTTATTACGCGAGTCCGCGGCGATCGCGTCACTGTTTCGATCGACGCCCCCAATGAATTGCGAATCGTTCGTAGCGAATTGGACGAGATCATCGTGGATAGCAATCACATACCACCCAAGGAAATTAAGCATGACGCAGGAACTGCAGCCAACCGCCAAGATGTTACGCCGCCAAGCACGGCGACAGCGAGAACTGAGTAAGCCGATCGTCTTTTGCCGCCAAGCTGATATTGACGCACGGCGGAGGGAAGTGAGTTCGCCCAAGTTCATCCGGAAACGGCAAATGCGAAAAGCTGCGCGGCAACTGTACTTCCGCCAGAGATATGGCATTTAGCAACACTAGACTCCATTGAAAAAAAAGGAAGCTTACATGTCTTCGCAACTCGTCGAACTTTCACTGGCCACGGCTAAAGATCTGGATGACGGCAAAGTCGCTGCCATCTTTGATCAGCATCTGCGAAAGGCTGTGGCAGATTGCATGGATCGTCCTGGTGATCCAAAGCCACGCACGATCACGCTCACCATCAGTCTTAAGCCGGTCGTTGATGCATCTGGGGCACTAGACACCATCAACGTCAAGCCCCATGCCCATAGCAGCGTGCCGAAATCGCACGTTCGCGAACTACAGCTCATCCCTCAAAAGCGGCGAGATGGTGGCGTACTGACTTTTAATCCTATGTCTGCTGATTCGCGACAAGCCGATCTGGGCTTCGATCGAGATTAGCTTGTCCCGGCTCCACTTTTGGTTGTCAATTTCTAGGAGTGTGTTCGATGTTGAAAGAGTTTTTTGAATCGTTGATTGCACAGGCGAGCAAGGCCGCAGAGCCTAAGAAGGTGCAGTTTGATTTTGGGCCTCGCAGCGCGGCATTCGTCATCAATGGAGAAACGCAAGTTTTCAGTTCTCCCAATCCACCTGTGGACTACACCGGAGAAACACTGGAGGACTTCGTTGACCTGTGCAAGAAGTTCGGTTGTGACCTGGTATTGATTGGAGAACAAAGCGTTAAGGCTTACGTGGATTCCAAGAATAAAATCGACCAGCTGAAATGGAGTCGGACGTATACACCCGCCTTTCAGCGACTGCTGGAATGGGCAAAGGGAGAAAACGTCGAACAGCGTCGTCTGGTTGCATTGATGCGCAACGAATTGCGGGAAGCTGGCGGAGCAACAGCGATGCTTTCAGCCGCGCGTAATCTGCGATTCGAGAAGAGCGAGTCGCAGTCTGCAAACCTACAACGTGGCGACGAATCAATTGGCCTGGAGGCGATGTCTAAGTTGGTTGGTGCTGACCAGTTGCCGGAGTTTCTGCTCGTCGACACCGCAGTCTACATCGATGAAGATTCTCGGGACCTTGCACAGCAATTCCACTTATTGGTAGACCCGTTGCCCGTCCAGAAACTGATCCGACTGCAAGCGATCGAAGATCAGTTGCTGAATGCACTGCTCTTTTCGCAGAAGCGCACACAAGACGAGCTTCGCAAACTAATCCCTAACACCACAATCATCCTGGGGTGCTGAGGCATGTGCGAAGGAACTGTTGAGAGCAGCTACGAAACAATGATCGCACTCAACTTGAAACTCGGCCGCGAAGTGGCTGAAGATCCAACTTGTAAAGACATGTCTCGTCAGGGCCGACCACTCACCAATGGGGAAATGAATGCGTTCTGCCAGTTCCATAGGCATCAAGCAATCGCTAGGACGCAAAAGAATGGTTGCTGTGAGAGCTGCACGCCAAGCACGGAAGGTTTTTGTTGGGACATCAAGGGCGTTTGTCCACGTTTTTCCGAGGCCAAAGGAATGACCTCATTTGTGACCGCAATGCTGGCGTGGCTCGATGAGCGAGACAGCCAGTCTCATGAGAAAGTGAGTGAATGATGAATGCTACGCTGACGACCGCACAACAAGGGGAATCCAAAGGATTGTCCCCAGTGCAACAGATGATGTCGGACATCTCAAATACCCAGTTACCCTTTGGCCGCCGGCTGGTGGCCCTGGGTCAAGTGCTGGAAGCTAACAAGCATCGGATCTTTGCCGGGCTGCCGAGTGGGGTTAGTGCAGATCGTATGATTCGGGTGGTTTTGAATGCCATCCGCAGCAATCCGGCGTTGCTGGATTGCCATCCCGTAACTGTGTTCGATTCCGTGACCGAAGCGGCCACAATGGGCTGGGAAATCGGCGGCGTGATGGGACATGCCTATCTAGTGCCGTTTGGCAAAGATTGCACGATGATCCCTGGGTACAAAGGGCTTTTGGACCTGTGTTATCGCTCAGGGAATGTCCAAACGATCTCCATGCAGGTGGTTCGCCAGGGCGACCAATTCAGCTACACGCTGGGGGATGATCCCAAGATCACGCATGTCCCCAACGACTCCGATCCACAGCGGGATGCAAGGCCGATCACGCATGCCTATGTGGTGGCCAAGCTCAAGAACGGTGGCATTCAGCGGGACGTGTGGGCCATCAATCGACTGTACGAGCATCGGGACAAATACTGCCGGGGCTACGCCAAGGCGGTGAAGTACCTGGAGGATTGCCGAAAGCAAAACCGTACACCTGATGACCGCAAGCTGTCTCCATGGCAGACGGCCGAGGCGACGATGTGCATGAAGACGGTGGTTCGCAACATGATCATGCGGGGCATGGTCCCAGTCAGCGTCGAATATCGCGACCTGATCAATAACAAGGGAATGCTCGAAGACTCGATTGGGATGGACACTCTGGATGTCCTGCCACCTTCGCAATTGGACGGCCCGGAGTTGTTGCCGCCAGCATCTGGAGATTCGGAAGATCAGGACATCTTGGCAGGCGTGGAAGAAAAGTTTGCGAGTGCTCGGACCGTTGAAGAAGCCGAAGCGCTTTATGCGTCACTTTGCGGACCAAATGTCAAGCCAGGTGTTACCAGAGAAGAGGATCTTAAGTTGGTCAATCTGTGGGTGCAGCAGGCTCGCGAACGAATTACTGGCAAGAAAAAGCAGAGCCGGCAATAGGATTCGCCGCCGTCAAGTTCATGGAGGTCTAAAGGATGAGCTGGTCTGAATACGAGATCTTCGGAGCCACCAATCACGGCTCCGAAGATCGAACTGAAGTTCGTGACCAAGAGCCGTTTGCCGCAAGCGGAGATTGGTCGTTGTGGATCGACCTGGGCGGCGAAGGGTAACGCAGGTTGAATTTTTTATAACAAAAAAGGGAGCGGTGAAGTGTCGCAGAAAAAACACGTTGGTGACCTGGTGGCCAAGCCGGGAGTCGTTTACGAATACACGGAAATAACGGGCTCTCTCGATGCCAGTGGGGCTGACACCTCGACGGCCTTCCCCGCGTTGACCACGGTGGGTGGCTATCTCGATGCCCGTGGGGCTGACACCTCGACGGCCTTCCCCGCGTTGACCACGGTGGGTGGCTATCTCTATG
>Ga0172380_10001949_pt1 | contig 34119 bp, 37 predicted proteins | sample Leawe162metaG_FD_119747 | JGI IMG/M metagenome (GOLD analysis project Ga0172380, IMG submission 119747) | Leachate microbial communities from a municipal landfill in Southern Ontario, Canada - Leachate well 162 metaG | ecosystem: Engineered > Solid waste > Landfill > Unclassified | place... | reverse complement strand
GAGGTACTGCAAATGACTTCAAGTCAATATTATCTGGATCGCGAAACTTTAAAACTGCCTCGTCCTGCGCTATGGTTACATCCACAAAAGCCTGCTGATTTCCCTTATACCAGATGCTGGCCGGAGAGATATACGACCTCTCGGGGTCGGGCAAACCGCCGAAGGCGCCGCAAATAACATATGTAACATTGTTTTTCTGCAACACTTCGAGCAGGTGGTTATGTCCGCTGAAGACAAGATCGACATCATATTTTTCGAATAAGGGCGTCAGCTTTTCGATCATACTCTTGTCATCATACCAGGTCCACATATCCCATACACCGCCGGAAGAATAGTAGAAACAATGGCTCATTACAATGCACCAATCTTCAGCCGGTATGGTTGAAAGCTGTCCCTCCAGCCAGGCCGCCTGCTCCGGTGTATAGCTCTCAGTCCCCCATTCGAGATCGAGGAGCAGAAAATGGATATCGTCTGCATCGATGCGCTGCCAGAGTCGTGACCCGGTCTGCAACTCCATTGGCTGAGGGTACATATATTCCCGGTATAAATTCAGGCCTCCGAAGAGCGTATCATGGTTGCCCACAACAATCCGCGTGGGTATTTTAGAGGTGGTTGCCGAGAACGCATCGATAGCCGTCTCCCATTGGGCATCGTTAAAGCCATGCTCAACCAGATCACCGAGGAAGAAGAACATCCGATAGTCATGCTCGGGGTCGGCGATCTGCTGCAGCATCTTGCTCGTCAGGTCGTTTCGGGCGGTGCCTGCGCCGAAATGAGCATCGCTGCCCACGGCGAAATGAAGGGGCTGCCCTTTCCCAGGCATCGTGACAAAGTTAACCGGTGCAGCATCATTCAGGCTGTACTGGTAGCTGCTGGCCGGCTGGAGATCACGAAGCATAATTGCATGCTGCTGCGAGGGGGTATCCTCTTTTTCGATATTGATGCTATTACCTTTTCCCCACTTCAACGTGTTTTGCGTGGGATTGAGGGTCCAGAAGGTTACTGCCAGATTGGGAATCCCGTTTTTACCGGAGCCGTCCGCCGTCAGCAATTGCACCGCCTTGTCACCCGCGCGCTGCGAAGCCTGCGGTATCAGCCATCCCATCAAGACTGAGGGGAGGACAATGGCGATGACTGCTATTATCCAGATGTAAAAGGAGGGCAGCCGTATCTTTCCCGCCGACTTGCGTGAAGCGAGGCAGACATCCAGAACGGCCAAAAACGGCAACGCAATGGTAAAGCATATCAATACGATGAACGCGATTCGGAAGACGCCATTAACCTCAAAGAGACCTATTGTCCCATGCTGCCTAAAGGCCCAGATAAGGAAGGCAAGCATCAGTACAGTCCCGGCCGCCACAGCGGCGAACCACATGAACTTCCTAGCGGCCGGCATTGTTCTTATATAATCTTTAGTATCTTTCCACATGGCAACCTCCATCTAATAGAACTAAACCAGGGCGTAATAATTAACGTCGATCTGCAGGCGATTAGCTGACAGCGACTGTGTGCCCATTTATTTACAAGACTATCAACATATTTATTGAAGAGTCAAGGCAATTCGGAATACGTTGTTCATGCAATGCGCTCAGTTAAGCTACTGCATATAATCCGGCTTGACGGAAGCCTATTCGACCACGGCGGACGGGTGCGACTGGAAGGGATGTATGCGCAGGTAATGGGAGTAAAGGTAGGGATAGTTTGACTTCAAGTGCTGCATGTAATTCAGCCAGTGGATTATCAAATGCCTGTATACACGCTTTATATCTTCGTTTATATGCGCGGCGTCTTTTGTTGTCAGATTGACCAGGGAAGGTCTGGAATCAAGCTCCTCGGTAAGATGAAACTCGGAAAGCAGCAGGTCTGAAAAACTCTCGTGCTCTAGCACATTGGGATTCTCGATGAGTGTAAGCATGAAGGACCTCTTGCTGCGCAGGAAATCCATAAGTCCCGCTATATCCATACCCTCAAAGCCCACCGAGGTGTTCTTCTCTACGAATTGACGGGCCTTTTTAAAATCCGGATCTTTCCACTTCGCCTTCACGTCAAGGTTCTCGATAATCTGATCTCTTTGCGGAGTGGCGTTCAGCAACATGCAAGCAAGAGGATTTCCCACCTCGGAAAAGAAGGCGCTGATGACCATGTTCAATTTTCTGATCTTCTCCTCCGTTTCACGGCGGCTAAGTATCCTCTCAACCACGATGCCGACGAGCAAGACCTCCAGCGGCAAAAAAGCCAGATCACCCATTAAGAATATGAATATGTGGTGCTCATCATGAAAAATAAGGTAATGCCCGAGGTACGTTCCAACCGATACCACTACCAGTATCAGCGCTATCCAGAACAAGCCGTATTGCTTCTTCATTCAGTCTCTTCCTCTACAAGCATTGCCAGGGTAACAATGTAAAATATCGCATCCTCAGCCGGAACAGTCTATGACATCTGTCACCCTGTTATTTCGTCCGGCCTGACCTCCTGGCCGGTTCTGGCAGATTTCAGGGCTGCCAGGGCGAACTGGAGCACCGATTTGCCCGTTGGGCCGTCCAGCACAGGTTCTCCCCCCTCTCTCAACACATCGATCAGGTGCCTGGTGCAATCGATAAAGCCGCACGACCAGTCCACCCGATCCACCGGCACCGGTGTAGTTTTGCCGTCCTTAAAGATCATAACTTCGGGCAGGTCCACTGTCCTGGCCGTGTAACGGTTAATAAAGATCATCCCTTTATCGCCGATTATTTCAATCCTGTCGTCGTCAACATAATAGTCTGACGAAATCTGCGTATTGGGTGTATGCTCCACATCGAAGACTCCATAGCGCCTTGGCGACTTGAACTGGAACATCATGACGGCAGGCGCATCCAGATACACGCCGGACATTACTTCCGTGCGATCGATCCAGGCCTTGACCCTCTCAACAGGGCCCATCAGATAGTGCGCCAGCGAGTACAGGTGATATCCATGGTCGAATACCATGGGGCCTCCTCCGCACTGTTCTTCGTTGAAGCGCCATATCCAGGCGTCCATGGGAATCTCCCAACCACAATCCATAATTCCCGTGCTCACATGCATTCGCAGCATCTGCGGCTCACCGATCTCTCCTGCCATCAACAGCTTTTTTGCCATAACCGCAGGTGGATAGAAGACGAACGTCTCGTATATACGGAGTACCACGCCGGCTTTCCTGGCCGCCTCGATCATGCGGTCGGCCTCGGATACGCAGGTAGCCATGGGTTTCTGTACGCTTACGTGCTTGCCCGCGCGGCAGGCCTCCACCGTCATATCCGCATGAAGATGGTGAGGCAGGAGAAGCTCAACCAGGTCCACATCCGGATCTGCCAGCACCTGACCATATTCGGTACAAAACTTTTTCACACCCCACTTCCCGGCCTGTTTCTCGGCTGTTTCCCCGTTCAGGTCACAAACAGCAACAATACGGGCGTCCGATATCCCCTGGTAACCTAACTGATGCAGGTCTGAGATACGCCCGCACCCTACGATAGCAACACCGATCGGTTTCATATTCTCCTCCCCAGGGGCCCTCAGCCCTTTATTCTGTCTTTCAATGAACTCAGTATCACTGTGTCGCTGCCTCTACATGATTCCATGGTTTTTATCAGGCCCGGATAGGCTGCGACCGGCGAAACGACTTCGTCGGGTAACTTCGCAAGTATCTCCGTCATTTTATGATGGGTAATCCGGTTAAGCCTGCCCAGCAGCTCTCTTGACTCCCGTTGAGGTTTCCGCCTGTGGTGCGGATATCCGGCGCCCGGCTCAATGCAAAACAGCTTCTCAAATATGAATTTTAGATTGGCCTCGCCTGCCCAGCCATATCCCTGGTTGAGCATAAGCGAAATGCAGTTGCCGCCGTTTATCTGCGTGAACAACCAGGCGTCTAAAGGTGTGAGTATGTGTCCGCAGGTGACACCAGGATACTGCATAACGGAGTTGAGGAAACCCTGCCCGGTCCCACACCCGCCTACCACAAAATCCACCGTCCCGGCGTTGAGAAGCACAGCGGCCATAAGTCCCGTGTGTATATAGGAAAGTTCGGGCTTCTCACCACTCTTCTTCATACCGGCGTTGATTACATCATGACCCATCCCATCCAGTGCAGCCAATATATCCGCATTCCGGTCCGCCGCGCTCGTCTCATTTATTACTGCTATACGCATCTCCCCTTCACCTCATGCCTTTTTCCTGTCGATCAGTGACATCGCCGAATTTACTATGTCGGACACGCCCATACCGCAGGCGTCCATGATCGATTCCGGGTCCGGTCCCGTGCGGGCGAACGTATCGTGTATCCCCACCATGGACAGAGGGACGGGCCGGACAGCAGCCAGAGCTTCGGCCACAGCCGAGCCGAGGCCGCCGATCACAGTGTGCTCTTCGGCCGTTACAACGGCGCCCGTATCCTCCGCTGCCTTCAGTATCAATTCCGTGTCGAGCGGCTTGACCGTATGCATCTCGATAACGCGTGCCTGTAGCCCTTTGGAGGCCAGCGCATCAGCCGCCTGCATGCTGCGGCCCGTCATCGAGCCGCATGCCACAATCGTTAAGTCATTCCCCTGCCTGCGCACTATGCCTTTTCCGATGGATAGCGCCTCCCCCGGGCTGGATACGGGCAGGGTGGCGGCACGGTTAAGCCTGAAGTATACAGGACCGTCGAATTCCGCTATCAGGGGCACGAAAGCGGCGGCCTCATTGCCATCAGCCGGGACAATGACCGTTATCTCAGGCAAGGACCGCATGATCGCTATATCGCTGATGGCGTGGTGCGTGGGACCATCCTTGAAGTCGGATACCCCTGCGTAGCTGGAGGCGATCTTGACATTGGTCCTGGCGTAACAAACGCAGGTGCGCACCTGTTCCAGAGCGCGCAGTGCCGCCAGCGCCGCGAATGCGTTGGCGAAGGGAACCATGCCGGCCAGGGCCAGCCCAACAGCGGCATCTATCATACAGGGTTCGGCAATTCCGAAGTTGAAGAAGCGGTCAGGGAAGCGTTTTTCGAAGAAATTCGACAATGTAGAGGAAGCAGTATCGACATCCAGCGCCACTACTTTTGGATTAACCGCTCCGTAATCCGCCAGCGCGCGCCCGTAGGCCTCTCTCATGGCCAGGTTCGCCATCGTTAACTGCCCTCCCGGGACAGCTCAGCCATGGCTGCCGCGTATTGCTCCTTGTCGGGCGGTATCCCGTGCCATTGCGCTTTGTTCTCCATAAAAGATACACCCTTGCCCTTGACCGTTCGGGCTATGATGACTACCGGCCCGCGAGTCATGCTTGCGGCATCTTCAAGCGCACTCAATATCTGTCCCATATCGTGGCCGTCGATGGATATGACTTCCCAGCGGAAGGAGCGCCACTTATCGGCGAAAGGCTCCATGGGCATGATGTCGTGCACGGCCCCGTCGAGCTGTACGTCGTTATAATCCACGATAGCAGTCAGATTGCCCGGATTGAACTTGGCGCAGGCGTTTGCGCCTTCCCAGACGATGCCTCCCTGGCATTCGCCGTCGCCCATCAGCACATAGGTGTGATAGTCCCTTTTCTGCAGGCGGGCTGCCAGCGATAGGCCAAGGCCTATGGCGATGCCATGCCCGAGGATACCGCTGGTCATATCCACACCGGGCGTCTTCAGACGATCGGGATGCCCCTGCAGCTGGCATGCCAGCTCACCCCAGTGCTCGAGCTCGGATTCTGCAAAATAACCGCGGCGCGCTAGGGCGGAGTATAAAAGAGCCGAGGCATGCCCTTTGCTGAGGATAAAGCGGTCCCTGTCTTCCCAGTCCGGCCTTTTGGGATCGATACGAAGCACCTTGAAATAAAGCGCGGCCACTATATCGGCCGCCGAGAGGCAACCGCCGGGATGGCCGGCCTGACGGCGGTAGATCATAGTCAGGCTCTGCCGGCGCAGGTAATTGGCCTGCGCTTTCAGATCGGCGATCAACTTGCTATCGAAGTTTTTCATCGTATATCTATGTCTTTACAATCCGATATCATGCCGCAGTGCCTGCGTGCCTTCACACCAGTTCCCCACATTCCATCGGCCGTAAACACCCATACCGCCCAGCTCATCATCACCGAAGTAAACGGGCACGTGTATCAGAGATAACCCGTCATAGGCATACGCTTTGTCCAGAGCGGCCCGCAGTCCATCCGGTGAAGAACCTCCATCAATCGCGCGGACACCTTTAACAGACGACGCCCATTTCAGGTAGTCCACTTCGACCGAATCGCTGGTGGCGAACTCATGGCCGTATTGCGCGACCTGCAAGCCGGTGATGGCCGCCATCCTGCGGTTGTCCAGTAGCAGGATACAGCCGCGCGCGCCATGCTGGACTCCGTCGATCAGTATCTGCGGGTTCATGGTAAAAGAGCCGTCACCCGAAAAAGCAAGGCCGAAAAATTTCTTGTCTGCCGCAGCAGTGGAAAGCAGGGCGGATACGGCGAACCCCATATAGCTGGCGCCCGTATCCGTCAGAGTAAGTCCGGGCTCCTCGTCTTCAACGATCTGGAAGCCGTTGGCCTGTACGTCGCCGGCATCGAAAAACTTGATAACGTCTTTCTTGTTTCTTGCCCAGTCGTCCGCCGTTTTGATAACGGCCGGCTGCGTAAGCACCTCTCTCTTCCAGACGTTGTCGTAAAGCAGCGGATGTTGATAGCGCTCCTGCTTGAATTTATCCCATTCGACACGCCTGGCGCTGCAGAAGCTCAACCACTCCGACGGTTCGCCCTTCGTTTTCGGCGGGCCATTACGCAGCTCCTTTAACAACCTTTGCAGCGTTAGGCGTATATCGCCGATCAGGGCGAGGGAGCCGCCGGATTGCTCGTCGCTGTTGTAGTTGACGGCAGCCTCTATATCAGCGTTGATATTAATGACCTGTTTTACGCGCAAATAAGCGGTGCGCGAGCAGTCCGACTGGCACACGAAGCGCGTCCCGACGGCCAGCAGCAGGTCAGCGTTCTCCATCGCATAGTTGCCGCATAATGTGCCCTTGGAGCCTCCCACGGTCATATTGCGGGGATTATTGTAAGGTACCACACCGCTGGCGAGGGGAGAAACCACAGCTACGGCGTCGCAAAGCTCCAGAAGTTCGCCGACTTCCCCCCCGGCGCCGCGTGCGCCCCCTCCAGCGCGTACAACCACGCGCTTTGCTTCCCTTAACCTTTGTGCAGCGGACGAGAAGTCTCCTTCTGCGGCTCCTATCGTGATGGATATCTTCTGGGGCAGCTCGTTGAGCACGAACTGCCTGAGCATTGCAGCCTGTGTGTTCATGGGCAGCAGTAAAAAGAACGGGCCTGCGCGATAAGGATGATCGACAACGGCCTGACCACGCCTGAGCGCGGTGGAAACCGCCAGCGGTGTATGCAGGGTATAGGCATGGCCCATGGTGGAACATAGCCGCAGGAAAAGGCCCTGCTCGTACTTGGGTATCTGTTGCATGTTGAAGCCTTCGTCCTCGGTTGTCTCATCACCGAACAGGTACCAGACCCCAAGGCCGTCGGATGACGGAACGAGCGAGGCGGCCATGGCTTGAAGAGCGCCGGGGCCGATGGATGTTATGACCGCAGCTTTTTTTCCGGTGGCCCAGCGCAGTGCTGCCGCAGCGTGCGACGCCTCGATCTCGTTACGGACGTTGAGCACCCTGACCAGTCCGGCATGTTGATATACGCGCAGCACCTCGGCGACGTCCGTGCTGCCGTGGCCGAACACAGCGAAATACGTGCGCACGTCCTGCCTTAACAGCCCCAGCACGACCGCCTCGGACAGAGTCAGGTCATGACGGCGCGGGTAGCCGGGGCCGGCAAGTGTGGCGTCCAGGCTGCCATGTTTGACTATAGCGGCCACACGCTCCTGTCGCGCCGCGCCTATCTGATCATAAATCACGCTTTACGGTATCTCCTCAATGGAATTCAAAATGTTAAAATTTGCGCGTCCATTCCTTCGGCCAGCGTTCGGCAACAACCTTTTTCTGTGTGAAAAATTCCAGGGCATCCAGGCTCTGTCCATGCAGATCGCCAAAGAAACTGTCCTTCCACCCGCTGAACGGGAAAAAGGCCATGGGCGCTGCTATGCCGATATTGATGCCCATATTGCCGACCTCGGCCTCGTAGCGGAATTTCCGGGCCGCTGCGCCGCTGCCTGTAAATATACATGCCATATTCCCGTAGCGGCTGTCGTTGACAAGCTCTATCGCCTGGTCGAGGCTCTCAACGTGTATCAATCCCAGCACCGGTCCGAATATCTCGGTAGTGGCCACCTCGCCTTTGGGCGGCAGGCCGTCAAGAACCGTGGGACGCACAAAGCTGCCGTGCTCATAGCCTTTGATAACCGTTCCCCTGCCGTCGGTTAGCACGCGCGCACCTTCTTTTTCGCCCTGCCCGATAAAGTGTTCGATCCTGGCCTTGCTCTGCTGCGTAATCACCGGCCCCATCTGCACCTTTTCATCCAGGCCGTACCCGACCACCCTCATCTCGGCCGCCTCTGCAATCGCCTTTGTGAAAGGGCCTTTCGCCTCTCCCACAGTTATAACCAGCGATCCAGCCAGACAGCGCTGGCCGGCACATCCGAATGCACTATCGGCCGTTATGCGCGCCGCCATATCTATATCTGCATCGGGCATGATAACCAGGGGGTTCTTGGCGCCACCCTGGCACTGTGCCCTCTTGCCGGCGGCCGTGGCGCGGCTGTATACATATTGGGCAACGGGCGTTGAGCCCACAAAACTCACAGCACGGACGGCTGGATTATCCAGCAGACCATCCACCACTTCCTTGGCCCCATTAACGAGATTGAGCACACCCGGTGGGAATCCGGCCTGCTCTATCAGGCCGAATATCTTTTGCAAAGTACAGGGCACCTTCTCAGACGGCTTGACTACATAAGTATTGCCGCAGGCAACCGCGTATGGTAAAAACCAGAAGGGCACCATGCCGGGAAAATTAAACGGGGCGATCACCGCGCACACGCCCACAGGCTGTCTGATCATGCTCTCGTCGATCCCCCGCGCTATATCTTCCGAGTTGTAACCCTGCATCAACTGAGGAATGCCGCAGGCCGATTCGACGTTCTCAATCAAGCGGCGTGTTTCACCTCTCGCCTCTTCCAGAGTTTTACCGCACTCCATAGTTATCATACGCGAGAGGTCCTCAAAATGATCTTCCAGCAGATTCTTCAACTTGAAGAGGTGCTGCACACGCTCCGTTGCCGGAGTTCTGCGCCAGGAAGGCAAAGCCCCGGCAGCCGCATCCACTGTGTTCTTAACCTCTTCAGCGGTGGAGAGACGTACCTGTCCCAGTACTTCTCCGGTAGCCGGATTTATTACGTCCTGCATATCGGCTGACTTGGACGGCAGCCATTTGCCCCCGATGTAATTCAGAATATCCATCTTACCCTTCATATGATCGATCCTCCGGTCATCCTTTTAAACCGCAGGTCTGCGGTATTATCATAGCGTGCTGCGCTCATATCTCCTCTGCACACCAGTCCACTGCCCCAACAGGCTTATCGGAATATCCAGACAATTATACATCACATTCCGACATTATTCCCGCTTCCATTAGTAGCCATATTATGATAAAATATATTCATAACGACAGAGCGTTCGGTCTGTGGTATGAGGAAGGTACGTACATTCAGCCATGACACTGAGCTGGTGAAGCAAAGGCGCAGCCATATCGTCAAGGTGGCCACCGAGCTGATCGCCAGAAGGGGTTATAACAACATCAGTACCCGCGAGCTGGCGACGGCATTGGGGATGAGCACCGGCGGCCTTTATCACTACATCGGGTCAAAGCAGGATATCCTGTATTTGATTATTAATTTTGCCTCCGACCTCACCGGCCAGGCGCTGGGACGTTTTGACGAAAGGATGCAGAACGAAAGGCCCTCTTTGCAGCTAACAAAGTCCATAGAAGTTTACCTGGATATTGTTGAGACATATCGCGACTTCCACAACTTCGTCAACCACATCATGCTTTCATTGACAGTGAGTGAAAGGCGCATAATCTACGAGGCCGAGTCCATGGTTGTGGAGTATTTTGAAAACCTGATACAGCGCGGAATCGAGCTGGGTGAGTTTTCCACCGACGATGCCAGGCTGGTAGCGCATAATATCGTGGCCATGGCCAACGCCTGGGCCAACCGCGGATGGTACCTGAAAAACTATTATACTCTTGAGAGTTATACCAGAGAACAGGTTAAACTGGTGCTCACACAGCTCGAAAAATCAAAAACTGCAGAAATAATTAATTAACAAATAGGAGGAATCATGACGACAGGCAGCAAACCAGGAACGAAAACCCTCAGTACCAAGAAGCAGTTCATCGACAGGCTTGGCAAGATGCGCCGCAATGTGTATTTCGACGGCCATCTGATCGACCGCACCGATGAGTTGCAGATGAACACTATCAACATTATCGGGTCGACCTACGATTTCGCCCAGGATCCCAGGTTTCAGGACCTTGTCCTTGCCAAGAGCCACATAACGGGCAACACCATCAACCGCTTTACCCACGTCCACCAGAGCAAGGAGGACCTGCACAAGAAGCAGGACATGACCCGCGCCCTCTGCCAGCAGGTAGGCGGCTGCATACAGCGCTGCATGGGTATCGATGGCACCAATGCATGTAATGCCATATCATTTGAGGCCGACAAGCATAACAAAGGCGCGACCGAGTACCATAAGAATTTCCTTAAATGGCTGGAGAGCTTCCAGACCAAAGACCTGGTCGGTTGCTGCGCACAAACAGACGTCAAGGGCGACCGAATGAAGAGGCCCAGCCAGCAGCAGGACCCGGACTTGTACCTGCATATCGTGGAGCGCAAGAGCGACGGCATCGTAGTGAGCGGCTGCAAGGTACATAACTCCGAGGCTTCGACTGCCGACGAGATCGTTGTCGTGCCCACACGCTCTCTGCTGCCCGAAGAGAAGGACTGGGCGGTGGCCTTTGCCATACCCGCCGACTGGGAGGGCATCAAGCAGGTCGTAACCATCCACAACCTCAGGGAGCGCAAGCATTACAAAAAGGGAGTTATGCAGGGTGCTACCGACTCTTATACTATCTTCGACAAGGCATTTATACCATGGGAGAGAGTATTCGTGGCGGGCGAGACCATTCACGGTGCTGTGGGCGCGCTGCTTTTCGCCCTCTTCCATCGCCACAGCTACTCGGGCTGCAAGCCCGCCATCGGAGACCTGATGCTGGGGACAGTGGCACTGGCCGCTGAGTATAACGGTATTGCCAAGGCCGGACATGTCCGGGAGAAGCTGGCAGAGCTGATCATGGTGTCCGAACTCGGATACGCGGCTGGATTCACTGCCTCGGAGTTGGGCCGACCGGAGGTCTATATACCGGGTATGGGCTTCATGCCCTACGGCCCGGGAAGCTTCATCCCCAACTCGATATACGCCAATGTAGGACGCTGCCTGACCGGTGAGGCGGTCTACCGCGAGGCGGAGATACTCTGTGACGTGGCAGGCGGAATCCCGGCCACCTTCCCGCACGAGGGAGATTTCCTCAATCCCGAGACCAGGGAGCTGCTGGAGAAATACACCATGCGCAATCCGGACATAAAAGTCGATGACGCCATCAAGCTCTGGATGCATGTGGGAGATATGCTCTGCTCGGCCACCGGCGGCATAGCGCAGGTAGGCGGTTTCCATGGAGGCGGGTCACCCGTTATGGAACAGATCGCCATCACCACGCAATACGATATCGAAGCCTGTAAGAACATGGCCAAGAGGATAGCCGGAATAGAGAGCTAACAGAAAAAAGCCGGCCCCGCCAAGCGGGGCCGGCCTTATCTTCTAAGTCCGCTGTAATACTTTAACCTATCTTTTTTATTCCACTGAAAGATGTTGCAATCGTTTTACGGGTGAATGGCACTATCCTGCTGTTGCAGTGTACCTCATCTGCCAGATAATACTTCTTGATAAAGCCTTTGCGATCCGATGCGATCGATTGGATATCCACGTACGGCACATCGATGCTCTCACAGAAGGACCTGAGTTTCTCGTTGAATATCCTGGATATCTCGCTACGCTCCCTGGCGTTGCCCGCAAAGGGCAGGGCGGTGATGAACTCCTTGCTGGCTGCCGGCGGAATGCCGTGTATACAGACGGCGTAACCGTCGTCCTTTATACGCTGTATGGCCGCGCAATACCTGGCGACGGTGTTGTCGATCAATGTATCGATACTGATGGTTTTGCCGCTCTTGCCGTACTGTAAATAAATATGGACCCTGGCATCGATCTCCCCGAAAACCAGAAAGACGACGTCCCGTTGCTTATTCACCCTTTGGAGAAACAGCGCCAGGTACTCCGACGACCTGGTGAAGCTTCCCTCCTTTATCAGGTTATGTGCCGTGGCCTGTGATATATGATGCACCAGAAAGGGACAGCGATAGATGAAGGGCTTGACATGGCTGTCCCCTATGGTATGTATGATGCAGGTATTGAATAACCTTGCCTTCAGCTTCACCAGTGAGTTAAAGCAGGCCAGCGGGGGGTACTTAAAGACCATATCCCAGAAAGGGAAATAGACGGAGCCCTGTCTTTGCAGCCAGGCAAGCCTGTGCAGTTCATATTTCTTTGTCAGATCATTCATGGCGGGAGCGATTGGCCAGAACGGCCGCTGTGAAACACCGGGTATTTTCGTTATTACAGCCGTACTATCTTATCGCAAGCAGCGAACCTTATCAACACTCCTCTTTGGCAACATATCATCGCGATGATACAATTGTCACACGATACGTCCCGATCGGTTTTCCATAGTCGAAAAAAGGGGGTAGTGAAATGAAGACAGGGTTTATCGGCTACTTCAGTAATGCGCCCGAGGTCTCATCCGGGAAAAAAATACTGTTGATCATCCTGGGGATACTGCTATTCGTTATTCTTGTTTTGTTCGGGCCAATAATGTCGCTGCAGCAAACCGCCTTCAATCCCGATTGTGTCGCTTCCTATGTGAACGACATCGATGTCCCGGCCCTCGCAAACATCTGGCTCAAAGAAAATGTAGCTCCCAAGAATCCTGTGCTGGGCAAATCCGCGGAGCTTGCCGTTATCAACTTTGAGCCGCAGATAAAAGATGTAATGCGGACCTGTGTGCGGAATACATATGCATATATACTCGATAGTCTGAAAAAAGGTAAACTGCTGGATACGATAGCTGCGCAAAAGCCGATATTTAATAATCTGGCAGCCCATATCCAGGCGTTAATGGACCTACCAGCACTCAGCCCTGTATTTCAGATGCTGGGCGTCAACGCAGAATCGATTACAAAAAATATTGACACCGGGCAGATAAACAGCCTGTTCGATATGCTTGAGCAGTTGGCTGCGCTCAAGTCCTTTGTTATTATACTCATGGCCATCTTTGTACCACTGCTGCTGTTGATAATCCTATTGCTCATAGCAATTGTTTTGATAGCACGCAAACCGCGATTAATGTCAGGCGAACTGGGGCTGATCTCCGCCGTCAGCGGTGCGCTTCAATTCATCATCATCCTGCCCGCCGGCAGCATGGGCAAGTCACTGATATCACAGTTCAATCTGCCGCCGCTGATCCGGGATTGGCTGCTGCGATTGGTGCAGGATTTCAACTGTTGTGTGATGATATACGGAGGCGCTCTTCTGCTGGCCGGCATCGCACTGATCGGAATCTACTATGCGTTGAAACAGGCCAGGTAGACTAAAATTTCGTAACTACAGGAACCGTTCGAACCTTTCTTTTTTAGCTTTACAGATCGGACATATCTCGGGAGGACCGTCGCGGGCACAGAGATATCCGCAAACTTTACAGCGCCAGACTGGCAGAGGCACTTGCAAAGGCCCCTGTGAAGCTGAAGCTGCATTTTTGTGGCGAAGCGAACGTGGTGGTCTTCTCTCGGGTATGGATCTCGATTCCTGCTTACCATCCAGTACGTCTTGAGATACGTACAGGGCACAGTAGCAGGCCCCGTATTCGACCACATCCTGATCCCTGTAATCGCAGGGACATATGATATCCAGGTCTTCATCCTTATTACCGCTGGCAAGGCGGCAGGGACATGACTGATAGCCATAACGCGCCTGGTTGACCAGCAGGCCGTTGACCAGGCCGCGGGCAAAGTCGGCATCCGGATTTATATGATACCCGCCCGACTCTGCATCTTTCTTACACCTCAGGTAATAATTTTCGATCTCTTCGGGGGTGATGGTATCATCCGTACTCACAGTTTGAGCGCCTCTTTAATCTCGTTCTCCTTGAACCCGACGATGCACTTGCTGTCGTTGACCACCAGCGTCGGAAATGAGCAATCGGGATTCCATTTCTCCACTATGGCGATGGTCTGCTCCTTCTCCTGCCCTTGAAGCAGGTCAACGAAGACATAGTCGTACTCAACGCCCAGATCCGTTAACAGCTGCTTGGTTTTCCTGCACCAGATGCATGTGCTCAATGCATAAAGCATGAGCTTACCCGCATTTTTGCCGTCGACATGCTCAATGGTCATAGTTGCCTCTCCTCGATTCACCCATCCGGATCAAATCATTTTAATGCCGTTAACGAATGATATCTTAATTTCAGAGGCGCAGGCAAATACGGTTGATTTTGACACCGCCTGCCATCTCTCTGTAATATCAACAGGTATTCTCTTTATGGAGGAGGTCTTCACCGCTATGGACAAATACAAGATGAACGCGGCCGATGCGGTTTTCCTGCTGATCGATTTCCAGAGTAACCTCGCCGTAGCTATGAAGAAGGATGTCTACAGCAATTGCGAAAACAACGTTAACCTCATAATAGCGTCATGTGAAATGCTGAAAGTACCGGTAATCGTTACCGAGCAATACAGCAGGGGGCTGGGCAACACCGTCGATCCTATCAGGTCCAGCCTGAAAGATCATTACAAGCCGATCGATAAGCTCAGCTTCAGCTGCTGGGGTGATCAAACCTTTCAGGACACCTTTAAGAAGTTGAAGAGGAAATATATAATTGTAGCCGGCATCGAATCGCATGTATGCGTGCTGCAATCGGTGATAGACCTAGTGGCACAGGGGTATTACGTACACGTTATCAGTGATGCGGTGTGCTCAAGATATAAGACCGACTGGAAAAAAGCTTTGAAATTGATGCGGGATGCGGGCGCTGTCATTACCACCACCGAAATAGCTGTGTTCCAGCTATTGCAAAGGGCTGGCATACCCGAGTTCAAGGTGATCTCGCCTCTCTTTAAGAATAAAGAGACTAATTGATACCTTAGATAAGCCTGTTTCCACTGCGGATGTGCTAAAATAGATACGGTTGAAAGCAAGTCACAAAGGATATAGATCGAGAATATGAAAGAATCGATAATGGAGATCATCGTCTGCCCGGTATGCAAAGGGTCACTCGACCTCAAGGTCGATGAAAAGAACGATGGCGAGATTACTTCAGGCTCTCTTTTCTGTGCTAAATGTAATCATACGTATCTTATTAAAGACAGCATCCCCAACCTGCTGCCACCTGATATGAGCTCATAAATTTTCAACCCTGACGGTAAAGAGCGCATGACTCAGGCGATTCCCAGACCTCCACGCCGTCAAGAGCCGCATCTCCACTGAAATCAGGCTTGAGGTCATTATAAATGGTAGACGCTATATTCTCCGCTGAAGGATTGATCCGGTCGAATGGTTCGATATCGTTTAGACACTGGTGATCGTATTTGTCCGTTACTTCCGCTACCTGCCTCTTCAAAGCAGTGAAATCATAGGCCAGTCCCACTTCGTTCAGCTTGTGGCAGATCAATCGCACAATCACCCGGTACCTGTGACCGTGCAGCTTTTCGCACTTTCCTGAATAACCGCGCAGAAAATGGGCGGCATCGAAGTTCTTTTCAACCGAGATGGTATACATATTCAGTCCTTATCTCTCCCCTTAGTACTGTCCCATTTCTCTATCCTGTAACCGGGCTTCAATTCCGACAGCAGTTCCTTCACACTTTTATGTAAAGTAGGATGAACAAAATCGGGGTCGATCTCCGCCATAGGCACCAGTACGAAAGACCGCAGGTGCAGCCGAGGATGCGGCACATCGAGACCCGGCTGACTAATTATAGCCTTTCCGAAAAAAAGCAGGTCCATGTCGATGACGCGCGGCGCGCCGGAATATGGCCGCTCCCTTCCCATCTGCGCCTCTATCCCGTTTATAATCCTCAATAACTCTACCGGAGTGCAATCCGTATCGACACAGGCCACGCTGTTCAGGAAATCGGGTTGATCTTTGAATCTCTCTGGTTCAGTTAAAAAAATGGGGGAGACAGCCATCACACGGACTTTGTGCGCGAGCATGTTGAGAGCCGTATTTAAATTGGCCTCCCTGTCACCAAGATTGGAACCCAGGCCGATATATGCCAGGGTCATTTTCCTGTGTCCCTTCCCACGATGGCATCGCTCATGCGACAGATCAGCTTCATCTGCCCGACATCATGCACCCTCACTATGTCGGCGCCCCGGGTAATGCCAATAGCCAGCGAGGCAGCCGTGCCCATGAAACGTTCCTCCTGTGATGAGCCTACGGTCGCAGCAATGAAGGACTTGCGGGAGGTTCCCAGCAGTACCGGGTATCCCAGTGCCTTTATTTCATCCAGTCTTCTGACTATCTCCAGGTTCTGTTCCACGGTCTTGCCGAATCCTACACCCGGATCGACTATTATATTTTCCGGCCTGACACCGCAGTCAATTGAGCGACCGATGAGATCCTTCAGCTGGGATATCACTGCTTCGAGGATATCGGTGACCTTTTTACCCCTTTGGTTGCCGGTCAATACAACAGGCACCTGTTTTTCAGCTGCCAGCCTGACTATACCGGAATCCACGCTGGAGCCGGAGATATCGTTAATCATGCAGGCCCCCGCATTCAACGCCTGCACTGCAACTTCATACTTGTAGGTATCGACACTGATAGGTACACCAATGCTTCCCGCGATACGGCTGATAAAAGGTATGACGCGCCTGATCTCCTCGTCAGCAGATACAGGGCCGGCATCCGGCCTGGTAGACTCCCCGCCGACGTCGATGATGTCAGCGCCTTCCTCCACCATCTGCAGCGCCCTCTGCCGGGCCGAGTCCAGCGATTGAAACCCATCACCCGAAAACGAATCGGGAGACAGGTTGATAATGCCCATGATGTAGGTGCGCTGACCCCACCTGAACAGGTTGTTCCCGCAACGTGTTATCGCCGATGAATCCATACTGACTTTTCTCCAACCATCCATAGAACAAACAGGCCGGAAATACCTTCACGTGCATCCGGTCACTTAATACATACAGATGTATTTTATCATTTGCCCGCAGGCGCTGTGCGGCGTCTTTACTCAAATGCGGGGAAACTATGTTAAAATGTTCACTCTGACAATCTTCATAACGTGTTACTCCGGGGTTCATTTACATGGGCAAAACAATCAGTGAGAAGATATTAAGCAACAAATCGGGCAGCGATGCGCGAGCAGGTGATATAGTCATCTCTGCTGTGGACCTGGTATTCGTGCAGGACACGACAGGTCCGCTCACCATAAGGCAGTTCAAATCGGGCAAGAAGCAGACGCTGGCCTCACCTGCAAGAACAGCCCTTTTCATCGACCACGCCAGCCCCAGCCCCAGCCGGCAGCTTTCGAACGACCATATCTTTATCAGAGAATTCGCGGCCGAGACGGGTTGTCTCCTATTCGATGCCGGCTGCGGCGTCTGCCACCAGATCGTGGCCGAGAAGCTGGCCAGGCCGGGCGACGTTATCGTTGGCGCCGATTCGCACACGGTGACCGCCGGCGCCATGGGCGCCTTCGCAACCGGGATGGGATCGAGCGATGTGGCGGTGGCCATGTCGCTGGGCAAGACCTGGTTCAGGGTGCCCGAGACGATCCGCATTGAGGTGACGGGGAAATTCTCCAAAGGCGTAGGCGCCAAGGACCTGATCCTGTACCTGATCGGATTGATCGGAGCGGACGGCGCGACCTACAAGGCCCTGGAATTCACCGGAAATACAGTGGACTCTATGCCCATGTGGCAAAGGCTGACGATCTCGAATATGGCCATCGAAGCCGGGGCCAAGGTCGGACTCTTCCCTTCCGACCGTATCACGCGGGAGTACCTGAAGAAACAGGGCAGGGAAAAGGAATACTCTCCCATAGCAGCAGACTCCGATGCAGTTTACGAGCGTACCATCCAGGTGGATGCTAATAGTCTGGAGCCGATGGTCGCCAGGCCGCACACAGTAGATAACACGGCTATAGCCAGGTCTCTGGTAGATATCAAGGTGGATCAGGTGTTCATCGGCACCTGCACCAACGGACGGCTGGAGGATATGGCTGAAGCAGCCTCGTTACTTAAAAATAAAAAGATACACGCAGGAGTCAGGCTGATCGTCTGCCCTGCCTCACGAAAAATATATACCGAGTCTATCAACGCCGGTTATCTCCAAACGATCGTTGAGTCCGGCGGCATCATACTTCCTCCGGGGTGCGCCGGCTGCCTGGGACTGCACCAGGGCGCGTTGGGAGATAAAGAGATCTGCCTCTCCACAGCCAACCGCAACTTCAAAGGCCGTATGGGCAATCCCGAAGGGCTCATATACCTGGCGAGCACCGCTACGGCCGCGACGTCGGCCCTGACCGGCAGAATAACCGACCCACGAGAGGTGCCGTAATGGGAGCGACCATTCTCAAAGGCAGGGCGTTTAAATTCGGCGACGCTATATCCACCGACCTGATCATCGCCGGTAAATACGCTCACCTGCGCAGCAACCTGCCCGAGTTGGCCAAGCATGCTATGGAAGACGCCAACCCCGACTTCGTCAAGCGCGTCAAGCCCGGTGATTTCATCGTGGCCGGGTCCAATTTCGGCCTCGGGTCGAGTCGTGAACACGCACCGCTGGTGATAAAAATGGCAGGTGTGAGCGCTATTCTGGCTAAATCATTTGCACGTATCTTCTTCAGGAACGCCATCAACCAGGGCGTGCCCGCATTGATATGCCCGACCGATAAGATCGCCGACGGCGATAACCTCGAGATCAGCCTGGACGAGGGTATCATTCGCAATATCACAAAGAACGAAAGTTACAGCTTCACCAGGATACCGGCCGCCATGTTGAGTATCTTGAACGAAGGCGGGTTGATCCCCTACATCAATAAACACGGCGACCTTAAACTCTAAATAAGTACCGCTATAGAGGATATGTAAAATGACTTACCGCGTAACGTTGATACCGGGAGACGGCATCGGTCCTGAGATCACCAGGGCCACTGTCAGTGTGCTGGAAGCTACGGGCATCAAATTCGACTGGGAGATACATACCGTCGGCGAGGCCGCGGTTGAGAAGTACGGCATACCCCTGCCCGAGGCAACTCTCGAATCCATCAGGAAAAACAAAGTCGCCTTGAAAGGACCTGTGACCACTCCCATCGGCAAGGGGTTCCGCAGCGTTAATGTCGCCCTGCGCAAGCAGCTCGACCTGTACGCCTGCCTCAGGCCCTGCAAGAGCTATCCCGGTGTCATAACCACATTGTATCGGAACGTGGACCTGGTTATAGTCAGGGAAAATACGGAGGACCTCTATATAGGTATCGAGTTCGCCAGGGGAACTGCTGAAGCCTCACAGCTTTATGATCTGATAATGCAAAGCTTCAAGGGCAGCCTGGACAGAAATTCGGGATTCAGTATAAAGACCATCTCAGAGCAGGGGTCTCGACGCATCGTTAAATACGCCTTCGATTATGCCCGCAAATACGGGCGCAAGAAGGTATCTGCCGTAACCAAAGCCAATATACTTAAATATACCGACGGACTATTTCTCTCCACAGCCAGAGAGGTGGCAAAAGGCTATCCTGAGATAGAATATGAAGAGGTTCTGGTCGATGCGCTGTGCATGCAGCTGGTGCGCAATCCTCAGCGGTTCGATACGCTGGTACTTCCCAACCTCTACGGCGATATTATCTCGGACCTGTGCGCCGGACTGGTGGGCGGCCTTGGTCTGGCTCCCGGCGCCAATATTGGCGATGGGCTGGCCATATTCGAGCCCACTCATGGAAGCGCCCCAAAATATACCGGACTGAACAAGGTCAGCCCGATGGCGCAGATGCTCTCGGCCGTGCTTATGTTGAGATACCTGGATGAAACTTCTGCAGCCGACAGGATGGAAGCCGCCATCAGCGCCGTGATTGCCGAGGGAAAGAACGTTACCTACGACCTGCGCAGGGATCGCAACGAGCCCAGCGCAGGCACGTCCCAGGTCGCGGAAGCAGTGATAGAAAAGCTTAAAAAGTAATATAATCAGCACGGAGATATATTGTCCGGCCCCTTTCTAATATTGTTATGCGAATAATCCAGTGCCGCGCCATTACCGAGACCATCGCATCACTCTTCCAGGACGCCTGCATCCATCTACCCCCTGACGTTATTGCTTCATTGAAGCGCGCAGCCAGATCGGAAAAGTCGCCTCTCGGCAGGGAGACCATTAAATCCATCCTGGAGAATATAGATGTGGCGGAGGATCACCTTCTGCCTGTCTGTCAGGATACGGGCACGGCGGTGGTTTTCCTGGAGATCGGGCAGGACGTCCATATTACCCGCGGCGACCTAACTGCAGCGATCAATCAAGGGGTAAAAAAGGGATATGATAAGGGCTATCTGCGCAAATCAATGGTGCACAGGCCCTTCTCAGCCAGGAAGAATACAGGTGACAACACTCCGGCCGTGATACATACCGAGATCGTGCCCGGCGACAATCTGCGAATTTGCGTTCTGCCCAAGGGGGGCGGCGCGGAGAACTGCTCCAGGCTAACGGTTATGCCGCCCTGCCTGGGTCATGCAGGCATAATAGAATATGTGGTCCGCCTGGTTGATGAATGCGGCAGCAACGCTTGTCCCCCTCTCATACTCGGTATCGGCATAGGCGGAACTACCGAGCATACTATGCTGCTGGGCAAGAAAGCTCTGTTGCGCAGAACAGGTTCGCATAACGCGGATCCGGAGATAAAGAAACTGGAGCAGCGAATTCTGGCGGATGTAAATATGCTGGGCATCGGGCCGATGGGATACGGCGGCAGCGTAACAGCCCTGGCCGTGCATATCGAGGTTTTCCCTTCCCATATAGCCAGCATGCCAGTGGCGGTTAATATGCAGTGCTGGTGCTCGCGGCACAGGGAAGCGGTGCTTTAGATATGCGAATAAAACGCATAACGCTGCCCGTCTCGGATAAGGATATCAGGTCATTGAAATGCGGTGACAGAGTGCTATTATCAGGCATTATGCTTACCGCGCGAGATGCATCGCACAGAATAATGGCCGAGACCTTAACCGCCGGAAAGGATCTGCCATTTGACCTGGACGGTCAGACCATTTATTACACGGGACCTACACCTGCCCGTCCCGGCCGTATCGTCGGCTCGGCAGGCCCGACCACCAGCAGCCGTATGGATAAATACACTCCGCTGTTGCTCGAGCATGGATTGAAGTGCATGATAGGCAAGGGCAGAAGGTCTGAAGTAGTGAAAAAAAAGATGCTGAAAAGCCGGGCTATTTACCTGGCTGCCATCGGTGGCGCCGGTGCCCTGCTTTCTCGCTCAATTAAAAGAATAAAACCAGTAGCTTACCCTGAGCTGGGAGCAGAGGCCGTATACCGTCTGGCGGTCGAGGACTTCCCTGCCGTCGTGATAAACGACATCTATGGCGGGGACCTTTACGACAGCGGCCGGGCCGCGCACAGAAGAATCTAGTCGGCCTGCGCCATCGATAAATATAGCAGAAGGCCGGCAATGCTCTTGGCATCGCAGATTTCGCCTTTGTCTATCATGCCGACTATTCTGGCAACAGGCACTTTCACAACCTCGATCTCGTCGGTGTCCTCGGCCACCAGCCGGCTCTTCTTCAGTTCTGCGGCCAGGAAAACATGGATATATTCGGTACAATAACCGGGCGCCGGGTAGAATCCTCCCAGCCTAATAATTTTGCGCGGAACGCAGCCTATCTCCTCCTGCAGTTCGCGCCTGACACACTCTTCCGGGCTCTCTCCGTCCTCCACCACGCCGGCGGGGATCTCCAGCAGGTCTTTACCTGTAGGCACCCTGAACTGGCACACCATTAACACGTTGCCACGTCCATCAGGCACCACGGCAGCGATGGCGTCCCTGTGCTCAACGATCTCACGGACAACGACTTCGCCTTTACTTTTCTCGACTGTGCTCTGGATCAGCTTAACCGCCCGGCCCTCGAAAATCGTTTTGGACGAGAGCAACTTCTCCTTGCTCATCAGTCCACCGCTACGTCCAGCACAAGCGCCACCTCGTCGCAGTCGGGAAACTTGGGGCAGCTGTAGCATTCGGCCCAGATTTTTCTCGGCAGATCCATCTTTTCTACCATTTTAAAGCCCTGCTTCTGGAAAAAACCGGGCTTGTAGGTCAAGCAAAAAATCTTCGGGATGCCCAGCGACCGGGCTTCCTGCACACAGGACTTGATGAGCGCCGCCCCCATACCTTTCTTATGCTTGTTCTCATGTACGGCCAGCGCCTTCACTTCAGCCAGGTCGGCCCAACTGATATGCAGGGCAACGCAGGCCACAACATTGCCGTTGCTGTCGCGTATGACAAAGAAGTCCCGCAGATTTTCGTACATCTCACTGAGGGCACGCGGCAGCATTTCGCCCTTGCCGGCGAATTTATTGACCAGCTCGTGCATCTTCTTTACATCGCCTATTGTCGCTTTTTCAACTTTCATAATGATTTTCCTTTCAATTTAGATACGAGTGTCCTGTAAAAGCTACCTCTCGGCCTCAGGCGTAGAAACCGCGAGGTCTGCTCGGCCAGGCATACTTCGACTTCATCACCGCTTTTCAATTGCTCCTCTACCTGGCCGTCCACGCTTATCATCGCTTCATGATTGGTAAAGGCCTTCAGCGATATTTTAGTTGAGGGCGCCAGCACTATAGCCTTATCCATGCTTAGATGCGGGCAAACAGCTTTAATAAGCATATCTCTCGAGTCCGGGTATAGGATGGGCCCGTTGGCAGCCAGAGAGTAGCTCGTGCTGCCGGTGGCGGTGGAGATAATAACGGCATCGGCACGATAGGTAGTGAACACCTCTCCATCAATAGCCACTTCGACGTTTATCAGGCGCAGGAACCTGCCCCGCCCAATCACCACATCGTTGAGGGCATGATAGGTATTCCCTGAGGATTTGACTACAGCTTTCAGAACTGTTCTCTGCTCGATCCAGCCCGCACCGCCGATGATCTCAATCAGCTTATCCCGTGCTTCGCCTGCCTCCAGCTCGGTCATAAATCCCAGATTGCCGAAATTTACGCCCAGTATGGGTATTTCCTGCGGATAGATTATTCGTGCAGCGCGCAGTATGGTGCCGTCGCCCCCGACGCTGATAACAAGGTCGGATCCTGCCAGCGCTTTCCCGGCTTCACCCTCGTCCCAGGATGAGTGTATCCAGCATTGCATGCCTTTAGATTTGAGGAATTCTGCTATATCGCGGGCGAAACGTTCGGATTTCTCAACCTTGGGATGATATAAAATGCCTATTCTTTTCACAGAGTAGCAGACTATCAGAAGCTTCCGGCAGTGTCAAATATGACAGAGTAATAACGTCAGCTTATTGTTTATAGGCTGCTTTAAGCCACCAAATTAATAAAACAGGGATGCAAAGATGCAAACTCGTCAAATGTAACTCGGCAACGGCCACATGTGCGAAAGGCCAGCGGAATGGATAATGGACAAGTTACTTTTTGCAGGCAGCACGTGATGCAGGCACAGCCCCTTTTTGTAAGAACAGAAAGGTGATCCGTATTAATAAATAAGCTCTACGGCAGCTGCAAAAAGTCGTCTTTCTTACGAGGGATGCGTTTGTTATGTACTAGCATTTTAGGATTTTTACGTAAATATTTATTGAATGCATCTGTTTCCATATCACGTGCTTCCTTGGCAGAATCGGCATATGCAAACTTAAAGTACTTAGCCGTAGGACAGGTTTTATGAATGATATGCGATATTAATCTGCCCCTAATTCCTACATTCCAGCTGCCACTGCTGCCAGTACGGAGCATTGCTTTATTGTTATCAGCCAATATGTATGCCCCTATTTTATTTTTAGGCAGTTTTTCAACATTTTCACGGGTAAATGCGTACCACCTTCTTTCCACAGGCATAATCCACCTCCAAAATCTTATAAGAATTATATCAACCTCTCCAATTATAAGAAAAACATAGCCTACAGTTCAGAAACATATTGGACTTCTATTGAAGTGTCGACCAAAGATCCATGTGCAACAAGATTATGTAAAAAGATATTTCAGAAGCGGATATTGTCGTTTCTTGAAAAGTATCTAAGAAGGGAAATTGTATGAGCAACAAATCATTGAACAAGGCCTAGAATAATTGTATCTTTCGATGATTATGGAGCCAATGCTACAGGCAAAGCTTTTAACAGTAGCCGCTTAACCGCCCTTTTGTGGAAGCAAAGCTGAAGGGACGCTTACAATCAATTGATATGATAATTGTTACTATGATAGACTTAATCCTACAAAGGCGGTGGAGGTATCTGTAATGAGAAACACTACTAATGTGATTAATCCTGTTGCATTATTTTTTATATTTATAGCCATATTACTGCTGGTTGCCTGTGATAACATCAGTGCAGACATAAAAAGCAAAACCACGGATTTATTTCAAGATTCAGTTGCTAAAGTTCAGCAACCAAAACTACCATTTTCTCCTCAAATCGCAACTGTTAGCCGTATGTATGCGAGTAGCATATGTTATCCGGCAGCATACTGTTTATATGTGGAACTAAAACCAACCAGTAATGTAGTTCCAGGTAAAAATTACGTGGTTGATTTATATGAAAAAGGGAGTTTTAGAGATACTACAACGGTACAGTGGAATCAACCCGAAATAAACGTATTGAAAGAAAAATCTATAACTTTCCAACATCTGAAACAAGATGAATACAATGCTTATCAAGGTAAAGATATAAGCCATATTTTCAGTATTAATGTCCATGAAGAAACATCATCGACCAACAAGCATATTGTAACAGGCGAGACCTCGTTTCAGACACTCCTTAGTTGGGGTATTCCAGCCTCAGAGATTGAGAAGGTGCTCGGAGATAAGATACCCAATGTGAACACTACCGTATATACCTATTCCACACAGAAGTACAGAGATTTTTTAGCAGTCTTATCGGCTTTACAGAAACTGGCCGATAAATATTAGTTACAGGGGGTATTTACCACCCCAAGCAATTGACCAAGAGCCATCCTCATTTTCCTTCAACTCACCACGCTGATACCCAACGTTCCGTGTATCCTCATCAAGTCTTTTCTGTGACCTATGTTTGCTTTCCTCGATTTGCTGATCACTTAACTTGTGTGACTCAATTTTTTCAGCAACAACAGTTTTAGCAGGGGGCTTAAGAAGTTGTATCATATATTTGATTTCTGGTTGATCAGGATCAGAAACAGGTATGTAATCATAAAGTTCAAATTCAATACATGCTACCTTCAGCTTCTTTAATCCAATTAATAAGCTCTGCACTATTTTTTGGAGAGCTTGATTCTCAAGGATGTAAGTTGCTGGTATTTTGGCAAAATTACTTAAAACATAACGCAATTTTGTAGAGTCTTCTCTGCCGTACTTCTCGATCATTTCTGAAATTTCGAATTGTGTAGTTATGACCATTCTTGAAATTTTATTCTTTCTTTTTTCATATGTGCACTTAAAATATATGTATCTAGCAATAGGTATGGCTGAAATCACAATAAATACTACTGAGATTATTAAAATTAGTGTGCCTATTAAATCGCCTGTAGTCATCGTATGATCTCGTTAACGCAAAAGCAGTTTAAGATAATTATAGGTACGAAATATCTTTAGGTATTTACGCTTCGACTCCTGCAACATATAATAAATTCTTATTAGTGCTGGAATAAATATAATGAGAACTATCGGTAATATCCAACATATTAATATTTCCATTAAATATTGACTTGTAAAGAACGGAGATGTTAATAGGGCGATTACTATTCCTGATCCAATTCCAGATATTACGGTGAACAGACTAACAATAGATTCATATTCCTTTTCAAAAATTGATTTAATAATATCAACATGTACTTGATAAGCACCTTGGTCTTCGTCTAATAACATATTGATCAGATCAGCAACTGATATTTCGTCCATCTTAGTTCCTTAGTAACCTACCCTGTATCTCACCATTCACAATCACGTAACGCTCTTTGTAGTATATCACTACAGCCCATCGTTAAAACAGTTATCTATAACTATATACAGATAGTTTACGTTTAGCTGTAAAGGGAAAAGGTGGAGTTAAAATGTGTATAAATATTAAAGTAATCACATGTACATACTGTGGCAGTGCTGATATTAAACGCTATGGTACGTACAATGGCATGCAACGATCACGCAGTGACTAACAGGTCGGCGCCGGTTAAATTCCAAACAGCGCAGAGGCACTCTGTGTCAGAGCGATGAAGGCTCCGGGGAGCACGCCGATGACAACTACGGAAATGCAGCACAGCGCGATAGCCAGCCACTCGGGCCAGGATGACGTCACCTTATCCGCAGAGGCCGGTTCGCCCATCCACATGACTTTAACCACCTTGAAATAGTAGAAGGCGGAGATGCAGCTGTTGATCACCGCGATGATGACCAGCCACAGCAGGCCCTGGTCGACGGCGCCGCTGAATATGTAGATCTTGGCTATCAGACCGGCGGTGGGCGGGAGTCCGGTGAGAGACACCATACAAATCGTAAGGGCGACGGCCAGCAGGGGGGCGCGTTTGCCCATGCCTGTAAAGTCATCGATTTGATCGCTGTTGATCTTATTGGAGATGGCGATGATAGCAATGAAGGCGCCCAGGTTGGTCAACGTATAGCTGAGCAAGAAGAATAACAGTCCGCTGCGCACGTTGCCGTCCACCTGCGATCCCATACCCATGGCAGCCAGACCCACCATGAGGTACCCGGCCTGTGCAATGCTGGAATGCCCCAGCATTCTCTTTATATTGGTCTGGAGCAGCGCGGTTATATTGCCTACCGTCATGGTAACGGCGGCCAGCACTGCGATGATCATGGCCCAATCGTTATGCAGCCATTCAGGTACCCCGAAAGCTGTCAAAAGGATGCGCGATATAACCGCGAATCCAGCCGCTTTGCTGGCCACAGAAAGGTAAGCGGTGATTGGGGTCGGCGCGCCCTCGTATACATCGGGCACCCACATCTGGAAAGGCACGCTGGCTATCTTGAAGCCGAATCCTGTTATGATCAGGATAAGGCCCACCAGCAGGGCCGGTGTCTGCAGCAGGCTTGTGCCCGGCATACCTTTGATATAATCGGCGATGCAGGTAAGGCAGGTATTGCCGGTCATGCCGAATACCAGTGCCATGCCGTAAAGCAGTATGGCGGAGGCTACCGATCCGAGGATGAGGTATTTCAAACCCGCTTCACTGGATTTCTTGTCCTTAAGGAAGCTGACAAGCACGTAGAGAGAGATGCTGCTCAACTCCAGCGCAACAAAGATAGTAATAAGGTTTATTGCCGAGACGAGCAACATCAGGCCGACGGCAGAAAGCATGAGTAAGGCGTAGAACTCGCCCTGAAACCTTTCAAACTTGGCGACGTATCCATTCGATGCCAGTATCACCAGCGCCGTTGCCGCCAGTATCAGCAGCTTGAAAAAGAGGCCGAACTGATCGATCGCAATAGTGCGATAGAAGGCTTCCGCGGCCTGCCCGTTCCACAGCATCAGCACAAAGAAAGCCGATACCAGCGCCCCGGCGACTGCGAGGATGGCAAGCGCCTTCTTATTAGAGATGAAAAGGTCAACCATGATGATAATCAGAGCAAAGCACAGCAGGCTTAACTCCGGCGCTATATATTTAATCTGATCCATTATCATCTGTCTTAACCGTCCGCAAGGCTATATATTTACATACCTATCAGCTTGGCAATAGGTGCTATCCCCATACTAATTACATTGGTCAGCACGGCGGGGTAGATACCCACTGCCATGATAACCGCCACAAACGAGAATGTGCTTACCATCTCGACTGCGTCGGCATCACCCACACCGTTATATTTATCCAGAGGGTAACCGTAGAAAACCCTTTGCAGCATCCAGAGGATATAACCGGACGTAACTACGATGCCCAGCACCGCTATCAGTGTAAATACCGGCATGCCGGCGACTGCAGTGCTGGCGAAGCTTCCGGCGAACGTTATAAACTCGGCTGCGAACCCGACGGTGCCGGGGAGCCCCAGTGAAGCCAGACCGGCGATACTGAAAACAACCACTATTACCGGCATCTGGCGGGCCAGACCGCTCAGGTTATTGAGATCCCGGGTGTGTGTCTTATCGTAAACCAATCCCACCATGGCGAAGAGCAGACCGGTGATTACCCCGTGGCTGAACATTTGAAAGCTGGCGCCTACCAGGCTGACCTGGTCGAGCGCAAAGATGCCCAGCAGCACGTAGCCCATATGGCTGACGCTGCTGTAGGCAATGAGCCTCTTGAGATCGGTCTGCCTGATGGTGACAGCCGCCCCATAGATCACGCCTATGACAGCCAGCGTGAGCATGAAGGGGGCGTACTGTACCGCTACCTGCGGCAGCATGCTGACGCATAAGCGAATCATTCCGTAACCGCCCATTTTAAGCAAAGCGCCGGCCAGGATGACGCTGGCCGCTGTCGGTGCATTGGTGTGAGCATCCGGCAGCCATGTATGCAGCGGGAAAACCGGCAGTTTGATGGCGAATCCAACGATCAACAGGAAGAACAGCGCCGTCAGCGGTATGAAAGATGAAGCGATCTGAATGCCGGCCAGGGCCGTCATATCAAAGGTATGTGTAATGAAATATACACACAGTATGCCCGCCAGCATGAATGCGCTTCCAACCAGCGTATAGATAAGATACTTGTATGCGGCGTATTCCTTGCGCCCGCTTCCCCAGATGGATATAAGGAAGAACATCGGAATCAATTCCAGCTCCCAGAATAGGAAGAAGAGGATAAGGTCCAGCGAGCAGAAGACGCCCAGTATGCTTGTCTCCAGCAACAGTATCCAGATGAAATACTGCTTTGGATTAAGCTGTATTTTCCAGGAAACGAGTACCGATACCACACCCAGGAAGGTCATGAGTATGACCAGGGGCAGGCTCAGGCCGTCCACGCCCAGATGGTAGAACGAATTGATGGCCGGTATCCAGGATACTTTCTCGACGAACTGCATCTGCCCGATGGCGGACTCGGACCTGTCGAACATGATGAAGACTGCAATAGACAATATAAATGAGGCCATGGCCGCAGCCAGGGCAATCCACTTGACCGTTTTCTGACCGGGCCTGGGTATAAGGGCAATGACGATCAAGCCGATTACCGGCAGAAAGACGATCCAGCTCAACAAATTCAGATTCAAAGCCATTTACCTCAGCTGAATAAATATAAACAGGCGACTATGGCAATAGCGCCGATGGCAATTGATATTACATACAACTGCGTCTGTCCGGTCTGTAATTTACGGAGCATTCCTCCCGCAGCGGCAGTGCCCTGCGCGGCTCCGTTCACCGTACCGTCAACTACGCTCGTATCAAACATAGCCATCCATTTGAAGATGCCGTTATATAAAATAGTCTTTACGATAACGTTTTCGTAGAGCTCGTCCATCCAGTATTTGCGCGACAACATTATGTAAATAGGTTTAAACGCATTCCCGATCTTTTCAGGTGAGATCCATTTGGCGCAGTACATAGCATAGGCCAGCAAAATGCCGAGTAATGCAATAACCAGCGATATCAACGGCAGCGGATGGGCGAGCGTTCCAAAGAAACCCTCAATAAAACCAACCCCGTGTCCTTCACCTTCGCCCATAAACTGGTTGAAAAGTCCCGTGACGTTAAACCAGCCGGCACAGACGGCCAGGATAGCCAGTATGACCAGCGGAATAACCATGACCATGGGAGACTCATGAGGCCCGTGGGAATGCGCGTCGCCGTGTCCGCCATGCTCAGGTTGGGCTCCACCCCTGTACTCGCCATGGAAGGTCATGAATATCGCCCTGAACATATAAAAAGCCGTCATGAAAACGGTTATGATTATCAGGACGAACAGTATCGGCTGCTTTTCGAAAACCGCAAGCACGATCTCATCTTTGCTCCAGAAACCGGCCAGCGGCCAGATTCCTGCCAGACTGAGGGCGCCTATAACGAAGGTAATATAAGTCCAGGGCATGGCCTTGCGCAGCCCGCCCATCAGCCTCATGTCGAAGGTGCCGGTGCCGTGGTTTACGCTACCGGACCCCAGGAACAGCAGCGCCTTGAAGAAGGCATGCGTGAAAAGGTGGAAGATGCCTATAGCTACACTGCCAACACCCAGGCCCACCATCATAAAGCCGAGCTGGCTGATAGTGGAATACGCCAGTACGCGCTTAATATCGTTCATGACCAGGCCGATACTGGCGGCGAATATCGCTGTAAAAGCCCCGATGACAGCTACCACCAGCATGGCCTCCTGTGACTGCTCAAACATGGGGTAAAAGCGGGCAACCAGGAATACACCGGCTGCTACCATGGTAGCGGCATGTATGAGGGCGCTCACCGGAGTGGGGCCCTCCATAGCATCGGGCAGCCAGACATGCAAGGGGAACTGGGCAGATTTACCCGCTGCGCCGGAGAAAATGCCTATAGCCACCCAGGTCAGCGTGGTCCCGGCCAGCGCACCGGTCGCGACGATCTTGTACAGCGTCTCGGTATCAAATGTGCCGGTCTGTGCATAAAGAACCAGGATGGCAGCCAGGAAGCCGAAATCTCCCAACCGGGTTACGATAAACGCTTTCTTGGCAGCATTGGCCGCTGATGGTTTATGGAACCAGAATCCGATCAACAAATACGATCCCAGACCGACACCTTCCCAGAACACAAACATAAATAGTATGTTGTCGGCCAGTACCAGGCCCAGCATGCAGGCGGTGAAAAGGGACATGAAAGCATAATATCTGAGGTATCCGGCGTCACCCTTCATATAGCCCTGAGAGTAAATCTGCACCATCAGGCTGACAAAGGTGACCACTATTACCATTACTGCGGTCAGAGAATCCACCAGGACGCCGATATGTATGCTCAGACTTCCAATCAGGGCCCACTCGATATCGTCCACGGGCAGCACATGTCCCGGCGCAGCAATAACCGCACTAAGCAACCACAGCGACAGAGCAAAAGATATACCGACTGCCCCGATGGTGACATATCCTCCTATTAACGGCTTCTTGTTCAGGAACGGCCTGAGCACCAGCCCGATCAACAGGAAAGATATAAACGGTATTAAGAAAATAAGCCAGGGAACCTGTGTCGGCATTATAGTTTCCTTAAGACCTCCTCGACGACATGTACCCGCTCCTTTGATACGTATACCCTGTACGGGACCGACTCGCTGATCTCCAGCTTATCGGAATCGGGCAACAGCCTGGTGGGGATGCCTTCACCTTCGAAGAATTCCTTCCACATCTCGGCTATCATCAGATTTGGTGCGCTTTTAACTTGAACCCACATATCATTACCATTTTAAGATATTGAAATTTTCGATATCCACGCTTTCGCGGTTCCTGTAAACAGTGAAAATGATGGCGATCCCCACAGCTACTTCCGCAGCCGCTACCACCATGACAAAGATGGCGAAAATCTGACCGGTCAACGTCACCGGCGTGATATATTGCGAGAAGGCTATTAAAGCAATATTCACGGCGTTCAGCATGATTTCCACACACATAATGACCTTAATCACGTTCCGCTGCGTGATGACTCCGAAGAGACCTATACAGAAGAGCACGGCCGATAGAATCAGGTACTGGTCCAATCCTGCGCTAAACATCATTTCTCCCTGATCACCGCGATTGCTCCGAGTATTGCTGACAACAGCATCACGACCGCAATTTCCATGGTCAGAAGGTAACCGCTATCCCCGAAGAGCGCCTTCCCAAGAGGCTTGATGGTCTCCTGAAGGGGTGCGATGTCCGGCATGACGAACGCAGTATTGATAATCCCGAAAGCGACAACTCCCAGAAGCAGTATCGTCACGATAGCTGCCGGGTATTTCAGGTTGCCCAGTGGCGGCCCCTGCCTGGCGTCCCTGGTGAGCATGACGGCAACGATAATAAGAATAGAGATGGCCCCCACATATACAAGTATCTGTACAATGGCCAGGAAATCCGCGTGCAGCAGCAGGTAAACGCCTGCAACTGTCATGAAAAGCAGTATAAGGCACAGAGCAGCACGAAAGACATCGCGCACCATGATCACGGCTACGGCCGATGCCACCGCTATAATTGTCAGGAGGGCGAATACTATCTCAAGCACCGGAACCCCTCTTTCGTTTGCTCAAAGGCAGGAAATTCAGTTTCTGACCGCCCTTTTCGCGGTTATAGAGCAGCAGGCTCTGCTCGGGTAGCTGGTCATCGAACTGCGGCCTGAAATATGCGCTTGGCTGGTGATCATTCGAGACAGACAGCTTCTCTTTGCTCAAGACCAGGTCTTTGCGACTGTACTTGGCGCATTCATAGTTCAGACCCATGGCCAGCGCATTGTAAGGACACGATTCCACACATAGCCCGCAGAATATGCAGCGGCCTGAATCGAGCTCGAACTTATCAACGATGAATTTACTTTCCTCGCCCCGGTGAGTTACCAGTATGATATTGCCCTGCAGGCAGGCTTTGGTACAAGTTCCGCACCCGGTACATTTTTCCGGAAACCAGACCAGCTCATTTCCACGTGTCCTGCGCGATATACTCAGTTTCTCATCAGGGTACTGAACGGTGATAGGCGCCCTGAAGAGGTGCTTCAGGGTTAACGCCATCCCTTTAACTATGCCGATGCCGTAGCGCTCAAACTTCAACCCTGCCACCTCCTAGGGTAAATAGCTTGGACCAGAGCAGGATGAGGACAGCGGCCAGTCCGAAGTTCAGTATAACCATCACCCATTGCAATCCCGCCGGCAATACCAGCACCTCTATGGCAACCATCACCAGATTGATGACCGCCATGGGCAGAAGGAACTTCCAGGCAAACGACATCAACTGGTCGACCCTCAGCCTGGGTAGAGTGGCTCGCATCCAGATGATCGCGCTGAATACCAGCATGACCTTGATAATAAACCACAGGACCGGCGGCAGCAGCGGGCCCTGCCAACCGCTGAGGAAAAGTGTGGTGATGATGCCCGAGTATGCCAGCGCCACGCCGTATTCACCTAAATAGAACATGGCAAATTTCATGCCTGAATACTCGATATGGTAGCCTGCGACTATCTCGGAATCAGCTTCCAACAAGTCGAAGGGTGACCTGTTCATTTCCGCCAGGGAACCGAGGAAGAAGATAAGGAATCCCAGCGGCTGTAACAATATAAACGGTATGCTCTGCGCCTCAACAATCTTGAGCATTGAGAAAGAGCCTGTCACCAGGGCGATACCGACGATGGATAACACGACCGGTATCTCATAGCTAACCATCTGGGCGATGCTGCGCATGCCGGATATATAGGAGTACTTGTTACCCGATCCCCAGGCGGCCATGAAAATGCCGATCACCGATATCGAGCTGATAGCGATGACATAGATGATGCCCACGTTCAGGTCTACCAGGATAGCGCCATCCCCAAACGGCACAACCGCAAAAATCAGCAGTATAGGTACGAATACAGTGATGGGCGCAATAAAATGTATCAGCTTATCTGCTTTCTCCGGCACAATATCCTCTTTGAGAAGGATCTTGACGGCAGTAGCGATCGGTTGAAGAATACCTTCGGGACCGCAGCGGTTGGGGCCCAGCCTGATCTGGAACCGGCTTATCAGTCGTCGTTCCCACCAGATGAATACGATGACGACGGTGAGCACAAAAACAATTATGATAAGTACGCCCACGATAGCCGGCGTGAGGTAAACCGCCCAGTCCGGCCAGCCGGCAGTTTTAAGTATTAGTTGAAACTGATCGAGCAGTGTCATCAGCGGTCTATTTCTCCCAGAACGACATCCATGCTGCCGAAAATAATGATTAAATCGGCCACTTTCCACCCGATCATCATATCTTTCAGCGCTGT
>Ga0172380_10001948_pt1 | contig 34133 bp, 44 predicted proteins | sample Leawe162metaG_FD_119747 | JGI IMG/M metagenome (GOLD analysis project Ga0172380, IMG submission 119747) | Leachate microbial communities from a municipal landfill in Southern Ontario, Canada - Leachate well 162 metaG | ecosystem: Engineered > Solid waste > Landfill > Unclassified | place... | reverse complement strand
TGAACTCACGACTATCTTAGAATCAAATAAATATAGACTGGGAGGATCTGCTGATACCGTCTCTACCGATGGCGGTTCTACCTCCTATCTCTATGAACAAGGAACCAATCTAACACTCCATCCAATTACTGACGCAGGTCTTGTTGGTTATTGGACCTTTGATGAAGGAACAGGGACACAGGCACTCGACTCCAGTGGAAATAACAATACGGGAACGTGGCAGGGAACTCTAGGATCTCAGTGGACGACTGGGAAGATAGGGGGAGCAGGGAATTTTAACGGCATAAATAATGATGTTGTGATAGGTAATAATGGTGTATTAAATTTTAACGCTACAAATCTTACAATTTCTAGTTGGTTTTATATATCAAACTATCAAGAGCACCAAAGAATAGTTATGGCAGATGGTTATCTATACGGCTTTAAAGTAACGACAAATCAAATAGTCGGAGCTGTTAATAATGTATGGACGGGTTCCGCAACTATTCCTGTGAATAATGGATATTGGGTTTTTGGGACCGTTGTTTTTAGAAGAGATTTAAACACAGTTTCTTTTTATGTGAATGGTTTGTATTCCGGTGATTATAATATAACTTTTTCTACAATGAATCCTTCTAGTATACATATTGGTGGATATGGTTATCTATTAAATGGTCTCATAGACGACGTCCGTATCTACAATCGAGCCCTCTCTCCAGCAGAGATTTTATCTATTTACAATGCAACCAAATAATCCTAGAAAGGAGCTGATTATATACCAAAAAGTAACTGTGTTTCATTACTTGACTTTGTAGTGATGGTCATATATCATTCAAATATATATTTGAATGATATATGACATATGAAAAATAAAAAAATGGAATCTCTCGCAAAACAACTCAGAACAGCTGGGGATTTTACGCGGTTAGAAATTCTTTGTTATATTTTTGATAATAAAAAATCGTGTGTGAGCGATATAGCGAAAGAACTGCGGGTAAGTATTGCAAGTGTTTCACATCACCTGCAAGCATTAGCGAGGGAAGATTTACTCAAATCAAATCGTGAGGGAAAGAAAATATGTTATACACTTTCTCGCAACGATTTTATGAGAGATCTTAAAAAATTCATTTGTAAATATAAATAACATTAAAAAAAATAAAACTATGGATACTAATACAAAAAACAACAAAGTCATCGTGTACTCAACTCCTACTTGTCCGTACTGTGTATACGCGAAGAATTACTTTAGAGAAAATAATATTCCATTTGAAGATGTTGATGTGAGTAGAGATGAATCTCGTGCTCGAGAAATGATAGCTAAAAGTGGTCAGATGGGTGTACCTGTTATAGATATTAATAATAATATCATTGTCGGATTTCAGCCAAATGTGTTTCAACAACTTTTAAACAAATAACTTCAACATCGTTGAGAATTAATGTGAATATAAAATTTAACCCCGCTTTTGACGGGGTTGTTACTACATATGTTACACAATTGACTTGAGGAAAGAACATAATTCACTCCCAATCTTTTTCTGCCAAAAACTATCCTGTTCTTCTTGGCTCATCTCGGATATATATTTTCCATTTTCTGGATCAATTTGTATTGATTCAAGTGGATAACCCGAAACAACCCTCTCGCTTGGTCTTGAAGTGAAAATACGTGGTGAAACAATAGTAGTCTCTTTAACTATATTTCCATTGTTAGCAACACATATTGCAAATTCCCACCTCCCATCAATCTTATTTCCTAAGCCTCTAATTAAGGAGGTATAGTGATTGAGTAGTTCGTTGTCAGTCGGACGAATATTCTTACTAGATATTCTCCTCACGTGTATTCCAGGTTGTTCCTTATCATTAAGACCATCAAGATATAAGGCGTTATCCATAGACAGTACGACATTTTTTAATATACGGGAATAATTTGTAGCTTTAATACGTGCATTCTCTTGTGCTGTTAAGCCATTTTCAACAACGTCTCCTGTTGAATCGGGAAGTCCAATAACTTCAAAATTAAGAGATTTTATAGCTCCTGCTATTTGTTTAATCTTTGCTACATTTTTTGTTCCTATAATTAATGTTTTCATGATAATCCTTTTTATTTCTTATGAACTCTTATAATTAATACATAAAACCACGCTCGTTGTAAATAGAGGGTTTATTGTCACATTTAGTTATAAAAATAATCCGCTCAGAAAGCGAACTATTTTATCCGTGACCCCAATGGGATTCGAACCCATGTTACAGGAATGAGAATCCTGTGTCCTGACCAGGCTAGACGATAGGGCCTAAAAATTTCTATTACGAAGCCCATTTATTTAAGCAAAAATGAGGAGGGTAATCAAGCTATTTTTTACCGTTCTTTTTGATCCTACTTATCCACAGATGGGGGATTGTTATATTTTTTATTCAGAGTATCATATATATATCAGGTTTAATGAACAAAAAATATGGATAATATACTCACTCAAAATGAAGAAAAGGTCTTGCGAACGATACAGAAATTTTTTGAAACAAAATCTCTTATGCCTACGGTGCGAGAGATAAAAGATGAGGTAAAAAAAATAGGCATCACGGTAAATAGTTTAGGGGCCATATTTAGATACATTAAACTCTTAGAAGAAAAAGGATACATAGAAAGAGAAGAGGGTCGCAAACGTCGCGGCATCAAGTTAGTAGGAGGAATGAAAGATATGTTTAGACAAGTTCCTATATTTGGCGCAATTAATGCAGGAAATCCAAATATTTTTGCGTTAGACAATATTGAAGGATATCTACGGGTTTCTTCTCGTTTACTACCAAATAAAGATGTATTTGGGTTACGCGTATCGGGAGATTCTATGAATTTGTGCGAAGTAAAAGGAACAAAGATTGAAGACGAAGATTTTATTCTTATAGATCCGAACGATCAAGAATATAAAGATGGCGATAAGGTTGCGGTTATTATTGACGGAGTGGCAACGGTAAAAATATTCAAGCGAACAGGTCGTATGCAAATTGGGTTATTTCCAAAATCAACAAATCCGATTCACAAACCTATTTATTTGACCCCGCAAGATAATTTTATTATTAAAGGAAAAGTAGTAGGAGTGCTTAAACATTTTAGTTAGCTTTCTTTTACTTAATATCCCGACACAAAGCTTCAATGTTTCAGTCGGAGAGCCGACTCATTACGTCCTGGATTCGGGACCTCTGCCTATCGGCAGACAGGCTGATCAGAGCTTCGGGGCTTAATACATATTTCTTAATACGTTATACTTATCTATATGAATCAAAAAAATATTTGGTGGTGGATTGGAGGGTCAGTAATAGCTGTCATAGCACTCGTTATGGCTGGCTTATTTATTTCGCAAACTGTTCCTATGCCAGATAAAAATCCTGTTAATGCCACGGTAACTACAACAAAGCAAACTATACAAAAAGACGACGGTATGTCAAAAATAGATATCGAATATCCAATGATTTCTGGTGTATCTCAAGCAATCAACGATACAATACAAGAAGTTTTAAATACACGCATAGAAGAATTTAAAAAAATAGTAGCTGAGAATGAACAAGCGCGCATAGATACTAATAAAAACTTACCCGTAAGTGAACAACGCCCAGTGCGTCCAGATCCAAGTGATTATTGGTATTCTTTATATATTCGTTATAACACAGGAATTATAACGAATCAGACAATAAGCGTGGTATTTTTTGTAGATGAATATAGTGGGGGAGCTCATGGAAATAAATCATTCATCCCATTCAATTACGACATAGTGCAAGATAGAACAATAACACTCGCTGATGTATTTATACATGATGCTCGTTATTTAAATCGTATTTCTGAGTATGTATATCGTGATATAGTAACGCAAATAACTGCTCTTGATCCTTCGCAAGAGCCGCTTATGGATTGGATTCAAAGAGGTACGGATCCACAGATAGATAATTTTTTGAATTTTACTCTCGGAGAAAATACGATTACATTTTATATACCACCCTATCAAGTAGCCGCATATGCGTTAGGTGATTTTCAGGTAACGATGCCACTCCAATAAAATTTAGTAAAAATTACAAAATTAAAAATTCCAATCGACTACAATATAGTCGATTGATATCGTGCGTATACGCTACAGGGGAGTGTTCGTTGCGTGTGTTCTTCACGAATATGTAATTCGCCACAGGTAATTTTTTCAAGAGGTAAAATGTGAGCAAGAAGGTTTTTAATAACCGTGGGAGAATATCCCATAGCGTAACTATTCATAAGAAAGAATAGTGGGTCTGGTTCAAGAATGGTGCGAATTCCTTCGAGGAGTTTGGGGACATCTTTTTCAAAAGTAAATACTTTTCCTTTTGGGTCTCTTCCAAAAGAAGGGGGATCCATAATAACTGCATCATAGCGAATTCCTCGACGCGCCTCACGAAGAACAAATTTATAGGCATCATCTACAATCCAACGAATTGGTGCATCAGTAAGTCCACTTAATATTTGATTCTCACGTGCCCACGTTACGGAAGGTTTAGATGCATCTACGTGGGTTACCTCAGCTCCACATGCTGCTGCATATAAGGTCGCTCCTCCAGTATATCCGAATAAGTTTAATATATGAGGTGGTTTTGGTGAAGAGGTGATAAGGGGTCCGAACCAACGCCAATTAAGTATCTGCTCGGGGAATAATCCCGTATGTTTAAAAGGAGTAAGGTGCAACTTCATCTGAATTGTATCACACGATATATGCCACGAGTCTTCACTAATATGAATATTTCTCCACCGTTCTCCCCTGAGTGCTGATTTTTCTTTTGAGAAAACAGCATCAGCTTCTTGCCAAATCGTGGGAGTAAGCGTGGGATCCCATAGTGCAGTCGGATCTGGTCGCGCGATAGTGTATTGTCCAAAGCGTTCTAGTTTCATACCATGTCCGCAATCACGTAGAGCGTATGAGTCATTAGGTAATAAGATGTCCATGCGTTTAGTATAAAGCATGCCCCGTAGTGAAGCAACGCTTCCCTGCCTACCGGCAGGCAGGTACTACTGGGGGAAAAGATGAAAGAGTAAAGTCATTACATTAGGTGTGTATTCTTTCCATGCCTCTACTTGATACTTACTATGGAATGCATAATACTTATGGGTATGAATCGTCGTCGTATTATTTCATTCTTTTTTGATTGGCATATTATTATTGCCACATCTGGAGCTGGATTAATGTTACTGGCCTCTTGGATATATGCTATCTCTTTATTTAGTACTATTCCTGATAAAATTATATTGCATACGAATAGATATGGAGAGATAGATCTTTTGGGTTCTCGTGGGGAAGTATATGGTGCCTTGGCACTCTGGTCTCTATTCGTGCTAATCGATATTTATATTGCTTATATTTTATACATACGAAAACCAACATGGGCGCGAATTTTTCTTTATGGATTGATTCCCATTACTATTACTGCGTACCTGTTTATAAGATCTCTTGCAATATTAAATATGTAAAAAACGCTCCATGAATTATTATGCACATGCAAAATAACTGGAGCGTTATGAATGTATCCCCAATCTTTTTTTGATTAGAGAATTTAGATGGCACACTCAATAGTGTCAACATGATAATTTCTCTCTTTTAGTTTTGAGATAATTTCTCCGTAAAAACTTTGCGACGGAGCTTTTTTAGCGAGGCGGGGTTTCAGTACGAGTATTCGTGAATATTTCTTTTGTTCTATATAGAGCAACATCTCCTCAACGGTACATACAATATGAGAAGACACTTTATTAGAGATAAATATAATATTATCTCGTACGAGATTGATATGAGGATATTGTTCTAATATAAAAAGAACATAATTTCCCATCTCCATACAAATGCTTAAATTACGCATTTTTTTAGGAAGGAGACATACCGCCACCTGAGGTCTTTCTGGGTTTCCTTGTTGAACATCCATGGTGTTCACCTTTCATTTGTGAGTGATCTATAGAAAGTATAGCACCTTCGTCCCTTTGACTTCTAGGGCTTTATTTGCTACTATGGAGCATATGTTTGCAGTCATTAAAACGGGCGGAAAACAATATATAGTAACGCCTGAAACAAAATTAAAAATAGAAAAGATAGAAGGGAACACAGGGGATGTTGTTTCATTTGATGAGGTCCTCTTAGTTTCTGATGGTGATACGGTATCTGTGGGTACGCCTATAGTTGAAGGAGCAAAGGTACAGGGAACTATTGTAAAACAAACCCGCGATACAAAAAAACTTATTTTTAGATATCATGCAAAAGTACGATATCGTAAAACAAAAGGACATAAACAACAACTTACTGAAGTTCAGATCACGAGTATTCAATAAATTTTCTTATGTAAAATAAAACCGCTTAAAAGCGGTTTTATTTTTATTGTGCAAGAAGATAGAACATGGTAATGGCAGAGATTGCCATGAGGCCAAACGTGAGCCAGACAAATGTATGAGAAAGCACGCCACTCCTATATTCTCCCATAATTTTCTTATTTCGTGCTATACGTGCGATGAGAAATAAAAGGGGCACAGCAGCAACGCCATTAAATACAGCACTAAATACAAGTGCTTGAATCGGATTAATCCCGATAAAATTAATAATTAATCCAATCAGAGTTGCGATAGTAATAATGCCATAAAATCCGTGCGCTTTTTTAAGTTTCAAATTTAATCCCGATTTTAAATTAAGGGCTTCTGAAAGAGCGTATGAAGCAGAGGCAGAAAGTACTGGTATTCCCAAAAAACCAAGACCAATAACCCCTGTTGAAAAAATAATTTTAGAAAGCATGCCTGCGTGAGGGAAGGATTGCACAAGTGGTTCAAGTGCTCGTGCAGCATCGGCAGTTGTTTGTACATCGAATATACCATTTGCATGTAATACGGTTGCGGCAACAACAATAATAGACCATGTAGATATCTCTGAAGAAAGCATGCCAATAAAAGTATCGAGACGAAGAGTTCTTATGAATTTTTTTGTTATATGGGGAATACCATTTCGTAGTAAATGTTTTTCTTTCTCTTCTTCTACTTCTTCTGATGCTTGCCAGAAGAACATATAGGGAGAGATAGTGGTTCCTAATACTCCGGTAATAATAAACAAAAATCCAAAATTAAATTCTAAATGTGGGACAAAGGTTGCGCGCAGAATCTCTCCCCAGGGTTGTTGTACTAGAAAAACAGTAATAGGATAGGCGAGAAGAGAAAGTGCGAGCCATTTAAGAATTCGGGCATATGTTTTATAAGACGTAAATATTTCTAGTATAAGAATAAACGCAGTAAATAAGAGTGTCAGTATGGTAAAATCAATAGGAAAAATAAGCTGTGCTGCAGCTCCCATAGCTCCTATGTCTGCACCGATATTTATCGTATTTGCAACAAGAATAAGGAATAAGGTGCCGAATAATATTTTTTTATTATAATTTTCTTTAACAACCGCAGCAATTCCTTTTCCTGTCACAGCGCCAATACGCGCACAGGCTTCTTGTACCGCTATAATAAGGGGAAGCATTGCAACCGCAGTCCATAATTGTCCATATCCAAATTGAGCCCCCGTCTGTGTATAGGTTGCAATTCCTGAGGGATCGTCATCAGCAGCTCCGGTGATGATCCCTGGACCTGTTTTTTTAAAAAAGTTTCTCAATCCTTTAAACATAGTGATATAACTCCTCATATCTAATTCTCAATATCCAACAAGGTAACGTATTTTTTTGTTATTATTTTATCATTAATTCGGAAATTGGATATTGGAAATTTTTATATTTAATTTCTTCTTTCGAGAGAATGTCCGAGGGTATCTTCGTCAGCAAATTCTATTTCTCCACCCGTAGGAATACCTCGTCCGAGACGAGTAATTTTTTCTGTATATGGAGCGAGTTCTTTTATGAGTAATGCTGTGTGAAGATCTCCGTAGGTACTGGGATTTAAAGCAATAATGATTTCGCGTGCTTTTTTCTGAGGAGTGTTTTCTATACTTTGTTTTAATACAGCCAATCGTGCGATGTGGATATCTTCTAAAACACCACTTTTAGTAAGCTCTCCTAGTATAAAATAAGTACCAGCATACTTTCCGGTACGTTCAATAGAGATAAGATCAGTTTCTTTTTCTAATAGCATATATATATCTGATGCGCGGTGTGTATCTTTGCAGAGAGAGCATAAAGAATCAGTATTTGTGTGTACAAAAAAACAACGAGTGCAGGTTTTTACTTGAGCAAGTCCCGTGAGTGCTTGACTCAATGCTGCAATACGTGCGGGTCCCCATGCAATGAGCCGAAAGGCGAGTCGAGTAGCCTGACGGGGACCAATTGAGGGAAGACGTGAAAATGTTTGTATGAAACGTTGGATATTCTCAGGAATCATGCGTATATATTTTAGAAACTTTCTGTAGTGTGTTTTTTATCTATCTCTTTAAAGGTAACTCGTTCAGGGTCAAATTTTACATCAACAGTTCCAATGGGTCCATTACGATGCTTTGCAATAATAATAGAGGCAGTATTCTCTTCTTCAAGAGACGGTTCCATGCGGGTACGATCTTTACGGTAAATAAGCATAACGACATCTGCATCTTGTTCCCATGATCCCGTTTCTCGTAAATCGGATATTTTTGGTATTTGCGATTCACGATTATCAACGGAACGATTAAGCTGCGATAAGGCAAGTACAGGAATATTTAATTCACGAGCAAGTGCTTTGAGTCCATGACTGATTTCGGTAAATTGTTGAACAACATTATCTCCATTTCCAGAAGTTTGAATGAGCTGTACATAGTCAATAACTAAAAGCTCAAGCCCATGCTCTGCTTGTAATCGTCGAGCAATAGAACGTATTTGCATGATGCTCAAAGAAGGAGTGTCGTCTATAATAATTTTCATTTGGGAAAGACGATCGAGAGCTCCTGCTGCAATCATATCAAAATCATGTTCACTCAATCTTCCGGTGCGAAGTTTCCATAAAGGAACTTGTGCCTCAGAAGAAATAAGACGATCAATAATTTGCTCTTTAGACATTTCGAGTGAAAATACTCCTACGGCATGTCCTGCTTTTGCAGCCGCGCGAACAAAATCAAGAGCAAGAGTTGTTTTTCCTAACGAGGGACGCGCTCCAAGAATGATAAGATCTGATTTTTGAAACCCAGAGAGGTTATTATCAATAGCAGTAAATCCAGTGGTTACTCCACGCAGACCCGCAATTCCTCCTTGTTGATGTATTTTTTCAATACGTTCATAAGCACTTTGTAGTTCATCTTTAACTAATATATAGCGTCTATCTTGTGATTTTTGTGATACCGAAAAAATACGTTGTTCAATAGCGTCAATTAATGTTTCAACACTTAAATTTCGTTCAAAAACTGATTCGTGAATATCAGAAGAGATGCCAATAAGATCTCGGAGTACACGTTTTTCACGAACTGATTTTGCATAATGCGCAATATGAGACGATGAAGGAACAACGTTAATAAGATCAGCGAGATAGGAGGAGCCTCCAATACCATCAAGAAATTCTTGTGATTTTAAAACATTACTCACACTTAAAATATCAATAGGTTCATTTTTCGCGAACAAATTGAGCATGGCAGTAAATATCTTTTGATGTGCGGGAAAATAGAAATCCTGAGGAAACAAAGAATCTGCTACTTTAGAAATAGCATGTTTATCTATCATAATTGAACCAAGTACTGATTTCTCAGATTCAATATCTTGAGGAGGAAGCTTAGTATTAACATCCATAAATTTCTAATATCTAAATATAACTGACAATGTAATAAAAATAGAGAATTATACAGTGAAAATTATTTTTTGTGTTTCACGAAAATATGTATAGGGGTGATAAATGGTCCCCATGGAGTATCTTCTATACTGTATCCTAACTGATGTATTTTGTTTCGCAAGGTATCGGCCTGTATAAACTGTTTATAAAATCGAGCCTGTTCTCTTTGCTTAGAAAGACGCGCTATAGAAGCCGGTATTTTGATGTTCTGGGACAATACTATTCCGATTGACGCAAAGAGAGAGAGAATTGTTTTTTGAATATACACTGCCTCAGCGGGAGAAATATGAGTGAGACGTGACTCAAGAGTAGTAAGGAGAGAAAATATAATAGCGAGTGCTTGAGGGGTATTAAAGTTATCAGCAAGAACGGTATGGAATTCTTTTTCAGCCGTAGCTACCATTTTTTTAATAGGCGATTTTGTAATGTTTGTTAAGGGAGATAGTAGAGACAATTTCAATATAAATTTTTGAATTGTTTCAAGTGCCGTTGCTGATTGTAGAGCAAGTTGAGGGGTATAGTCGATAGGAGAGCTATAATGATGAGCAAGAGTGATGTAGCGCAGTACGCGTGCATCATACTGAGTAAGAAAATCAGTAACGCCAATAAAATTTTTTAAACTTTTTGACATTTTTTTTCCATTGGTAAGAAGGATACCTGTATGTATCCATGTTCTTACAAAAGGTTTTTTTCCTGAAGCGGCTTCTTGTTGTGCGATCTCTGCTTCATGATGAGGAAATTTTAATTCTCCCGCGCCTCCATGCATATCATATTGAGGACCAAAATATTTTTCAGTAATTGCGGTGTCTTCAATGTGCCATCCAGGACGTCCTTCGCCGAGAGATGTTTTCCACGAAGGTTCTCCTTCTTTTGAGAATTTCCAAAGTGCAAAATCACCCTTATTTCGTTTGAGAGAGCTTTCATCGATACGAGACGTTGCATCTTCAGCCGCCGCGACTGTTCGATGGGAAAGTTTTCCATATTCAGAAAATTGAGCAATATCAAAATAATATCCGTCTCCCTCTATTTTATATGCATACCCTTTTTTAATAAGCGTTTGTATCTGCCGTATAATTTCTGGAATATGTTGTGTTGCACGAGCATATGCTGATATGGCGGTGATACCAAGGAGTTTTTCTCCTTGATGATAGATGCGTTCATATGTTTGTGCAATTGATTTCCAGCTTATATTTTCTTCTTGAGCACGACGTATAATTTTGTCATCAATATCGGTTATATTTTGCAAATAGGTAATAATATATCCTCGTGAGCGCATATAGGTTACCAATGTATCAAATGCAAGAAAGGTACGATAGTTACCAATATGAGGGGTATCATATACGGTGGGACCACAAACAAAAAGACGCAGAGGTTTGCGGGTTTTTTGAATGAGTTCTTTTTTTCCCGAAAGAGTGTTAAATAATTTCATGGTTTTAGAGTATTTCCTAGAACCCAAAGGTTAAAAATCTTTTTCTTACAGCCAACCCTTCTTTTTAAATATCCGTACCATGATTCCTACGACAATAATAACCGCACCCACCAGAATCCAAAAATCATAAGGAGTGTGTCCTATAAGAGGGCGTCCCTGTGTTTCTATGGTAAATAACGCGAGTATAACCATAATAGGGAAGGTGAGAAAAGCAAGTACTGAAAATCTTTGCATTACTTTATTCATTTGAATAGATAAAAGTTGTGTGTTGGTATTTTCGAATGCCTCAATAGTCTGTTTGAAGTTCTCGCATTGCTGGGTAATCTTCAGAAAATCTCCCTCAAGGTCTGAGAAGTAAATAGCTGTTTTTTCACCAAAAAATTCTGGTCCTATGATTTGTAGTGATTTAAATATGCCAATTTGTGATTGTGTAATCAGATGATAACTTAACAAGTCGCGTTTCACGTAGGATATTTTTTCTAAGAGAGTTCGTTCTTGATCGCGGAAGAGTGTATTACGGATATCTTCAATTTTTTCGTCTATATGATGTAATTGACGCATCACAAATAGCAAACAGGCTTGTATGATGTAATAAAAAAGTTGAGAAGTGCTTCCTTCTAAAAGGCGTTCCTTATATGATTCATCCCTTTCTAATTTATCCATAATGAGCTCAAGAGGTTCTATGGGTTGATAATGTACAGAGATAACTGTGTTTTTTGTAACAAGAAAATCAATTTCTCCTTTGCGAGACACTCGTTCTTCTGGATCGTATATAGGAAATTGAAGTACGACAAATAAATAATCTTTGTAAACTTCAACTTTTGATCGCGCTGATGTTTCTTTTAGTTCTTCTATAATAACGGGATGAAATCCGAACTCTTTTTCCAATGAGACAAGCTCCTCAGTACGAGGATTAGTAAGGTTAATCCATTTAATTTTTCCTTTTTTTATAATCATATAATGTAGTGTGTATAGTTTCTTCAGTATAATACAAAAGAGGAATATTTGCTAGAAATGGGACTTTTTTTGGGTTGACTTTATGTATAAAAACAGTAAAATCTATACAGAATTATAAGTAATCTATCGTATACTATGGAAGAACAGAACCAGCAAACAGCAGCTCCGACGGAGCCATTGGTATCCGATGCTTCGGTGCCAGAAAAAGACGAAGTTCAAAAAACTTTAAAAGAACGAGATGAATATCTTGATGGGTGGAAACGTGCAAAAGCTGATCTCTTAAACTATAAGAAGGATGAATCAAAACGTTTTGAATCAGTTCTTAAATTTTCAAACGAACAAATATTACGCGACTTACTTATTGTTATGGACTCCTTTGATTTGGCAATTGCTGCTTTAGGTGAAGAATCAAAAACAGAAAAAGGAATATTTCTTATACGAGCTCAATTTGAAGATGTATTGAAACGATATGGACTCGAACGTATGCCTTCTTCTGTGGGTACTATATTTGATCCAGCATCACATGATGCAGTGGCGACTGTAGAGTCTACTCAGGAATCAGGAACTATTACTGAAGAAGTAGAGTGTGGATATATGTTGGGAGGAAAAGTGATTCGTCCTGTACGGGTTAAAGTCGCAAAATAGTTTTTGCAAACGTAGAGTATCCAAAGCATTTTTAGAATCAAAGTATTTTTGAATTTAAAAGCGTTTATAAAATCATAAAATTAAAAATTATAAAATTTATCTTATATCACTATGTCTAAAATTTTAGGAATCGATTTAGGAACAACAAATTCCGCTATTTCAATTATAGAAGGGGGAGAACCAAAGGTTCTAGAAAACGCAGAAGGGAATCGTACAACTCCGTCTATTGTCGCAACGAGTAAAGCGGGAGAACGTATTGTGGGAATGCTTGCTAAACGACAGGGGGTTGTGAATCCAAAGAACACCATCTTTTCAATAAAACGTCTCATTGGTCGTAAATTTACCGATGAAGAGGTACAACATGATAAAGCGTGGTTTCCATTTGCAATGCAAGCTTCTGCTTCAGGAGGTGTTGAAATTCAGATGAATGATACATGGTATAAACCTGAAGAAATTTCAGCTATGGTTTTAGCAAAGTTAAAAGCAGACGCAGAGGCAAAAATAGGAGAGAAGATAACAGAAGCGGTTATTACAGTACCAGCCTATTTTGATGACTCACAACGTCAGGCGACTAAAAATGCTGGAGAAATTGCGGGTCTTACCGTAAGACGCATTATTAATGAGCCGACTGCCGCTGCACTTGCGTATGGGTTAAACAAACGTAAAAATGAAAAAATTGTCGTATACGATTTTGGAGGAGGTACGTTTGACGTATCAGTATTAGAAATTGGAGATGATGTGGTGGAAGTGAAGTCGACAGGAGGAGATACTCATTTAGGAGGGGATGATATCGATAAGATTATCATGGATTATTTGGTTGCTGAATATAAAAAAACAGAGGGAATTGATTTAAGTAAAGATCCACTTGCACTACAGCGTTTAAAGGAATCTGCAGAAAAGGCGAAGCATGAGCTTTCAACCGCTTTGGAAACAGAAGTTAATTTACCCTATATTAGCTCCGATGCGAATGGTCCAAAACATTTTCTTTTAAAACTTTCACGCGCAAAATTGGAAGAATTAGTTCGATCGCTTGTTGAAAAATCAATTACCATTACATCAAATGTCATGAAGGAGGCGGGACTCTCAGTAAGTGATATTAATGAAGTCGTTTTGGTGGGGGGGCAAACGCGCATGCCTATTATCCAAGACGCAGTAAAAAAACTATTTGGAAAAGAACCAAACCGCACTATTAATCCTGATGAGGTGGTTGCAATTGGTGCTGCTGTACAGGCGGGAATTTTTCAAGGGGACGTAAAAGATGTTTTATTATTGGATGTTATTCCGCTCTCTCTCGGTATTGAAACTATGGGAGGAGTATTTACTCCCGTTATTGAGAAAAACACCACAGTACCAACTTCAAAATCGCAAGTATTCTCGACCGCAGCGGATAATCAGACATCTGTAGAAATCCACATATTACAGGGAGAAAGACCCATGGCATCAGATAATAAAACAATGGGACGATTCATTTTAGATGGGATTCCTCCTTCACCACGAGGTATTCCCCAAATTGAAGTTGCATTTGATATTGATGCAAATGGTATTTTGAGTGTATCAGCAAAAGACAAAGCAACGGGGAAGACTCAGTCAGTTCGTATTGAGGCATCAACACAACTTTCAAAAGAAGAGATTGAGAAATTAAAACAAGAAGCAGTTCTTCATGCTGATGAGGACAAAAAGAAAAGAGAACTCATAGAAGCGAAAAATCATGCAGAACAAATCGTATATCAAGCTCAGAAGAATATAGAAGAATGGAAAGATAAGATTTCTACAGAAATAAAAGATGAAATTACAAAAAAAATAACCGCAGTACAAGAAGCGATAACAAGTCAAGAAGTAGAGAAAATAGTATCAACGACTTCAGAACTTTCAACAGAACTTCAAAAAATTGGACAAACCATGTATACTCAGAAGCAAGGAGATACTGCTTCTGATCAAGGTTCCGCAGAACCAAGTGATCAACCACAATCAGAACAATCATAAATAATAGAAGGCAGGTCTTTAAGGTATTGGTATGTACAACGATTTCTCTTCTCAAGAAATGGTGCGTGAGGAAAAAATAACACGTTCCTATTTCTATTTGAAAGCAATTATACTAGGGGTTATTACGATTGGCATGTCTTTTTTTGTGGGATCATTTCTACAAAAAGCATTTGGACAAGGAATGGCATCATATTCAATAGCACTTGTTCCGCTCCTTATTTCAACATTATTTTTTTTGATGTTTTATTTCTTAGTCACCTTAACTGTTGATAAGAAATGGTTTGTGTCATTAGTAGGCTTTATATCTGGAATAGTAATTACTGTATGTATATATACAACCGATGCTCTCTATGAGTTTTTGATAGTAGGTGGAGTACTTGTTGTGTTGCTTATTCTAGGAGGTCTTGCGGGTCAACGAGAGATGAAAGCATCTTTAAAAATTCGCTTTGTTAAAATATTAAATGCGGTCGTGTCGCGTGGTATGTTGGGAATAGCTGTTTGTGTTGCATTTTTAGTGTATCAAACAGCAGTGTCACAACCATTAACAGATGATAATATTCTTTTACCCAGGTCTTTGTTCGAAGGTATGATTCCAGTTGCTTCTCAAGCACTTAAGCCTATATTGGGTGATATTGATTTGTCTCTCACATTGAATCAATTGGCTGACAAGGGAGTTACCAATGCCATAGCGGGTACTCCTAATAGTGGAGCGATACAAAGAAGCATGACTCCAGAAATGCGTGTTCTCTTTGTGGAGAAATATATAGAACAGATACAAACAACATTCAAAAATTCTTTGGGAATTACAGTACAACCGAATCAAAAAATGTCAGAAGCATTATATACGGGATTTCTTTCAAAATTTAATAGCCTCGATATAAGTACCAAACAAGGTATAGCTGGATTCTTATCAGTTTTGTTTCTATTAGGTATTCAAATTATATCGTGGGTATTAAGATTGATTATGATTCCTATTGCGTTTATATTGTATGAGATCGGTATTATCTCAAAATTTATAACCGTGACTTTTAAGAAGGAGGATAAGGAGATTATAGTATTGGGATAACACATGAGATACAAAAATGGATGATTACTACAAAATACTCGGCGTTTCGCGCGATGCGTCTGATGATGATATAAAAAAAGCGTTTCGTAAATTAGCTCATCAGCACCATCCTGATAAAAAAGGGGGCGACGAGAAAAAATTTAAAGAAATTAACGAAGCATATCAGGTACTCTCTCATAAAGAAAAGAGAGCACAATATGATCGTTTTGGTAAGAACTTCTCACAACAAGGGCAGGGATTTGGTGGCCAAGGATTTGGAGGGTTTGAGGGTTTTGATTTTTCTCAGTTTACGGGTGGCCAAGGATTTGGAGGGTTTGAAGGTATGGAGGATATTCTTGGCTCATTTTTTGGAGGAGGGGGTTCTACACGTAATCGCAAAAAAAGAAAAGGAGGAGATATTGGTACTCACATAACTATCTCATTAGCAGAGGCTTTTCAAGGAATAACGAAAGACATTTCCTTTAGAACATGGGTTTCATGTAGACCTTGTGAGGGGAAGGGATATGATATAAAAGAAGGCGTAGATACCTGTAAAACATGTAAGGGGACGGGATCGATTACTGAACAAAGGAATTCATTTCTTGGGCCAGTCGCGTTTTCTCGTGAGTGCAGTACATGTCATGGCGTCGGGAACATTCCCAAAAAACCGTGCACTCATTGTAAAGGAACGGGACGGGTAGAAGAAACAAAAAAAGTATCAATTGAAATTCCCGCAGGTATTCAGAACGGAAATACACTCAAGATGACTGGGGAAGGAGAAGCGGGAGAGCGAGGGGTTCCCCAGGGAGATCTCTTAATACGTATTTCGGTTACTTATCCTCATGGAGTTACGGTAGAAGGGGAACACATTATTATAAAAAAGGATGTCTCTTTTTCCGATATCTTGCGTCGGAAACCCATTGAATGGCATCACGTGAGTGGTAAAAAGGTAACCATAGAAATTCCAAATAATTTTATCTTAGGAGAAGCAATTATAATTCCGGGCGAAGGAATGCCTCGCATGAAAACGGGTACATTTGGAGGAAGAAAATATGGAGATCTTATTGTACAGATAGAGGTTAAAACCCCAAAGAGAATGTCTTCACATGCAAAGGAGTTGGCGGAAGAATTGGCAAAAGAGCTTGAAAAAGACTAGAAATAATATTAGTATAATCTTAAGCAGTAGAGGCGGTTTTTTATTGCTATATACGCGCCCGTAGCTCAGTTGGTAGAGCAGCTCCCTTTTAAGGAGATGGTCGAAGGTTCAAGTCCTTCCGGGCGCACAAATAAAATGACTAGCTTTTATGCTAGTTGTTTTTTATACAGCTATTGAACTTTGGAACTTGTAGTGATTAAATAAGAAAAACATAAATATGAAACGAGATTGGATTCTTATTATTTTGTGGCCGATTGTTGCATCTGTTATATCTATTATATTTAAGACGAATTTTTTTATTTCTACTGTCTTATTTTATATTGTCCCGAGTATCTATATTTCAATAAGACATTCTGCTTTTATTAAAAAAACCCTTATTGTTTCTGCGGTAACATTACCTATGTTGTTGGTGGTTGATTATATTGCCGTTAAAACGGGAACATGGTTTTTCCCCACCTCGGTATTTTCAGAAAGACTTTTTGGAACAACTGTGCTTGAGGTAGTTTTATGGTTGTTTTCTTATGTATACACCGTTATTATATTCTATGAATATTTTCTTGAGCATACCTGTAAAAACTATTTTACCAACAGAAAACTTAAATATGTATTTATTGGTTTTTCTTTACTTTTTCTAGTTTTTCTTTTATCTCTTCTCGCAACCGGATCGTTTGTTCATATCCCATATTTCTATCTTGTATTCGGCTTGGTGTTTGGGTTAATTCCTATAGGATTTACCCTAGCAAAACATCCAAAACTCCTTACTAAATTCGTAAGTGTAACAGCTTATTTTTCACTCTCATCATTTTTATGGGAGATAGTTGCTCTTCGTTTAGGTCAGTGGACATTTCCCGGTTCATCTTTTATTGGTTGGGTTGAAATAACAAATGTTCGTTTTCCTTTTGAAGAATTTTTAGTTTGGATAGTTCTTGGGGCGGCGTCTATATTAGCATGGTATGAACTATTTGATGATGATGGGAACTAAAAGGGCGTGCACCTTATCCTCTGCCTTCGACAGACAGGCATAGGACGCACTACTTGATTCATATTATATTTAGTGGTATAATAAATTCAGATCACTAAACATACATAAGAAATGGAGGTATCGTGCCGTTTATTAGGATTTATGGAATTCCACCGGAAAGAAAATTAGATGAAGTAGAGGTTGAAATCGCTAATGCTTCAGCATTATTTAGTATGATTCCGATACAGGAAATCGAAAGAGCTAAACAAAGTGGAATACTAGCAGAACTTGTAATTGCAATTCAAACACGACTTGAATCATCAAAGGATGAGTTCAAGATCAGTAAAGGGGCTACAACGGTTTTCTTCCCACCAGATTTATTAGCTACTGGATTAGGAGAAGAAATTATTGTGGACCTCGGTTTAAGAGAAAAAGAAGGGAGAACTGATGGGGTGATTGCTGCAACAGCGAATGCTATTGTTCAAATAATCAGAGAATTTTTCCCAACCGTTCCATTAATTGAATGTTTTCCAAATATAATTCCACGGGCACATTTTGCCCAATCGAAATTATAAGGAGATCAAAATGGATGAAGTAAAAAAGGATGTTTTGAAATGTAGGGATTACAAATGTAAGAAGGGAACTGTCGATCTTTCAAAAGAAATTCCTATCCGCACCGGATGTTCTAGTATTGATGTAGTTTTCCCATGTTCTGTATGCGGGAGACTCCATTGGAAACAGGGAGATCCTGTCAGAAATAGAAGAGGGCAAAGGGCCTTCTGGGAAAATGGACGAATGTATAATCTTACAAGAAAAGGAGAAAAACAACTTCTTTAAGATCATAAAGACGGGGTTTGTATGCCCCGTTTTTTTTATTCAAATTGAGATATAAAATCTTTTCAACAAATATTTATTGGTAGATATTAATATTTCGTGTATACTGTGAATACTATTGTTTAGAAAAACATGAAAAAAAGCATTTAGTTTGCAGTTGAATCTCTTGGGGATATGTGGAAACTGTATATATAGATGAGGTTTTGTTAAGGAGAATATAATATTATAGCTATTCTATCTAAGAAATTATTAAACAAATCGCACATAGTATGAAAATTCTTTTTGTATGCACGGGTAATGTTTTTAGAAGCATGTCGGCAGAGTATTGTCTAAAGAAATATATACGAGATATGGGTATCAAAAATGTATCTGTTTCATCTGCTGGAATCACGGCTAAAAAAGAACCCATACATCCAGAAGTTATTATAGATCTACAGAAATTAGGAATATCGTGTAAAAAACACACCCAGAGAAAACTTACAAAAGAAATACTCGCGAAAAATGATCTAGTAATTGCTATGGCGTATATTCATAAAAAATTTATAAAGGAAAAATTTGGCATAACGGTTCCTTTGTTTAATGCAATAGCTATAGGAAAGAATACTTCTATTTATGATATTGAAGATATAGTGCGGAATTATGCAATCGATAAAAAAGCAGTTAATACATATATCGGAAAGACAATCACGTATATTTATACAAAGACTCCAGCCTTATATAAAAAAATAGAGAAATTAATGTAATAAAATTGAATAAATATTTTGCCAGTAAAATGGATGTGTAGTATACTAAATATATATTTTATGTTTAAAAAAATTTTATATTTCTTTGATAGGCTCGAAGATAAAATTCGTCATCAGTTAAGTAAAAATCCTGTTATATTTGCCATTATTGGAGGTATTGCAATCGTCCTTTTTTGGCGGGGAATATGGCATATTGCTGATGAAATAAATATGTCTTCATGGATGTCTCTTATTATAAGTGTGGTTATTATGCTTGCCACGGGAACGTTTGTTTCATTTTTTATTGGAGAGCAAATAATTATTTCTGGTCTTCGTGAAGAGAAGCGTCTTGATCAAAAAACAGAAGAAGAAATAGAGCAAGAAGATGCGTATCTTGCACGTATGCGAACAGAAATCGACGAAATTCGTGATGATGTACTCTCAATTAAAAACAGTATACCATCGGACAAAAAGGAGATTAAAATCAAACGGGAAAAACCAGCAGCAAAAATAAAAATCAGAGTGTTAAAGAAATAAAACTACATACGTATGGAGCAGGATATTTTGAAGAAATTAGAAGAACAAGAGAAAAAAATTGATGCTATATTTGTATCAGTAGAACGTACACGGAAGTATTTTATGTGGACACTCATTATCAGTGTAATGGTAATTGTCTTACCGCTTATTGGTATGCTATTCCTTCTTCCCACACTTCTCAATAGTATTTCGCTTCCAGTAGGATTATAACTCGTTATATTATAAATAAAGCCACAGAAGGGTTTTATTTATTTTTTGTTTTTACTTTTATATTTGAAACAATCTACAGAGTGGTCACACACCATGCCGACGGCTTGCATGTGAGCATAACAAATAGTTGGTCCAAAAAAAGTGAAACCTCGTTTCTTTAAATCTATCGCCCATAGTTCTGCCTCCCTTATTTTTGTGGGATAGTCTTGTATATTTTTTATAGTGTGATGAATAGGTTCATTATCTACGAAACGCCACATATATGTTGAAAAACTACCAAATTCTTTCTGTACTTCAAGAAATCGTTGAGCGTTATTAATAGCGGCGAGAATTTTAGCTCTATTTCTAATGATACCGGGGTCTTGTATAAGACGTTCCACATCTTGAGAAGTAAATTTTGCAACAATACGTGGATTGAAATTTCTAAAGGCTTTTCTATAGTTTTCTCTTTTTTTTAAAATTGTAAGCCAACTTAATCCCGCTTGTGCGCTTTCTAATAGAAGAAACTCAAATAAAGTAATATCATTATATGTAGGAACACCCCACTCGGTATCATGATATTTCACATACAGAGGTATATCGAGAGGGACCCAGGGGCAACGTCGTTTTTCTTTCATGGGTGTAGTATACTATGCGTATATGAAAATTAGAAACATAAATAAAGAACATAGAGAAAACTTAGGTATCCAAGAAAAGGTTGCTCTTTTTATTACGAAGGGGGTGGGTACTATGTGGTGCGCCTATTTATTTACTATTATTGCGTTCATTGATTTACCCGAAGCAATTCGCTCGGGACAATCAGCGGTTATTTCGTGGATAACGCAAACATTTCTACAACTGGTATTATTATCAATCATCATGGTGGGTCAAAATATATTGGGTAAACACGCAGAATTACGAGCCGATGCTGAATATGAAGTAAATTTACAGAATGAGAAAGACATTCAAGAAATTAAAAGAAGTTTAGAAGAAATACGAAAAATTTTAAAGAAAGAATAATATGTTTCTAGATACAAAATCACGTTTAGTTGTTTTCGTGTTTGCGGGCATTTCTTTTGTAGTGGTTGTGTGCGCGATATATCTCTATGGAAGTCAGGATATAGTATCTTTCAATGGGGATCTTGTAAAAACAGAAGATGAAGTATCTTCATCATCTGTCCTGGTAGATAACCATAAGGGAAAAAAATATGTGAGCGAGAGGGCTCGTATCACCATAGAGGTTCCTCAGGAAGCGATTGTGGAAGAATCATATGACCCCATAGATTTAAATTTGCGCATAGATAAAGCGTACTATCAAACTTTGGGAATAACAGGCACTACTTCAATTTCACTGCGTATTATGGCCGGAGTTGATCGTGAAACAACTTCGGTCGCAGAGACATATTGTAGTCTTAAGAGTTATGATATGAATGGGGAATATAGTTCAAAAAATACTATATATATAGAAGGGGTGTCTTTCTATGAAGTAAAAGATGAGGGGGTAGGAATGAATCAACACAGGGAAGATACTAAATATATAGAGATATTTGAAGATGGATGGTGTCGCTTTATCCTTTTCAGAATTAATACGGCAAATCCAGAAGTATATACTGATGATCCTTTAGAGATTCAAGAAATAAAGAATAATAATGAAAAGGTTCGCATAAAAGAATTACAAAATACAATTATAAAAAGTATTAGAATAAAATAAAACACCATAGTGGTGTTTTATTTTATTCTAGAATATATATTATGAGACGCGTTCTACATTTTTTGCACTAGGTCCCTTTTCACCTTCAACAACTTCAAAGGTAACATGGTCACCCTCTTTTAGTTCTTCGAAAGTTACATTCTTCAAATCATTAGAGTGAAAGAAAAGATCTTTTGTCTCGCCTTCGCGGGTAATAAATCCAAATCCTTTTCCTGCTACGATTGTTTTAATAATTCCGTTCATAGTTTTTTTAGTTCTGTTATATATTTTTTAGAAATGCGACTATATCTCTTAAAATTAATAATACCTAATTTATTTTATTTTGTCAACGATTCTACCTCACCACTCTTAAGGATTTGTTTATCGAATTGGGTTTTTACCTTGGATGACGCGAACCAGAACAAGGATAATAGCCGCAACCAGTAAGATGTGTATAACCGAGCCGACGGTATATGCTCCTACAATACCCAGAATCCAAAGAATTAAAAATATAACTGCAATAGTATAAATCATATTTATTTTGGTAAAATTTTAATAAAACGACGGAGAACGCGATGTATAAATTGTAATAGTATAAGTTTTGTTTGTAGCATATGTTTTTTAAGTTAATCTATATACAGAAGCCGATACAGAAGCGGTAGTATTACAATACATACATCTTTTTCCCTCTATTAAAATAGAGCACGGTAAAGTGCTCTATTCGTGAAGTTTTTTTGAAACTTTTACTTTTTTAACTCCTTTTTTATAGATTTCTTTGGGGTATTTGCAACTATTTTTTCTTTTATCTCCTTTTTTATCCCTTTTTCAACTACGACTGGTTTTATAAATGATATTGATTTTACTGCCTGAATTAATTGATCCATTTTTTCATTTAACAACTCCAATTGTTTTTTGAGAACGTCATTAGTTTCTCTTGAGGGAGTGCTATTGGGGGTCATTCGCACAGAGGCTTGAAAACGAGGGGTGTTCTGAGGAGAGAATCTAACATCTCCTGCGTGAGATCCGTCTTCTCGTTTATCTTTAAAGCATTCGTTACAATATACTAATTTACCAGGGGTAGGACGAAAGGGGATTTCACAGGGGTTTCCACACTGATCACAGACTGCTTCGTGTAACGTAATGGGTTTTCGATCTCCTCCACCTGAAGAGCCTCCTCGTCTCCCTTTCTTAAAAAATCCCGATTTACCACCACTTCGCTTATTAAATCCGCCACCACCTTGTTTAAAATTTCCCATATATTTTGTTTAATTAATGATTGTGTATAGAGATATAGAGTGTGTACTACTTTATCTTAAAAGTAAAGGATGTCAAAGTTTTGTATATATCAAGCAACTTTTTCTCGTACATAGGTGTGTACTCCCTCAGTCAACGAGAAATCTTTTATCTGTGAGCTCATATATTTTATATAATCTTTTTCAAATCTTTGTTTAAATTCCTCTCCTGGCACTTCGCGAAATCCCATGTCCATCAAAAAAATGTTGGCAATTCTAGGCTTCGTGCGCGCAAATATAATTTTATCCCTATGTTCCTCCATGATTTCTATTAATTCTTTTCTTATTCCAGTCAAAGCACCGGTCTCCTTAGAAGAGAGTCCTCCCAAGATATAAACGTTTTCTTCCCCATTGGGAAAAGGCTCTAAGTAAGAAGAGGCAATAATTTCGCCATCTTTGTTTTTCAAAAAAAGCACTAGATCTTTATTAATCAATTCCATCATCTTTTCTGGTGATCTTTGTTCTACATCTCCTCCAACACCACCTTGTAATTTTGATATTTCTAACGCCACCTCCTCTATTTCTACATCAGAAAAGTTTTCACTATTAGCCATATTGAGTTCATATTTTCTGGTGCCAATGTTTTCCATGGTTATTTTATTATTTAATTATACTCTTATAAAGTAGAGAGTTCTAGCTTTCGCTTGAGATGGAGTGGGGGAGATTAAGGGAAATAAAAAATGACCGTTCTCGGTCAGCGAGCTTCTCAAAGAAGCAAAAAGTATATTCATTTGAACCCCTTCCGTTTGATTAGATGATTCATTAATGCATACAGCTCCCAAGGTGAGCAATGAGGAGATAATATCGCTTTGGGGCATCCTCTAGAAGGACAAGTCGACAGGAAGCGTTTTCCGAAAGAAGTGATTTCAAACTCGCCATTTCTTCAGCCTTGAGTCGATCCCATTCTTCTTTAGGAAGATCAATCTCAAGAACTCCATTTTTTTTCGCGCAGTCTTCAATTCGCGCGATTTGCTGTGAATCCCATCCGGTCCACGGTATTGAGTCTTCATTCTCTGCTTCATCGCTGTATTCCCCAAGTTCGTGTAATACAGTATAAGGATCAACGTCTTGGTATGCAAAATGCTGTTCCATGGGATCTATATTCAATCCCACAACTATTGCATCTTCGTAATTACTCTTACCACCCGAAGCCATTCTTTCTGTGAATTCTGTGTCGTTAATAAAACAACGACAGATAGTTTTTTCTTTTCCCCGTGCGCTTAAAGCGTGTTGGCGGAGCTGTTCTTCTGAGAAGAAAAAGTCTTCTAACTTTTTTTCCATATTTTCCGTCCTTTTTGTTTTTAGGTTGGTGTAAAAATTACTAAAAAGATAATAGCACATATTGTGCTATCTGTAAAGTGTATCTTTAAGCTATTTATTATCTTTTAAAATTACTGTTTTAAATATTTACCCGCGATGCTAAGCGCAAAAGAGGGGAGAATAATAAAGATGCAAGTCATGAGTAATTTCATCAAGACTTGATTAACGGGGGCGTTGTCATTTTGCTCACCGAATAAGACCAAACAAAGGCCGACAATACCGAAGGCGACCGATGAATAAATAAAGACATATGTGGCTATTTTTTGCATAGTCATAGTATAACATGATTTGTGGTATTTTTTTTATATCTTATCTGAGGGTAGGAGAAAATTATTGATATATTTCGTAGCTGAAACAGAATCAAAAAATAAAAATACCGGTTTAGGTCCGGCAACCCCTCTTCTGTGAGGATAGTATTATATTTCTAATTCTTTTCTTATAAAGAGAATCTGAGTGTTTCTCCATTCATTTTCACCAACTTCGTTGTTACGCTTTTGAAGCATCTCCAGTTGAGTTTGTAATTGTTGTTTCTTCTTTGTTGGTGGTTTGTACAGGTATATCTGAATCACAAGGATGAGACAGAAGAAAAATCCCGTCGTCTGCGCTATCTTTAAAAAAGTATCTCCTCGTGCCCACGCGTATGATCCCCAGAATAGATATGTGATGAGCGCGGTAATAATAAGGACAGACGACATACCTTCGAAACTCTTTCTTTTGTAATTTTTCCAAATTTGATCTGGAAATCCCCAAAAGATAAGTATAAGAGATGTTCCTGTTGCAATAGTCCCCAAAATATTGACTAAATTCATTTTAATCTCCGGGTTAATGAGGTTAACAACAAGGTTGAATTCTTTTTTCGATAAGTAGACGTCTCATTCTTCCAATAGTTGTTGGTTTAAGACGATTTCCCCTCTGACTTCTTCCGCTGGTATGAGCTGTAATACCAGCTTTTTTACATTGGTTAACTAATTGTTCTCTCTTAAAGCGACAATTTTCTAAGCCGCTGTTACTAACACTGTGTTTCCACCAGTTCATATAGACTCCCTTTTATGAATAGTTCTAAAATTATTAAATCAGGGATTTATTTATAAGTCAATATATAGATTAATCTCTAGAGTAATTTAAATAGTTTCATATAAAAGAAATAAAAAAGCCCGTTGATGTTATCGCGGGGTCTCTGTAATATACACAATCTACTTTCCGAGAATTTTGTTTATGAAATTACTGGTGATACAGAGTGATCCATCCGAGTCCATTATAAGAAAATCTTGAGACTCTCTTAACGATCCGAATCCGCCGTCATCCACCCATGGACAGATAAGTCCAAAAAGTATCATGTTGGGGTTGAATCCAATTTGTTTACTGTAAACAAGTATATCTTCAAAAAAGAAGGAGTGCCACTTGTTTTTGATTTGGAAGAATTTTAGTAGATTTTCCGCGGAATCTTCTACCTCGCATTTTCCAAACCTTCCGCGAATAGATTCGGGGTCAATATCTCTTGGTCTGATATCTGCTTCTAGTATGGAACCTTCGGCAAATATTTGAAATTTACTTGATTTTACCACTAGCACCTCCGAGCATTTTATTATGTGAAATTAACTATGTATAATATAGCACGTTATATACTTTCTGTAAAGTATATAATCTACGCATAAAATAAGATCTAATTTATTTTTTTGTATAGAGAAACTTTCCTAGAAAGATGCCGAGAAAAATAAATGCGACGAATGCAATGAGTATGATAACTAGAGGGGATTCATTCTCTTCCTTTTGTATAATAAGATTATTGTCTTGTTCGTTATTATTTTCTTCTCCCTTCGAGTTTGACGATACTTCAGTAACGACATTAGTTTCCTCTGATTCAAAGACAATGAGTGTTCCTTCATGAGGTGTTAACGCTGAGGCCTCTTTTATAGTATTGGTACGGAATACTTTATTAAGATTATTTACTCCACCAACACTATACAATGTTTCAGTTAGATAACCACCCTCAAAGCAATCACTTTTTGTAGAGAGGAGTAATATTATTCTTTTATCAAAACCAGGAATAGCGTATCCTTCAAATGTGAATGGTTGTTCTTTGTTACAACCAGTTATTGGAAAATCTACAATTTTTTTAGCGTCTTGATAAACTACTGTGGTAAGATTAATTCTTGCAATTTCATTTGTGTCATAAGGGGATTTTTCCGAGTTTAGATAATTAACATCAATTGAAATTCTATTGTCTTTTAGATTAATAGGGGTGAGTGATTTAAAATTCTTGGTTATTTTGTTTATTTCAGCTATAACTAAGGATTCGTCATAGGTGCCATTTTTTTGAATCATTTTTTCTCCATCGTCACAGGAGTACACAGTATCAACCGTGCCTGAGTTTAATGATAATCTCATGAGCTCGGGAGGACATCCTCGTCCACCTAAATCAATACTGGTATAATATACTGATTCATCTATCGGGTTATATGTAAATCCATATATAAATGTTGGTCCACCTACAGTAGCTTGTGCCTCATTTGGTATAAATACTACAGCACTTATTACAATAAATAATAAGAAAAGAGAGAGTGCGTATATTGTATATTGTTTCATATGTAATCAGTATACTGAGAATATAATCATAATACAATTTAACTTTCTAACCGCTTTTGCATATGATATATCATAAATACACTGTAGGTAGACAGGTACTACTCTTGAGAAATAAAAAACTACGCTGGAATAATATTCTCCAGCGTAGTACAGATTTTATCTTAATGCCCATCCATAGTCTTGAGTAACAATATCTGGATGTACTTCGGCAACTTCAAATTTCGTAAAAACTTTTCGCATCATTTTTACATATTTTGTTGTGGCAGCAGATAAACTAACAACTTCGTAATACTCTCGTTGTTTTTTTCCTTCGTAGTCAGTAAACCATTTTCCGGTGTATTGTTTGTAGCAGGTAATGGGGGATACATGTGAAAATGCCCAATCATTTGAAGCACCAACCCAGTTTTCATTTGATTCATAGGATCTTTGAAAACCGTCAAGTATTTTAGAAAATTGAATCGAGTCACTCTTACTTATTGAGTGGTCGAATCTGAACTGGTACCATGCATCAGAATTGATGAAGGAGTACCAATAGTATGATTTTCCACTTTTGTCCTGTGCCACTCCCCATGCTATATATCGATGTCTACCAGATTCTGGATCGAAATCGTTATTTTTTTGCATGAGCTGGTGGATTTTCTTAGGCACACTAGATTTTTTTGCCTGAGAAAATAATGGACTTGATAGGAAAATAAAAACCAAAATTAATGCAATGAAAGATTTCATAACTGCTCCCTTCAAGAGTATTAGATGTTGTGATTTATGTATTATAAAAAACCTAATACTATTATATCAGGTTTAATCATAGATGTCAATGCTCCCCGGGTAGGATTCGAACCTACAACAATTCGCTTAACAGGCGAGCACTCTACCATTGAGTTACCGGGGAATAAACTTTCTATGGAGACCATTGACCCTAGTAGTAGAACAAGTTCACTACGGGGCAGTGCTACCAAGGAATGTGAATTTAATATATCAAATATGGCGTACATTTTGCAAGGCTTGTTATGTCCTTTATATTAAGCGAATTCTAGTAAAGAAATTTAGAGAACTAGGGTTATGTATTTACAAAAAATAGGATATGGGCTATTATATTTGTAGAACTTTTTTAATAACAAAACATATACGGAGGTACTATGTTAATAGTTTCTATGGCAGTAATTGCTTCTCGCGTGGGAAATATTCCTGCAATCCTTGCTAATTTAGCGCACCAAACACGTGTGCCAGACAAGGTTCTCTTATACTATAGTTCAACACCATGGCATCATGACGCAGGAATTTCTCGACTGGTAATACCTGAAACAGAATTGAATGTAGAACTTATAAGAGTTCCTAATTGTGGATCATGTAGAAAATATTTATTTACTATACAAAAATATTTTCACACAAATGCTTCAATTTTGTTATTGGATGATGATCTTGTATGGAATGAACATCTTATTGAAATTCTATCTGATTATCAAAATAAGTATCAGCGTGTTGTTGGAACTCGCGGATGGTCTGAATTTCAAATTGTAGAGAATGCTCAAGGAGAAAAAATCTTTCAGCGTTCTCCAGAAACTACGATTAGTGGCAAAAATATAATATGTCCAACTGAAGTAACGGTGACAAGTAGTGGTTGGGCTACCATGTTTTATGCACGAGATGTACATAGATCGCTATTCGATTTTCAATTGCAAAAATCGGTTCAACTCGAATATAGTGATGAGATATTTCTTGCAGCCATGCTACCAAAGAGTAAGTTTATCGTTCCTATGCCACACATTTTCTTTGAACGAATACAAACACAAACCTCCTTATGTCGTGCCGCAGAAACATTGCGGGCAAAAGCACTTCAAGCAAGTCTTTTGTAACGACATGCTCCAACCCGCGTTCAAACGACGGGTTTTTCATTTATGTAGGATCTTTTTAATGCTATACTTAACCTATGTTATATAAGACATATCTCAAGACACTCACACAATGCCCTTTCTGTATTAATAAAGATCGCAAGATTCTTGAGAACAAAGAAGCATTTCTCACCTATGCGCGTGCTCCGTATGCTCAGCACCATCTTTTGGTGATTCCCAAGCGACATGTTGATTCATTTCTTGATTTAAAAAATATAGAAAATAGTTCTATCACCAAATTATTGCACAAAGGAGTACATCTGTTACACACCCTGGGACATGTAAATTGTTCTATTCTCGTACGAGATGGAAAAGGATCTGGAAAGAGTGTTGAGCATTTGCATTATCACATCATTCCCAATCATAGGATTGGAGATTTAGATATTCATGGAGAAAAACGAAGAGTCCTCACGGAACAAGAAATATATACAGTAGTTAAAGAATTAAAAGAAAGTGTATAAGTATATACACAGGATTTTTTTAATAAATAGGCGTATACTATAAATAGTATGAAAAACAAACATTCTATTCAATGGGGTAAACTCATCATCTCACTTGTAGTGCCACAAATCGCGGGATTCATTGGATCAATATTTACTGTTTCGCAGATTGGGGGGTGGTATGCGCAATTAGAAAAGCCATCTTTTAATCCACCTTCGTGGGTGTTTGGTCCTGTGTGGACTGTTCTATACATTCTTATGGGAGTAGCATTTTATTTTTTGTGGCTTCATAAAGATACGATTTCAAAAAAATTACAAATACTTTTTGTAGTACATCTTTGTTTAAATGCACTCTGGTCAGTTCTATTCTTTTTTATGCACGACCCGTTGATTGCCTATGTGAATATTGTTCTTATGTGGATTATGATTGTGGCTCTTATTCTTGACACGCGGAAAATCGATCAAAAAATATCGTGGCTTTTGATTCCCTATAGTATATGGGTCACCTTCGCTTCTTTTCTTAATCTCGCTATCGTTATTCTTAACTAGAACATGAAACCGGTCATTGTTGCTCATAGGGGCATTTCCTCAATACAGGCAAACGATATAGCAGGTATTGATTATATAGAAATTGATCTTGATATCTCACGAGATGGAATTATTTTTGTATTTCATCATCCACAGATTAATTCATTTATATTTCGAGAACCCTATATACGATTAGCGAAGGGGGTAAAAAAGAAAGCTCACGAATTATTATATGGAGAAATACAACAATTATTTCCATCAGTAGTTACTTTAACAGAAGTACTTCAGATGGTTGATCCATCAAAATTAGTATGTGAGTTAAAATCATACACTGCTTATAGAGGAATTATTCATGTATTACACCGCATGTATCCGGAGGCATTTCATAAATTACGATTTATTTCTTTTTCTATGCGGGCGTTGATAGAAATAAAACAAATAGATCCTCTTATATATTGTGGATATATTGCGACAAGTATAGGAGATGATAATCGGTTTCATTTTATGGTGAGAAAACATCATGTTCAAGAATGTGTAAAAAATGGTATTGAAGAAATATCAGGCCATTGGTTTACGTTTAGACCACGTATGATTCGCTTTGCGCATACACAAGGATTACGGGTAGGAATAGGACAATTAAACACAATACGAAGGATCTTATATGCTCAGAAAAATAAGGTACAGGTTTGGTACTCAGATATTCTTAAACGAAAAGAAATATCTATAGACTCAGTTTAATGTTCGATAGTATTCTTAGGCATAATAGCTTATACTTAATAGGTAATAATTTATTAATATAAATCATATATGGCCTACATAATAAATATTGAGGAAGAGACATTACAGAATGAGAATTTTAGGAAAGTATTGTATACCGGACCACATAGTCAGTTAGTGGTCATGCATTTATTACCAAAAGAAGATATTGGAGAAGAAGTTCATACACTAGATCAATTTATTAGAATTGAAGAAGGAGATGGAGCGGCAATTCTCAATGATGTTTCAAGTGAAATACATAAAGATTTTGCAATCGTGATTCCTGCAGGAACCAAACACAATATTATAAATACCTCAGAGAGTAATCCTATGAAGTTGTATACCGTGTATTCTCCTCCAGAACATCACGATGGTATTGTGAGAGCAACCAAGGCAGAGGCGATGGCCCAGGAAGAACATTTTGATGGGACCACCTCGGAATAATGTAGTAATTAGATAAAACAAACACTTTCTCATAAAAGTGTTTGTTTTTATATTCATATAGTATAATAAAAATATGAAGAAGGGATATGTATATAGCATAGGGGGAGGCATCTTGATTTTATTAGGACATATATGGTTTTCAAATTCTGGTGCTTTACTACAAACTGGAGGAGCGGGTATTTATTTAGCAATAGGGCGTCTTACGGGGTTGTTACTTTCGTGTAGTATCTTATTTCAGTTTGTTATCATTGGAAGGGTGGGGTGGATAGAAAAAATATTTGGATTAGACACTCTCTCAAAGTTACATCATTGGATTGGATTTAGTACAATAGTTTCTCTTGTTACGCATCCAGTATGTATTGCTTTGGCGTATGGATGGGGATTGCCCAATTCTATTTTTCATAAAATAACGTCCCTTCTTTTTTCAGGAGATGAAATAACAGGGGCAACCGTGGGAGCTCTTTTATTTATTATAATTACGATATCTTCGGTATATGTGGTTTTGAAAAAATTAAAGTATGAATATTGGTATGCAATCCATCTGTGTACATATATTGCGGTTATTATTTCTTTTAGTCATCAAATTGAGTTAGGAGGAGATTTACAAGAAACAGTACCTCGTACGATATGGATAGTGCTATACATGTGCGCGGGACTGATATATATGTGGTTCCGATTTATAAAACCAATTACCATATATTATCGGCACCGATTTTATGTGGATCATGTCGTGGAAGAAACGCCTTCGGTTTACTCTATCTATATTACGGGAAAAAATATGGAAATATTTCGTTATATTCCGGGTCAATTTATTATGGCGCGTTTTTTGGAAAAAGGAGTGTGGTATGAGGCGCATCCTTTTTCTATATCAGTAGGGAAGGGTGTAGGCAATATCAGGCTTACTATTAAAAGTTCTGGAGATTACACGAAGAAGTTACCAAGACATATACACCCAGGAACAAGGGTCTTTATTGAGGGTCCGTATGGTATTTTCGGAAACGCGGTTTCAAAAGAGAATAAAGTGCTTTGTCTTGCAGGAGGAATTGGTATAACCCCTATTCGATCTGTGATAGAGCAAATGAAAGAAAAAAATACGGACGTGAAGATATTAGCGAGTTTCCGTACGCATACAGATGCAGTATTTAAAGAGGAGATTAGTCAATTTATTAGCGATGAAAATATAGCCTTTGTGTATACTCATGAATCTCCTTACGAAGGACACATACAAAATATTTCACATACCACAGTACTTAATTTTTGTCCCGACGTACAGGAACGATCTATATATCTATGTGGACCTACGGCGTTTATGAAAACGATGAAGACTATACTATTGCATCAAGGAGTCCCTCAGAATCATATCCATTACGAACGTTTTTCATTATAATTTGATTATTTCGTTCAAGGATTTATACTGAAACATCGTCTGTAGTATCCAGTGCATACGCGATGTATGTATCCCTTTGTAGGATATGTACGCACTTTTCTATTGTGCAGCGCGAAGTATGGGGCGATCTATTTTGTTTATAATAAAATAAACAAAAGTATTATCAGTTCTTTTTCTAATACTTATCGTAGATTGTTATGCCAGCGACGCGCTGGCTTTTTTATAATTTTCTATCCCAACGTGAAGTCGGGACCCCGATCTCTTTCAAAAAGAGCGTTGGGGCTCTATACTTATTCGTATGGAACCCCTGGCATCAAAAATGAGACCACAATCCTTGAAAGAATTTGTGGGACAAAAACATCTCGTCGGGAGGGGGAAGCCTCTCGCGGCTGCAATTCAAAAAAAGCATTTATTTTCGTTTATCTTGTGGGGTCCTCCCGGGTGTGGGAAAACAACCCTTGCGCGTATCTATGCGCGCAACTTAAACGCCCAATTATATGAGCTTTCGGCAGTTTCTGCGGGGAAAGATGATATTCGTCAAATTGTAGAGGAGGGGTCATTAGGAAAACCAAAGGTATTATTCTTAGATGAAATACATAGGTTTAATAAAGCACAGCAAGATTTTTTATTGCCCTATGTAGAGCGAGGAAATATAACGCTCATTGGAGCAACAACAGAAAATCCTAGTTTTGAAGTAATATCCGCTCTTCTTTCTCGATGCCGAGTCTTTGTGTTAAAAGAATTAACAGATGCAGATATAAAGGAAATCATCACTCGCGTATATCCTGCAATTACTCCAGACGCAGTCGCATGGTTAACACATATAGCACAAGGAGATGCGCGACAAGTAATTACCACTATTGAAAATGCGATCCAATTATACAAAGAGGTAACTGTAAAGACGCTTACTGATTCACTACAATCAGCATTCATTCGGTATGATAAAAAAGGAGAGGAGCACTATAATATCATAAGTGCGTTTATTAAAAGTATGCGCGCAGGACAAGCGAGTGCAGCGATATACTATTTAGCGCGTATGTTGGAAGCGGGGGAGGACCCCAAATTTATTGCACGACGTATGGTTATTTTTGCAAGCGAAGATGTGGGGTTAGCACAACCAACTGCGTTAGTAGTAGCAAACGATGTATTCCGCGCAGTAGAGATGATAGGGCTTCCTGAATGCGCAATTAATCTCGCGCATGGAGTCGCCTATTTATCATCATGTAAAAAAGATAGACGTGCCTATGATGCGTTACAGTTAGCAAGAGCAGATGTTAAAGCGCATGGAAATCTTCCTATTCCTCTTAAAATACGAAATGCTCCCACACGATTAATGAAAGATTTGGAATACGGGAAGGGGTATAAAAAATATGATACCGAAAGCTATTTCCCCGATATATTAAAAGGAAAAAGTTATTTTAAAGATGAGAAACAACAAAACAACCAAAAATAAAGATAGAGATATGTTTTATTTATTCAAACAAAAAAATAGTTTCACCCTCATCGAACTCCTCATCGTCATCGGTATCCTCGCTATCCTCACCGCAGCCGTCGTCATAGTCCTCAATCCCACAGAATTACTCAAACAAGGCAGAGATAGTACCCGTATGACT
>Ga0172380_10001947_pt1 | contig 34144 bp, 26 predicted proteins | sample Leawe162metaG_FD_119747 | JGI IMG/M metagenome (GOLD analysis project Ga0172380, IMG submission 119747) | Leachate microbial communities from a municipal landfill in Southern Ontario, Canada - Leachate well 162 metaG | ecosystem: Engineered > Solid waste > Landfill > Unclassified | place... | reverse complement strand
CAAGGACGGGCTTATTGGCCCCAAGGGGGAACAGGCTGCGTCGCCGTGCCCGAAAACGAAACTGAATCATAACATAAAAAATTCTTTATTCATTCTCCTCAAGATACAAGGGGTATAAGGAGCTGTAACGAAATGGTTCAGAAAGCCAAGGTTATTTCGTAACGGCCCCTAATGGTGAACGCCTCTCTGCGGTTCAACCGGCAGGGTGATGGTAAAGGTCAGCCCTTCTCCTGTCGGGTTGTTCACCACCGCAATGCCGCCGCCGTCATGCTGCTCCACCAGCCGTTTGGTGATGGCCAGGCCCAGGCCGGTTCCCTGTGGTTTGGTAGTATAAAAGGGGTTGAATATTTTTTCCAGCAATTTGCTGTCTATTCCTTTGCCGTTATCGGCAATGGAGATCTGCACGAACCCGTCCGGGGATTGCCTGGTCCGGATGGTTATCTTCCCCTGCCGGCAGGTAATCGAGGAGGTGGCGTCCACGGCATTCAGAATCAGGTTCAGAAAAACCTGCTGCAGCTGGCCCGGGTCGGCAACGATATGCGGCAGGCCGGAACCGAGATCCTTGACGAATTCGATTTTCCTGTCCTGTTCCCTGCCCTTGCTTCCCGGGGTTTGCAGGGCATATCGGGCGGATTTGATGGTTGCCTCCAGCAGCTGGTTGATATCCAGGGAAATCATCTCGGGTTTCGGGGGACGGGCATAGTTGAGCAGTCCTTTGAGCAGGGCGGTGATCCGGTCAATTTCATTAATGACCCGCTGCAGCACCTCCTTGTCCTCCGGGCCAAGGGGGGAATCCTGGCTGAGCACCTCCATGGATACCTTGATCCCTGCCATGGGGTTTTTTATTTCATGGGCCATGCCGGCGGCAAGCTCTCCCACCACGGCCAGGCGTTCCGTCTCCTGTAATTTATTATATTGCTCCTGCAGGGAGTCAGCCATCTCATTGAACGAATCGGCCAGCTCACCGAATTCGTCATTTAATTTCCCCTCGATCCGGTACTGCAGTTTGCCTGATTTGATTTTCCGGGTTGCCCCCAGCAGGGCCGCCACCGGCCGGGTAATGCTTTTGATGAAATACAGGGAGATGAGAATCCCCACCAGAAAGGCAAAGGCCAGGGTGGCGGTTAAGATTTTTTTGGAGTCAGCCACCTCCGCCATGGCTGCTGTTGTCTTTTTGCGCAGGGCGTCGTTGGCGGTCATGGCCATCCACTGCGACTTGGCAATGATCCGGTCCCCGATATCAGCCGCAAAGGTCTGCAGTCTCTTGATCCTTTGGGCGTCCGCGGTGGAGGTAATGAAGTAACTGAGGGCCTCCTGGTATTGTTCCGTCAGCTCCTGCAGGTGGAGGATTTCTTTTTCCACCGGCGGTTCATGATGGCAATCCGTGCAGGTTTTCGCCCTGGCCCGGAGTTTAAGGACATTATCCACGATGATGTCCAATTCCTTGCCAAACGATGTCCCGGTAGTATACAGATTTGACTGCACCGTCTGGACGTTGATGACCAGATCCTGCCGGATAACCTCCACCTTGTGCAGCAACAGCAGGGCGGTGAGATTGGCGGTTGTCTTGTTGATGATGTGCAGAGTGGTGACGATGCCCGCCAGAAACAGCAGAAACAACAGGAGAAAGGAAATGATAATTTTTTTCTTCATCAGTTATTTCACGTGTTCCGCAATGGCTGCCCGGGCTTGCTCTTCCATCGCTTCTATGCCGCCGAAATCCGCTCTGCTGGACTTGACGAACCGAATGGCATTGAACTGCTGGAGAACCTTCCTGCCCTCTGCCGTTTTGTCCATCTGCAGCAGAACGGCAGCAAGCCTTGCCCGTAAATCCGGGTCAATTTCCTGTCTGATGCAGAGGGTGATCTCCGGGGCTTTCGGGGACTGGGCAATGATCGCCAGCTCCTGGCCAATAGACGGGTCATTGCCAACCAGCCGGTTGAAAACCGTATTTTTGGCCGCCCCGATATCGGCCCGGCCGTCAAGCACCGCGAAAATTGCGGATACGTGGCTGCCGGAGAAATAAAAGCGATTGAAAAACCCATTCATATCCGTAACGCCGTGCTGCTGCAGATATGCCAGGGGAAAGAGATACCCTTCCATGGTGGCCGGGTCGACAAATACGATGCTTTTCCCCCGCATATCGTTGACGTTGCGTATGCCGCTGTCCTTGCGCACAAAAATATACCCCTGGGAACTTGACTCCCCGTTGAGATTAACGGGATTGACGACAGGCTCCAGCTTCAACTCATCGATGCCCATGGTGGCGGTATAGGAGGTGAGAAACGCCCCATCCAGCTTCAGGGATCTGAACCGTTTGATCACCTCGCCGTAACGGCTCATAATGGTGAGTTTGACTTGCACGCCAAGCTGCTGGGAGAGATAGCCGGCCAGATAACGATACCGTTCCATCTGGTCAAAAATGTTGTGCTCGGGTTCGATGCCGATCAACAGTTCCTCTGGCTGGGCAGGTGCGGCAACAGGCCTGGCTGCCGGGGCGGCAAGACATATGAGCAGGCAGATGACAAGCCGCAGCAGAAAACCGTGCCCGGACCGAGGACGCAGAATCATTCAATCACCTTGGTCGCTTCAATCAGCAGCTCAATGGGGAAGATGATGCCGAAATGCCTGGCCTCCACCAGATTGAACACCAGCTCCGTATCCCGAAAGGTATAGGCCATAATATTTACGGGCTTTTTGCCAAGCAGAATCTGCGCGGCCATTTCCGCGGCCAGTTGGCCCTGCTGCTGGGGGGGGGGAAACAGGGTCATCAATACCCCTGCTTCCGCAAAATCCGGGAAAATATCCGCGGTGGGGATCTTTTCCCGGCGCAGAATCTCCATGATATCAGCAAGCCACAAATGGGCGAGGGAACTCCCGGTAATGAAGACGGCATCCGTTTTTTTTGTCTTCAGCCCATCCAGGTCAGCCCGTCCCCGGATATCGATTTTCTCGGCCTTCATGTTATGCTGCTCAGCGATTTCCTTCATGGTTGCGTATTGGCGCATGGAATCTTCTTCAATACTGCTGCAGACGATACCGAGGGTATTGACTGTTTTGAGGCGTTTGAAATATCTGACAATGCTTGACAGGGGCACCTTGAAGCCGCAACCCGTCACATTTTCTCCGCTCATTTCCGCCTGGTCTGGTTCATACAGGCCGGCATAGACCAGCGGGATGCGGGTTTTTTCGTGAATAACCGCCAGGGTGGCGGGAGAACCATAGGTTACGATAAGGTCCACGTCAAAAGCGATAAGTTTTCTGGCGGCATTGCTCCAGGCGATGGGATCCGGAAAAGGCCGCTGCAGGATAATCTCGATTTTTTCCTCCCCGGCAATCCGGCGATTGAGCTCGGCGACAAAGGCATCGTGCATGGCCCCATAATAAGGGACATCGCCGGTCATGATAACGCCGATCCGTTTTTGCGCCTGCAGGTCCGGGGCAAGGGCAAGGACGAAGAGCAAGGTAAGCAGTATTCTCTGAACCAGGCGTAAGGTATTCAAGTTAGAAATACCTTTTTATACTGAAGGTGGTGGTGAATACGCTGCCGTCCAGCAGGCCGTACTCCCTGTCATTATAGACATCCAGGTAGGATCTGATCCTGACTTCCCACTCCTTGGACAGTTTTTTGCTGATCTCCAGCGAACAGAGGGTTTCCGAAGCCTTTAAGGCGGAAAACGAGTCAAGAGAAAACGGTGCGCCGCCCACCACGTCATCATAGCCGGTTTTCCCTTCGGTGATGGTGTAGGTCACATCGGCGGTCAGGCTGAGGTCTGGCCGGAGCAGGTAAAAGAGCGCCAGGGAAAAGGAGTTGGCCTCATCGGTATAGGGAACCCCGGCATCAAGATAAGGCAGATCCCCGGCCCCTGCCATGAGCCATTTCCCATAGGCCAGATCCTGTTCCACATCCCAGCGCTGATAAAACCAGCTGCCGGTGAGCGACGCCTTGGCTGAAAGCTCGGTGGTCAGGCTGGCGAGAAACTGGTCATGCCGGCCGTCTCTTTCGCCGATCTCAAGCAGCAGCGCCGGGTCGCTGTTGAGATAATTCAGGGAATTCCGCTCGGTCAGGGCGAGGATGTATTCCAGATAGACGTTGAGCCAGGGAACCGGCAGATAGGTGGTGGTCAGGCGCAGCCTGTTGGAACTGTCCGGGGTGTTGTTATAGGCCGGCTGGCTGTAATTCTTATATTCATAGCTGGCCTTCACCTTGACCTTATCCAGGGGTTTGGCATTTGCCGTGAAATTAATGGTGTGGATATTACTTTGCCCGGGCAGGGCGGCCCATTCATCCACATCTTTGCGATTGAGATGGGACAACTCATAGGATGCCAGGAGAGAAAGGATATTCCCCGGCCTGTATCGCGAGGACAGGGAAAAGACATCCTTGTCATAGGAAATGCCCTGCCGGACCGGATAAGTCAAGCTGTTGCCGGGACCGGTGAGGGTCACGGTGTCTGGAGTGCTGGTATCCACATCCCGGTGCCGGTACTTGAAAAAAAGGCCGACCAGGGGATCGGGTATCCAGCTGCAATCAAAGGCCCCCTTCCAGGTGGTGGATTCGGTGCGGCTGTAGTTGTTTTTCTGGTACAGATTACTGAGGGTGGCCGCAGCAACAAGGCCGCCGGTATAGGATGAATGCATCTTCATGGAATGGGCCGACGACTCGGTTTCGGCAACAACATTGTGGGCATAAATGCCGGCCGGCCTGTCGGCAGAGGCGGGATACGGGTCAGAGAGAATCTCGCTGCCGTCCGGATTGAATTTGGCCTGATCATAGGCGTATTCAACCTCAACCGGCCCGAGATGGCTGTTGGTGCCGAGCTTTAAGGCGTTTGAGGTCCAGTCGACATCCCGTTCTTCGGATATCTTGTTGGTTTCATTAAAATCCCCCAGCAGAAACCGCTGCTCGGCCTTACCCTCCCGTTCAACGTGGCGATGGTTCAGAAAGGTGTGAAACGGGAAATCCGGGGCCTTCAGCCTGAGCGACAGCAGGTTGCTGACAAAGTCAACATAATAATCCTCCCCGGCATTTCGGTCGGTGTAATTGAGCTCCGGCGGCTCCCCAGGATACTGATAGTTGTAATGATCCAGGTTATGATGGGCCCCGACCAGGATGTCCCGGAACAGAACCAGGTCCTTATAGGCGAAACCGGCATCCGTGTAAAAGTCATAATTGCTGAGAAACTCGGCATTGACGTGATAGCGGTAGGGAAGCGGACAGGAGAGCAGATCCAGGCCAAAGGTGACGGATGAATGGGGATAAATGTATTCCGCCGCTTTCAACGAATCATCCTCGGTTACCCAGCGGTATCCGAGATAATAGTCGCCCTCCGTCTCATAATAAACAGCTGGCTCCCGCTGTTCGTGGTTGCCCGTAATCCCGGCAGCCGGCAGCGCCTCAGCCGCCGCCATAGCCGGGGCAACGGCCCAGCCAAGAGCAAGCCCGGCCCCCAAGACATGCAGGATACAATGCCTTGTCTTGCCTCTCATTGGGTAAACCTCCCGCCCCCGGAGGTTGAGGGGACATCCGAACCATGGATGGTGGAGTGGCAGTCCGTGCAGCGGGTATAAAAGGCCCTGGCCCGCTCGGCGGTAATACTGCCGCCCTCCTCCGTATTGATTCGGTGGCCCTCGTGGCACTGGAGGCACAAAAAGGGCTCCCGGGCGTTCAGCAGCCTGCTGTTAACCGAACCATGGGGGCTGTGGCAGTTGAGGCAGTTCTCCGCCACGTCCGCATGCTGGTAAAGGAAGGGTCCTCTCTTGTCAGGATGGCACTGGACACAGGTTTCCTTGACGCTGTCCTGCTGCAGACTGTGGTCGGCGAACCCGCCATGGGGGTTGTGGCAGTCGACGCAGAATACCCGCCCCTCCTTGAGGGGATGATGGCTGGGCAGGGAAAACTGGGCCTGGGCGGATTGATGGCAGGAAAAACAGAGTTTGCCCGAGGCCAGCGGGGTGACCTTCAGATCAGGCCCGGCGTGGATGTCATGGCAGGGAAAACAGGATACCTCGTTGAGGGCGTGGAGTCCGCTGTTCCAGTTATGCAGGTTGAACGTGGCGTTGACCGTATGACACTTGAGGCAGATGAGCGACTGGGCCGTGGCGGGAAGTTTTTTCAAGTCGATCAGCGTCTTGAAATCACAGGCGGTCTTGATGCCCTGACCGGCGTTCATTTCAACCAGCTCCTTGGTCAAACCCTTGACCGCAAGGCTGCCGGGCCCATGGCAGGATTCACAATCCACCAGGGGCATGCCGGATTCCTTTTTCAGCTGGGCGCCCATGGTGCTGGCGTCAAAGAACAGCTTCAGCCGGTCATGCTCATGACAGGCGGCAAGGCAGTTCCGGGTGCCCACATAATCGGCATTGAGATTGCCGACAATCATCTTCTCATATTCGCGGACCGGCAGAATCGGCTTTGATTCTTTTAAACCGCTGCAGCCGCTGATGAACGAAAATAGTACCATCATGACCAGGCATGATTTGTTCAGATGGTGCTCCCTGGTAGACATAGCTGCCCCCCGATACCTTTTTCCCGACCAAGCCGCCTGCACAAGAGAACACCTTTTTCGTCAAGGCGCCCAGGCTGTGATGGCGATGGTGACAAAAAACTGTTTTACATGTCGTTTTCTCCCCTGCCTTTTTCCTATCATATCAAGCCATCCTTTGTAAATATTTCTATCCAAAAAAAGGGGTTATATATCAACAAAGAGAAAGAGAGCAAGCGGTCCTCCGGCCTTTATCGAGTTGTTTTTCTCATATGCCCGGCAAGTCCGGGACGGAGGCGTCTGGACATGGGCACGCCGTCAGCTAGTTATCTGAGGCGAGAAAAGCAATTGAGGCGGGCAGGAAACCAGGGATGGGATTTTGCAAAAACAGGGGGACGCGCCAAGCGAAATCTCCCAAGGAAGAGTTGGCGCGCAAAAAAAAGGCGGCAAGGGGCGCAGCAGGCCCCAGCGGAGACACTCCCCCGCCTCCGGACGGCATGACCTTCAGACAGTCACGGGGCGGGGTGTCCAGCCGGGAAAGACCGACCACAAGGGGGTACGAGGGCAAGCGAGCAGCAACGAGACAGTACTTGGAGTACGGCGAGGAGCCGCACGGCGCTGCCGATTCTGTCCAATCCCCCCTTGAGGGGGACAAAAGTATTGGTTTGACGGCGACTTGGAATAAGTCCCTGACGGAAAACCTTCGGCTACTTGAGCGAATCAGTAAACTTGCTGCCAGCCTTGAATTTCACGGCTTTCTTGGCGGCAATCTTGATTTTCTTGCCGGTCTGCGGATTGCGGCCCTCGCGGGCGGCCCGTTCGGCAACTGAAAATGTACCGAAGCCGATCAAGGTCACTTTATCCCCTGCGGCCACGGCATCCTCGATTGCCCCCAGGACACTGTTCAATGCCGCCTCGGCTGCTGCTTTGCTCAAATCACAATCCTTGGCCACTTTTTCTACCAGTTCACCCTTATTCATGCTTTCTCCTGTTTGAATTCTCTTGATATCTCAAATTGACTATTGTCTCATGCTCAGATAGCAGAACTTTGCCATCCTTGCAAGATTATTCATCATCAGAGGCATGAGCCGTTTTCATGAATTGACTGGTCCCGCCGGGTTTTGTTCCGGCAAAACCGGATTTATTCAGCTCACATCCACCTGGACGTGGTGCTCCCGGCGGTCGTCCACCAGGGGGATCACGCTCTGCAATCCCCCTGCCCCGGCTGCGCCGGCTCCACTCAGCACGGCACCATCCACCGTCACGCGGATCACCTGCTCCGATTTTTCACCGACCCGCTTGACGGTGATGTGGTAGAAGGTCTCGCGATAGCGGTAGTGAATTTTGTAAGACTCCCAATGGGCGGGGATGCACGGTGTCATGCGCAGATGGTCCACTTCCAACTGCAGCCCCAGGAGTGTTTCCACGGTCAGCCGATACATCCAGCCCGCGGCCCCGGTGTACCAGGTCCAGCCGCCCCGGCCGGTGTGCGGCGGGGCACCGTAGATATCCGCGCTCATGACGTAGGGCTCGACCTGGTAAAGTTCGATGTCCGCCGGCTCGCTGCCGTGCTTGACGGGATTGAGCATGGCGAACAATTCCCACGCCCGCTCCCTGTCACCCAGCAGGGCAAATGCCGTGGTGGCCCAGATCGCGGCATGGGTATATTGGCCGCCGTTCTCCCGGACCCCGGGCACATAGCCCTTGATATAACCGGGCTCAAGGTCTGATTTATCAAAGGGCGGGGCGAGCAGCTGGATCAACCGCTCATCCCGGCGCACCAGGCGTTTGTCCACCGCCGCCATCGCCTGCCGGGCCCGCATGAGATCCCCCCCGCCTGAAATGACCGCCCAGCTCTGGCTGATCGAATCAATCTGGCATTCGTCATTGGCGGACGAGCCCAGGGGAGTGCCGTCATCGAAATAGGCCCGCCGGTACCAACCGCCATCCCAGGCATTGGCCTCAATATTATTGCGCAGCAGCGCCGCCTGTTCGGCGCAGACTTCGGCAAAGGCCCCGTCTTCCTTACCCCGGGCGAGCTCCGCAAACAGCAGTAGATTCTCGTACAGGAACCACGCCAGCCAGACGCTCTCTCCCTGGCCGTCACGCCCGACGAGATTCATGCCATCGTTCCAGTCACCGCAGCCCATCAGCGGTAATTGATGTTTGCCAAAGCGCAAACCATGCTTAATGGAACGCACGCAATGCTCATAGAGGCTGGCCACTTCAGACGAAGGTTGCGGCTGGTCGTAATAGGCCTCCTCTTCCGGTTTCAACTCACGGCCCTCCAGGAAATGGACCGACTCGTCGAGCACTCCCGTATCGCCGGTGGTCAGCACATAACGGCAGGTGGCATAGGGCAGCCACAGATAGTCATCGGAGAAATGGGTGCGCACGCCCTGTCCGTTGGGCGGATGCCACCAGTGTTGCACGTCGCCCTGCAGGAACTGGCGCCCGGCGCAGCGAAGCAGCTGCTCGCGGGCGAGCCACGGCGTCGCATGGATCAATGCCATGCTGTCCTGCAGCTGATCGCGGAAACCGTAGGCCCCGCCGGACTGATAATAGCCGCTGCGGCCCCAGAGTCTGCACGACAGGGTCTGGTAGACCAGCCAGCCGTTGGCCAGCACGTCCAGGGCTTTATCCGGCGTCTCCACGTGCACCGCGCCCAGGGTGCGGTTCCAGTGCTCCCACACCGCTTCCAAGGCCTGCCGTGCGCCGGCCGATCCACTGAACCGCTGGATGAAATGCTGCGCTTCATCGCTGTTGCGGGCCGCGCCGAATATAAAGACGATCTCGCGCTCCTGCCCTTCGGCCAGTTCGATCCGGGTCTGGATCGCGGCGCACGGATCAAACCCCGCACCGGTCCTGCCGGACAAACGCTTGCGGCGCATAGCCGCAGGGCTGGCCAGCGTTCCGTTGCGGCCGATGAACTCTGTGCGGTTGCCGCTCACCGTACGCTCAAGCTCGCTGATCTGGGCAAAGACGATCCGATTGGCGCATTCCCGGCCATAGGCATTGCGGGCAAACAGCGCCCCGCTGTGCGGATCCGTTTCGGTAACAATGTGCATCAGATTGGCGTGCCGCCACTCACCGAGCACCAGCTCCCAATACCCGGTCAGGGACAATTGACGCGGCCGGCGCGAATGATTGCGCAATTTTATCACCGCGAACTTCACCGGGGCGTCCATGGCGACGTAGGTGAACAGTTCCGAGGAGATGCCGTCTTCATAATGTTCGAACGCGCTGTAGCCAAACCCGTGCCGGCACACATACCCGGACCGGCCCCGGGCGGGCAAAGCCGTCGGCGACCAGAACGCCCCGGTTTCCTCGTCGCGGATGTAAAGCGCCTCGCCGCTGCTGTCACTCAGCGGGTCATTGTGCCAGGTGGTCAGCCGGAACTCGTGGGCGTTTTCCACCCAGGTATAGGCGCTGCCGCTCTCACTGATCACCGTGCCGATGTGCGGGCTGGCGATGACATTCGCCCACGGCGCCGGGGTGTTTTGGCCGGGCTCCAGGGTGACGACGTATTCATGCCCGTCGGGGGTAAAGCCCCCCAGCCCGTTGCAGAAAATGCGTTCGCGCCCAGGCAGCGGATGGGCCGGTTCCGCTCTCTGTTGCCGCAACGGCTCCAGACGGTCCGACACCCGCTCCGGCGACACCCGGCGTTCCACCTGCTCGACCAGGGTATCGGCGGAATCGGAGGACACGACCCGGGCGACAGTCTGAAGCAAGACCCGCTCATCCTCGGAAAGTTCTTCAACCCGCCGCACAAAGACCCCGCCCGGCTTGTCGACAATTTGCGCTTCGGGACCGGCGTTGATCAGCCCCATGATCTGGTCTTGCAGAACCGCCCGGTAGCCCGAGAAATCCTCGTTAACGATCACCAGGTCCACGGTCAGGCCTTTCATCCGCCAATAGGCATGGGCTTGCAGCACCTGTTTTACCAGATCGATACGATTGAGGTTGCCGATGCGAATCAGGACGATGGGCAGATCCCCCGAGACGGCAAAGCGCCAGAGCCCGGATTGACCAAGCTGGTTGCGGGCAATGATGCCGGGTGCGGCGCGGCGCAAGGCATTGCCGTAAATGACGGAGGTGGCCAGGCGGCCATAGAGCTGGGCATCGGCTTCGGTTGCGCCCAGGTTGCGCAGCACCTCCTGACTTTGAAACCATGCCATTTCAAAGGCCCGCTCAACAAAGTGGCGGTCACAATACTTGTCAAGCACCGCCAATGCCGCCTCGCGCGTATCCGCTACCCCGGAGATGATCTGCACGGTGGCCGATTCGTCAGGTGACAAGGTGAGGGTGCGGCGGATCGCCACAATGGGATCGAGCACCGAACCATCCGAGTTCGATAACGTCGACGGGCTGTTACTGTTATCCAGCACCACCGGGTTGGCCGCCGTTCGACCCCGCCCGATGAATCTGGCCCGGTCAGTCTCATAAGAGGGGTCGCCCGCAACCGCGCCGGGTACCGCCAGCAGGTGAAACATCCACACCACCTGCTCTCCGGGTGTGCGGGGCCGCCGGGTGCAGAGGATCGCCTGCCGGCCGGGCAGTATTTCGGTTTGCACGAACAGGTTACTGAAAGAACGATGGGCCAGGTCGGCATTGAGGGGCGCCAGCACGACCTCCGCGTAACTCGTCACCTCGATATGCCGGGAACGGGACGACAGGTTGGTGAGGGTGACACGGCGGATTTCGACATCGTCTTCAGGCGAAACGCTGATCTCGGTGTGCGCTTCGATGGCCTGATCCCGGCGCCGGTATTCAGCGCGCCCCTGCACGAAGATCGACTCGTAGCGATCGGCCTTGCGCAGTGCCGGTTGATAGGCGGTTGACCAATAACGCCCCGTGTCGCGGTCACGCAGGTAAATGAAGGTGCCCCAGCAATCGGCGGTGGCATCCTCGCGCCACCGGGTGACGGCCAGGTCGCGCCAGCGGCTGTAACCTCCGCCGGCATTGGTCGCCATGACGTGGTACCTGCCGTTGGACAACAGGTGAACTTCAGGTATCGGCGTGTTCGGGTCGGTAAATACGCGCATGATTCCGCCCGCCTCCTCCGCAGCGGGGGGGCGCGCGGCGGCGCTCACTTCAGCCGCGTGCGGCCGCAAGGTAGCCCCCTTCTTCGGCACCCGCTCCTGCAGCAGCAATTCCGCCGCCCGGACAAGCGGGGCGGACATGAACCTGCGCTGCATCGGCTGATTGAGCAAGGCATGGTCAAAGGCCAGCAGGCTCATGCCTTGATGATGCGCCATGAAGGCACGCACGATGGCGTGATTCTTCCCCCGCGGCACCCGCGATGGGGTGTAATCGATTGCCTCGTAGAACCCATAGCTGCCGAGAAAACCGCTGGCGGCAAGCCGCTGCAAGTTGCGGCACGCTTCCCGCGGCATCACCGTCATCGCCAGGGCGCTGGCGTAGGGGGCGATGACCAGATCGTCTCCCAGCCCGCGCTTAAAGCCCAGTCCGGGGACGCCGAAGGCCCGATATTGATAGACCTGACTGGCATCGGTCGCGTTATAGCAGGACTCGGAAATGCCCCAAGGCACCGCGCGTTGCCGGCCGTACTCGATCTGGCGCGACACCGCGGCCTTGCAGGTCTGCTCCAGCAAGGTGTTCTCATAACCCGGCATGATCAGCTGCGGCATCAGGTACTCGAACATCGAACCGCTCCACGAAATCAAGCTCACCTCGCCGCCGTAACTTGTCAGCAGGCGGCCGAGGGAGAACCAATGCTTCTTCGGCACCTGCCCCTGGGCAATGAGCAGGAAACTGGCCAGGCGCGCCTCCGAGGCCAGCAGGTCATAACAGGAGGGATCACGGCGCCGTTCGCCCACGTCGTAACCTATGGCCAGCAAACCACGCGAGGTATCGTAAAGAAATTCAAAATCCATCACCGCAAGAACACGGCAACGATTCACCAGATCGTCGATGATGCCAAGCCGCTCCACCGCGCCCGGATAAAGGGACACCGCTGACCCGGCTGACGACGGCGCGTCAGGAGAAACCTCTCTCCCCCCGGCCAATTCCGCCAGGGTGGGAATACTGTCGAAGTGCCGCGGCCCGGGCACCAGCAATCCAAGGTCATCCCGCAGTGCGCGGCATTGCCGGTCAAAGGCCTGGGCCCAGTAATAGAGTTCGCCATTGAGATCAATATCCGCGGGCAGCCGGGCAACCAGCCCACCGCCGGCGGGGTGAATCTCATCCAGCAGCATATCCGCCGCCGCCAGGGTCTGCGGCTGCCCGTTCAGGGTGAGTGAGCGGAGGGTGTCCTGCAGAAACGTGATCTCCTTGGCAAGATCTGGAGCTGGTGAGGATGGCAGGTTTTCGGCAAGCACCTGCAGGGTGTCCTGCAACCCCTGCCAGGCGTTTGCCGACAGAACCGGCTGATCTTTCAACTCGGCCAGTCCCGCCTGCAGGGTGAGCAGGCTGCCGGCCAGGTTGCCGCTGTCCACCGAAGAGACGTATTGCGGGCGAAGCGGCTGCAGCGTGTGCGTGTCGTACCAGTTGTAAAAATGGCCGCGGTAGCGTTCCAGCTTTTCCATGGTAGCCAGGGTGTTCCCGGCAAGCCGCAGGAATTCTCCGGCGGAGATGTAACCGAAATCATAGGCAGCCAGGTCTGACAGCAGCGACATGCCCATGTTGGTGGGCGAGGTGCGGGAGGCGATGAGCGGCGCCGGATATTCCTGGAAGTTATCGGGCGGCAGCCAGTTGTCCCGTGGACCGGCGAATTCCGCAAAAAAGCGCCACGTTCGCCGGGCCGACGCCCGCAGGAATGTCCTTTGCTCAACGGTCAAGCCCGCTACGGGGGCCGCCAGCGGCAGGCTGATCCACCAGGCGGCGACCGGCGACACCAGCCAGAGCAGCAAAACCGGCGCGGAGAAGAATAGCTCCCCTGGCCGGCTCCCCGCCGCCAATGCCAGGCCCAGCAGCACCGCCAGAACCGGCGCAATCCACATCTCCATAAAAAAATCGGCCAGGGTACGGCGGGCGTTGCGGCTTGCATAGGATGGCAAATGCCAGAGCAACAATCCGCGCCGGGTGAACAGCATCCGCACACCCGAGCGCAGGATCGCATCAAGACAAATCAGCGAGTCGTAGGGCAAAAGGACCAGGGCCAGCAAAACGAGCACTATCGGGCGGACCACGGATTTGCCGGTCAGGATCAGGTGCAACAGCCACTCACGTTCCTCAGGCTTGCGGATGAGCTCGATGACGGCGGCCAGCAAGGTGGGCAATAACAACACCCCCGCGACCAGCAGGGTCGTAAACCACGCAGGTCCGGGGCCAAACAGCCAACCACCTGCCAGCAAGGCCAAAAGCGCCTGGGGCACGAGACTGCGCCGCAGATTGTCGAAAAGTTTCCACACCGACAAGGCTGAGAGCGGGTTCGGTTGCCGCTTGGCCTTGGTTCCATTTGCCCCGGGCGGTCCTGGCACGCTGGGCAGCAACCAGCCGGCAAGCTGCCAGTCGCCGCGTATCCACCGGTGCCGCCGGCTGGCCTCCATGGCGTAACTGGCCGGATGTTCTTCAATGAGGTCGACATCGGTCACCAGGGCCGAACGCGCATAACCGCTTTCCAGCAAATCGTGACTGAGAATAAGATTCTCAGGAAAGCGCCCACTGACTGCCTGCCGAAAGGCGTCTACATCGTAAATGCCCTTGCCGATGAACGAACCCTCCCCGAAAATATCCTGGTAAACATCCGACACCTCACGCGAGTAAGGATCGATGCCCGACTCACCCGCGAACAGCTTCGTAAACCGTGACTTGCCTGCACTGGTCAGGCTGATCGAAGCGCGTGGCTGCAGGATGGCGTAGCCTTCGACAATGCGGCCCTTATCGGCATCGTACACCGGCCGATTAAGCGGATGAGCGATGTTGCCTATCAGGGTGCGGGCCGCATCGCGGGGCAGTTGCGTGTCGGTATCAAGCGTGATGACGTACTTGATGGTAGCGAGGATGGACGGGTCACCGACAATATCCGAAAATGCCGTTTGCTCCCCTCCCCGCAGCAAGGCATTGAACTGCTCCAGCTTGCCGCGCTTGCGCTCATATCCCATCCACACCCGCTCAAAGGGATTCCACACCCGAGGCCGATGAAACAGATAAAAAATGCACGGGCGGTCCTCGCCATAGGTTTCGTTGAGCGCCTGAACAGCCGCGCGTGCATGGGCGAGCAACGCCTCATCGTCCGGCAGGGTTTGCTCGGGCGCGTCACGGAAATCCGTCAGCAAGGCAAAGAACAGATGAGGATCGCGGTTCCCGAGATAACGGATCTCCAGGGCTTCGAGAAGATCATCAATCTCCTGCGGTTTGCCGAGCAAGGTGGGGACAATCACCATGGTGCGGTGAACGGCTGGAATGCCCTGGGAAAAATCCATTCGTGGTAAGGCGCGAGGCGGCAGGACGAGGGTGACAAACAGATTCACCAGCGAAACGGACAGCGCCGAGACGCCGATGATGCCGGTGATGGCAAAAAACCAGAACCGCCAGTCAGTTAAGCCCAACCCGCCGAAAGAGAAAAGCACGACCGAAGCCGCAAGGAGCGTGATGAGCAGGATGGGTCCGAGGTAAAGGGCCAGGCGGAAATGCCGGGTTGCCCGGCTGGCCCGCAATTTCCACGGTAAACGGCAGCCGACCGTGCGCTCCAGCAGCAGCCGTCCGTGATCGACCAGGTAATATCCGACATGGGCGGTGCGGTCGCTGGTACCCAATCGCCTGGCAGCCGCCTGCGCGAGAGCAATGGCTTCACGGGCCACCGAGTGCTCACTGCGCGCACTGTGCGCACAGCCTCGGGCCACGTCTTCGATGACATGCCGGTACCGGTCGCGGGTGGCGAAATCCTGGCCGGCGTGCATCCCCGCCGGGTCTTCGCGCAAGGTCTGCTCGACGACACTGAGCGACTCGACGTATTCCCGCCAGTCCATGGCGCCGATGAAACGCAGACTGCCGATACTGTTGGCGATGGAGATCTGGCTGGCCGCGGCCGTTCGGTTGGCCGCCTCCGACAGCTGCGTTGCGGTCACCCCCTGTTCGAGCAGTTTTTGCTCGACCCAGGTTTGCACGAACGCCATGGCCGGCCCCTGGGCCTGGAGCCTCGCGTAAAACTCCTCCACAAACGGCGCGGTCAGAGGCACATCGGCATTGGCAAACTCGGCCAGCAGCTGGATAAGCTGTTTCGGTTTCCTTTCGGCCGTGGCAAGCATGCGGTCTGCCCAGGTGATAGCCGCGTCGAGCTCCTCGCGCCGATGGGCGATACGTAACCCGATGCGGCGCAGGTTTTCCAGCAGCGCCAACTGCAGCATGATCGGGAATGCCCACAATTCGCCCAGCTTTAACGGTTCAGCACTCTGATAGGCGGCGACGAAGTAGGTGACGTTGTCGCTGTCGACCCGACCGTCCATGTGGGAGATCAACTCCAACGCCAGGTCATAGATGCGGGGGAAACCGGCTGACAGGCCATCAGCCAGCCGCGGCAACTGCCGGCTGTACCCGCGCGGCAGATGCCGGCGCGCCAGACCGATCTGCTGCTCGATGAGATAGAAATTGTCAAGCAGCCAGGCCTCTGCCGGCACGATCCGTTGTCCCGGCGCGGCGGCGGCCGTCACGACGTCATACGCCGCCAGCAGAACGCGCGCATTGTCCGCCAGCCGGGGCAGCAACCTGTCCGGCCCCGGACGCGGATCGATCCGATGCTGGCCCGCCAGGGTTACCGCGTGACGCTTCAGCTGCTCGATGCTGAACAGCTCCGCGCGCAGCAACTCAGTATCCCGATCGTTATGCAGCTTATTTCGCGTGCGGGCCGAAAATACAAACTCTTTGATGACTATGACATTCTCCTCACTCGAATTCCGGGGTAGTCAGCGCAGCACTGGCCTTATGGCCTGTGCGGGCCGAAAGCTCATACCACATGTTTCCAGCACCATCAGTGGGTTACCTGGATCGCAATTTTCTTATGCTGTTTGGTCCGATATGGAGATCAGCAAGACAAAAAGGGACAGTGTCCTCTGGAAACGTTTCTTTCTGAAATTCAAGGCCAAGGCCTGAGAGCGTGCCCGTAAATGACTCAGCGCCGCCCAAGCCTCAACCCTGTGAACTGCGGTTATTGATAAAATTTAAACCGGATTCAACTCGTCTTGGCAAAGGCCAGAAGAACCTTGGAGTCCTTCTTGGCTCTCTTCGCAGCCTTCTTTTCTTTGTGAGTCATAGCCGGTTTCTTTTTATTCATCTTGATGTTTTTTTGTTCTTTGGACATGGTTTTCGCTCCTGATAGTTGAAGGTTAATCTCCGGGGCAACCATTGCAGCCCAGTCCGGCTGAGCCTGGTCAATGATGTCCTGACAATGCTTTACAAGGTAATGACTGTCGAGAGGAAGTAGTCCGTCCTTCAGGGACCATGGAATAGCCCGCTATTATCCGGCAAGAGAAATGCCGAAGCCGGCTGAGATGGTGATATAGGCACTCTACCATAAAAAATGAATTCATGGCAGTGAATTGCCGCAGATCAGCCATCATTGATGAATTCGTAAAAACTGAAAATTCACCACAGAGAGCACAAAGCCCACAAAGATAACTTACTGAAAATAAGAATATTTCCTCTGTGATCTCTGTGTGCTCTGTGGTGAAAACAGGCTTTTTACGAGTTCAGCCATCATTGACTTGCTCCACCTCTGGGTATAAGGTCAAAAAGTGGTGGAGGAAGGGGCAGGAAGTCCCTTCCTGGCCTGATCAGGTATTTTTTGCAAACCGGGTTAATATTTTATCCAGCTGATTGGCAAAAGATTGGCGGTCGCTTTGGCTTAAGGCCGGGGGACCGCCGGTATCCACGCCGCTGGCCCGCAGCGTATTCATGAAATCCCTCATATTCAGCCGGGCCCTGATATTGTCCTCTGAGTAGAGTTCGCCCCGCGGGTTGAGGGCGTGACCGCCTTTGTCAATCACTTCCGCGGCCAGGGGAATATCGCCGGTGATGACCAGATCGCCAAACTTAAGCCTTTTAACGATCTCATTGTCAGCGACATTAAAACCGGAGGCTACTCTAATCATGTTTATGCAGCGGGACGGCGGTATGTACACGGGTTGATTCGCCACAAGCGTCATCTCCACCCCGGTCCGCTCCGCCGCTTTAAACAAAATATCCTTGATCGCCACCGGGCATGCATCTGCGTCTACCCATATTTTCATTTCATGCCCCTTTGGTTGCATGCGTTAAGACGACACATCAGCGAATATCTCCCCTCAGCGCATTTCTTGCAGCCCTGTCCACCAGGGTGAAAAGCCGGTCAATATCATCTTTTTGCGGCGAGGCCATATGCCCGCGCACTTTGACCAATTCACAATGCAGCTGATCGGTCATTTCATAAAACTCCTGATACAGCTCATAGTTGTTGAGGCGTCGGCCATTTCTTGCCCGGTAATCATTTTGCTCCAAGCGCCCGCGTCTTCCCCGCAGCCCCAGGATGTTCTGGCAATCCGTATAGACCATCACCCTGCTCCCCGTTGCCTGCACATCGCCCAAGGCCCATAATAAAGTCTGCAGTTCAAGTTTCGTTGAAGACGTCTGCGCAAACCGCCGCACCTTCACCCGCGTCTCCAGCAGATCCAACGGAAGTCCACGTTCAGCCACCGCAAGATAAGCCCCATAGCCGGTCTTTGCCTGAGCATGAACACTGCCATCTATGAACAGCATCAATTCATCCATAAAATATTACGCTCTTTTACTAAAACTTGCCGGCTTCCGATAGCCTCCTGCAAAATAAACAATGCGCCATATCGTCATTGCTGCGCAAGCCGAAATCCAGTCATAGGCCTATTTCTCCTGTTCCGGACCCCGGCTTGCGCCGGGGTGGCGCCATTTTGCAAGGGCCGCGACAACGTGCAGAAATTAAATGGTTTTTAGCTGCCCGCCGCTTGTTTCCACGAAATTCAGCTACAGCAACCGGCATAAACCGTGATAAAATCAACTATTCTGCCTGCCGGACTCCTGTCTGCCGCTGACAGAGATCAGGGGGCAAGCCTGCCACAAATACCGCTGTTTGGGCAAAATAGAAATGAGCCGTTCACCCCATCGGCAAAAAGTGGCGCCGGCATTTACCCAACAGACAACGACAAGGAGGAATCATCGTGGAATCCGGCAAAAAAATGGCTATGGGTCTTTTGTGCTGCGCAGTGCTATTGCCTCCGGCCCTGTTTCCTTCATCCGGGTCAGCCCTTGAGATCCAAATCGAGGTGTCCCCCAATGTCTTCAATATCGAGAGCCCGGTTGACGTCCTGACGATCCACGCAGATATTGCTTGCGCCGATGTGGTTTGCTCTTCCGTTGCATTGCAAGTTGCTGATTCAGTCACTGTGCCGGTTTCCTCATGCAAGCCCGACAACCGGGGAAACTTTACCGGAAAATTTGCGGCAGCACCGGTCAAGGCCGAACCAGGCCTCGAATTCGATGACTACAACAGCTTTATCATGAAGGGTACGACCACGGCCGGCGAGGTTTTTTCAGGCGAACAGGAGATCAAGGTCATAGCAGTCATTCCCGAAGGTCGGCAGCAATGAAAAAATCCGGGAACCTTGATAAGAAATTCACCTTCAAGGCAGTTTCCGGTATAACCCTACCACGCCATGATCATCGTGCGCGTTAAAAAAAATAAAATACAACGCGCAATTGAGGTTTTATTCCCCTGTAACGGTGATGAATTCGTAAAAAGTCTGTTTTCACCACGGAGCACACAGAGATCACAAAGAAAAAATTTTTAATTACAAGCAGTTATCTCTGTGAGCTCTATGCTCTCTGTGGTTAATTTTAGTTTTTACGAGTCCTTCAGCGGCGTTATAAGGGAAATTCTGTGCAGTTTTTCATTGACTCCCGGTCCGGAACCAATAAATTGCAGTGTCATGTGACAGCGGGGAGGAAGGGATTCAATATTTGGCCCTGATGCCCGGCAAGAAAAACCAATGCGCGGAAGAACCACAAGATGATCACTGAAAAAGAAAAAAAGAACCTCGAACAACTGCTTAGCCTGGCGGAAAACCAGGATTGCGATGACCTCTCCGTGACGGAACTGCTGGGATTTTTCTATGGTGTGGCCATCACCCCGGAAGTGATCGTGCCGAGTGAATGGCTGGCGGCCATATTCGGGGAGGAAATGCTGGAATTTCCCTCGGAAAAACAGGCGAAATCAAGCCTCGATACGCTGTTTCGGGTATACAACAGGTACTCCGATGCCTTCCATAACGGCAAGCTGGCCTTTCCCTACAATCTGGCTGATCCGGAAGGCTGGGATCTGGAGGAGGCCGAGGAATGGGCCTACGGTTTTCATAAAGCCCTCATGCTGCGGCCAGAATGCTGGCTGCAGGAAGAGATACCTCTGCTGGCGGATGAGGATGGGGAAGAGAATATGGCCGGCCTGGCGATCATCACCGCCATTGCCGAGCCGGAAAGCGCGGGCGAGCTTTTTGCGACGGCTCCCGGCCCCGGAGAAGAGGATATTCACTTCTGGGCCGTTCTCCTTTCCTTATTGCCGGATGCCGTCCAGTCCCTGCAAAACCATGCGGTAAAACGGGAAAAGGAGCGGCAGGCCCGGTTGCAGGAGATCCAGCCCCTGGGCCGGCCGGTGCATGCGGCGCAAATCAGCCGCAATGATCCCTGCCCGTGCGGCAGCGGCAAAAAGTATAAAAAATGCTGTCTGATAGGCGAGAAGATTGTGCCGCTTCACTGAGGCAGGCCAAGGGGGCTATCTCAAAAGACTGATCCCGGAACTGGGGGGTTAAGCGTCCGATGCTGTATCCGAGGGGCGCCGTCTTTATTGGTGATCCAGTACAAGCTGCAAGAACCATGAAAATCCTGCTTGAAATACTGGATTTACATGGTTTTCGCAGCCTGCTAGATCAGAAATCAACGGTAGTCGGCTGAGCCAGGATCAAGTAAAACGCTTCCCGGTTAAGGCATGGGGTCCGGCAGCTTGCCGAGCTGCACCAGACAGACGATGCCGTAAAAGGTGCTGGGCGGGGTGGTGCCATAGCCTGGCTGCGGGCCGAAACCGCTGTTTTCCGCCACATAGAGCGATTCAATGAAGCTGTTCACCTTGGCCAGGTCGGCGACCTCCAAAGCGGACAGGTCGCGCAGGGTCTTCAGCACCTCGGCCAGGTCCTGCAGGGTGGGCGGGCTGTAATACTTGCGGTCGGTGACATGGCCGGCATAGCGGGTATCCCGCAGGTAGGCGCTCACGCCGCTCTTCACCTCATCGGTCAGCATGCCCAGCACCTTCAGAGTACGGACTGCCATGAAGGTGGACGTTGGGGCGGAAAGCTTGCCCGGCACAAAACCGAACCCCTTGTCTTGCTCCTTGAATGCGGCAACAAAGGCTGCGGTCTTCTCCTTGTTGACCGCGTCGAGTTTTTTGAGCAGGGAGAGAGAGCTGACCCCATAGAAGGTGGCGGCCAGGGAGGGCTTCTCTTTCTCCCCGGCGGACGCCTTGAAGCCCCCTGCCGGTTGCTGCAGGGCCAGCAGATAGGCAAGAACCTTGTTTTGATCGATGGCCCCGAACTCACCTAAAAGATCAAGCGTCTGCAGGCAATAATAGGTGAATATGATGTTGCTTGCCGGGGCAAATTTCGGCTCGTTGGCAAAGCCGCCGTCCGGTTTCTGGCAGGATTTGAGGAAACTGACGATCTTGCCGCGGGTCTCCTTGGGCATCTCCTTGCCCAGGGCCCGCATGGCGTAAACCGTGTAATAGGCGAAGGGAGTCGATTCGGGAAAGCTCGGCCGGCTGCTCCATTGCAGATAAAGCGCGGCCGTCTTCTCGAGATCGACCTTGGTGTTCTTGTTTTCCTGGGCCTGCTGTGCTCCCACGGCGGCGGCCAGGAACAGGATGGTCAGGCAGACTGCTGCCATGGTACGGATTAGCTGTTTCATACAACTCCTTTGCGATCGTCGCTTCTCGTCCTCGAATCAGATGTGGAATTTTGAAAGACTCACTGCAGATATTACTGTATCAGCTTGCAAGGACAAGAGGCAAAAAAAAATGGGAGGCGGACCTCCCATTTTTTTATTGATGGTTACTAAGCCGTTGTAGCAAAATAATATCCTCATCATCTGGCTTGTAAAACGGCATAAGGAGCCGTAACGAAATGGTTCAGAAAGCAGAGGTTATTTCGTAACGGCTCCTAATTAACTGCCAACAGAATCAATCCCTGCTGCCAGTGCGGCTGTAGCGGGTCGAACCTTCTGTTGATCCGCTGGTGCTGCCGCCGGTGCTGCCGGCACTTTCCGTCCATTGCTTGTCGTGGCAGGAATAGCAGGAAGGAGCGATGCCGCCGCGCAGGTCGCTGCCATGGCAAGAGGTGCAGCCGTTGGTATACGGCCGATCCTTGCCGGGTTTGTGCATGACCCCGTCTTGACGGTCGGTATGGTCGGCGGGAACGCCGGAGGTAGTCGTACCGCCGGTCGAACCACCGGTTGAGCCGCCGGGGCTGCCGGAACCGCAAACCGCTCCGGTGACATACTGGGTTACCGCATCATAGATCGCGGTGCTTACCCGGCTCCCATTGTGGGACGTCCAGCGGCTGTTGGTGCAGCTGACTTTGCTGCGGTTGTCGCCGTGACAGTTCAGACAGGTGGTGGTCAGCGTTGCTGCCGCATCGATGCCGCCGGTTGTACCGCCGGTCGAACCACCGGTTGAGCCGCCGCTGCTGCTGTCGCCGCTGCCATGGGACGGGTAACCGCCATCGGTCCGGTTGGTATGGCAGGCGCCGCAGGAGCCGGCTCCCAGTGCGTCAGGCGTGCCCTGCAGTCTGATCATCTGCTCGTTGTCCTTGGGCAGGGTGGACGGATAGAGGGCATGGGGTGCGCCGTGGCAGGTCGAGCACAGGATCTTGTTGCCCTCGTGGCCCCGGCTGTTCAGGAAGGCGCCGAAAATGCCCGTGTTCAGGTGGCCGCCGCCTTCGCCGGTATTGGTGTGGCAGTCGGCACACTTGGGCAGTGTCGCCTCTGACCAGGGCTGCTGCAGCTGGCCTTCGGCCACGCGCTGGTTCAGATCACCGTGGCAATCCGTGCACCAGACACTGTGGGCGCTGCTGCCCGAACCGATGGTCTTGTTGGTGTGATGGCCACGATAGCAGTTCACCCCGTTGCCAGGATGGCATTTGTAACAGTCAGTGGCCAGATCGGGATCATAGGTCAGGACCTCCGGATTCTGCACATGAAACCGGTGCAGAACATCCGAGAAGGTGTAGACCGAGGTCGGGTAGCCCGCATAGCCCGGGGCAACGGATTCGCCCATGGCCGGGTCGAGATGACACTGGGAGCAGCGGATTGGTCCGGGAACGCCGTCACCGTCCGGGTCGAGCTGCGCGATATTAATGCCCGAATCCTGCTCGTGCAGCATACCCATGGCATCGAAGGAACCTTGGGCAGTGGCCGGATAGCCGTTCGCCGCCGCTACGTCAATATGGCAGGAGCAGCAGCCGCCGAAGGCCGCAGGGGCCACGGTATTGGTCTCGGCCAGCAACTTGTTGGAGGCCTGGTCATAGACCTTGATGTTGGCGGTGAGGAAGGGATTCCTGTTCGGGCCGCCCAGGGGGTCGGTCATGACACCATTGCTGTCGATGTTCGGATAGACCGGCACGCCTTTGATCTCCCACCAGCCCTCGTCGGTTTTTGCCTCCATCTCGCCCTTCAGCTTGGCGCCGGTCAGACCCTGATATTCACCGGTGCTCGGGTCAATGGGGTTAAAACCCGGAAAAAGCTTGGGCGCATTCTCAATCCAGCTCTGGTAATAAGGATCAACATCCAGGGCGGCATTGGTATCCTCGACGATATTGTATTCGACCCTGATGCTGTTCGGATCGGCAATAACGCTTGGCTCTTCGCCGCGTTTGATCACCTGGGCCCGCAGGGTGTTGAACGGGGGCAGCAGCATGAACTTGTCGAAGGTCAGGCACACGCAGTGCATGCCGAGGTCATTGGTACCAACGACAATATAATCGGAGTTCGTAGCGGTTCCGGTGCCGCCGGTCGAACCACCCGTGCTGCCGCCGGTTGAGCCGCACACCGAACCGGTGAGATACTCGGTTACCGCATCGTATACCGCAGTGCTCACCCGGGTGCCGTTATGGGCCGTCCATTTATTATCGTTGCAGTCAACCCTGGAGCTCCGGTCACCGTGACAATTCAGACAGGTGCTGGTCAGTGCTGCTGCCGCGTCAATGCCCCCGGTTGAACCACCGGTTGAACCACCCGTTGAGCCGCCGGTTGAGCCGCTGCTGTCTCCGCCGGAGCCGCTACCATCGCTGCCGCTTCCGGTCCAGCCTGACCTGCTGTCGCTCCGTTGATGGTTTTCAGCCAGGGCGGGGGTGGCGGCTATTCCTACTCCGATTAGCAATGTGGTTAGACATGACAGAAAATAATACTTTTTCATTCAACTACTCCTTTGATTTTATACCCTTTTTCCAAAAAAATCAGCAGAGCCGGGTAAGGCTCTTTCCACTTGAAAGCTATTTTTGTGTTAGTTTGCGTGAGTGGCATGATACCCGCCTCAGCTTTCCTACCGGGGATACCATGATCTTGTCAGAGAGAATCTCAATAAACCTCTTTGGCAAAAACAATCGTTACAATGCGGTTACTGCAACACCTCCCTATTTAATCATCTGATATGCAATGATTTTTTTTGACGAATGAATCTTTGTGTCCGTTTTCGAAAACGATTTTGCAATTAACAATGAGGCCTAAGAGCATTTTCCGGGCCGGTCTGGAATTGCCGAGCCAAAAAAATACATAACACCTTGATTCATTTTAAAAAATTAAGTTTTTAATTTATAAATAATATACTGATTTACTTAAGCGCCAAGGAATCCACCAGTAACACATTGTGGGAATATGGCCAGACACTATGGTGATTTCACCATTTCTCTTATTAACTGCCTCGGGCAGGCTCAGGCCCCGTCAGGGCATCTATTTAATATTATTATAAATAAATTAAAGAGCGAGAACGGGCGCAACGGACACAAACTGTAGGCTAATTGCGACAAGGAAGATAATTCTGATACAAAAGGGGCCGGAGGCGGATGCAGTCATTTCTTGTAAACACCCTGGGGCACCTCTGCGGCAGGGTGTCCGAGCCGGATCGCCGGGAAGTGATCCGCAGACTCAGGAAAGAGGGCCAGGACGATGGTGATTGCGGTGATGGCAGTGCAGGCCATTGCGGAGATGAAGGGGGAGCGGTTTCGGTGTGCGGGGTCCGGACATGGATGCCGGCTGCAGGGGGATAAGGTGGTGGAGCTGAGGGGGATCGAACCCCTGGCCTACGCATTGCGAACGCGTCGCTCTCCCAGCTGAGCTACAGCCCCATCATATATTCTGATAAACCACAGCTTGCCTGTTTCGTCAAGGACGTGTTGACGCTGTATGCTTTTTTCGTAACAAATCCGCCGCCCGGCACCCGTCAGATCACGGATGCCGGACGCATAAAAGCCTTCATCTCCTCAGCCCTGGTAATTTCGTGCGCCGCCTTTTCCCGGACAGACGGAAATTTCCCGGCAGGACAGGCCAGCCAGCAGAGGATGTCCTGCCAGACGACTTTTGCCTGCAGATCCCGCAGCAGCATGTGATAACCATTGGCATAGACCAGGAGACGCTGGGGTTCGGAAAAATGTCCGCGCAGTCTTTTTGTAAAAACATCCTCCATCGGCCTGGGCGGGATAATCTCATCCTTTGCCCCATAGAGAAAAAGGACCTTGCCGTTGAACCGGTCCGCGGCTTCATAGGCGGCATCCATCAGATTCACCAGGCCGTAGATTGCGTCAATCCGCGATTCCTTGATGACCAGCGGATCCCGGCCCAGGGCCTTGAGCATTTCCTTATTGTCCGAAGGGGTTATATGCAGCCCTTCTCCGCTCACCTGCAGCCAGGGCATCATCCGGGCCCCCAGCCAGAGCGCCCAGCGCTGATAAAACGGCATGGTACCCCGTGACCAGACCGCCGGGGCGACCAGAATCACCCCGTCGACCGGCAGGGGATTTTCCGGGCGGTCCGCCACCATGACCACCGCGCCGCCCATGCTGTCGCCGAGCAGATAGAGCGGGACATGCGGATGCCGCTGGTGCACCAGGTCAATGATGGTTCCGAGGTCCCGGCACATGGCCGCCTGGCCGGCCCATTTGCCCCGATGGGGGGCGCGGCCGAATCCCCGCTGATCATAGGCATACACCCCAATTCCCCGGTCATTGAACCAGACGGCAGCATCCCTGATGAAGTTGGCATAGTCATTATAGCCGTGCAGGGCGATCATAACCGCTTGGGGGGGGCCAGACGGCAGCCAGGTTTGCAGCGGCAGTTCGCTGCCGTCAAAGCTGATGAATGCATTCTCTGTCAGTCGAGGTTCAACCGTCATCTTCTCCGGAACCATGAAATGCGGGGCACAGGCCCACAACATTAAGCCCGACAAAACAATCAGCACTGATCGCACAAACTTCATTTTTGCCAACCTGGCTAGAGCGGGTCCCCGAGCGCCTCGACATCAGCGCGCATTTTCCTGATATCGTCAGCAACCATGACCAGCGTACCGCCCATGGCATTCTGCCTGCTGTGCTCGGGTTTTCTTGCGCCGCAGAGGGCAAAGGTTATCCCCGGCTGCTCAACCGTCCAGGCGATGACAAGCTGGGCCAGGCTGCAATGATATTTCTCCGTCAAGGTCTGCCAGCCGGCCAGCATATCGAGAACCTTGCGGCGATTCTGCGGCTGGAACCAGGGGATATTGTTCCTGTACTCGCCCCGGCTGAAGGTCCGGTCCATGCCGATTGCGCCGGTCAGCAATCCCTGCTCAAGGGGAGAATAGACCAGGGTGCTGATATGGTGCTCGATGCAGTGCGGGATCACTTCCTTTTCAATGGCCCGGTCAAGCATGCTGTAGCGCGGCTGGATGGCATCCAGCGATCCCACGGCCTGATATTGCTTCATCTGGGCGACATCAACATTGGATGCCCCGATGGCCCTGATCTTGCCTTGCTTTTTCAGCTGCAGCAGACACTCCATGGTTTCGGCAATGGGATCGTTTTCCGGTTCCGGGGATTGCCAGTGGGTCTGGTACAGATCAAGGTAATCGGTGCCCAGACGCCTGAGGCTGTCTTCGACCTCTTTTCTGATGGCATCCGGGCGCAGGTATCTTTTTACCGCATATCCTTCCAGCTCAAAAAACAGCGGGCCGCGCGCATCATGCCACCAGAGTCCGCATTTGGTGGCTAAGATAACCTTGTCCCTTCTGCCTTTTATGGCCTTGCCGACAACCTCTTCGCTTCTGCCCCAGCCATACACAGGGGCGGTATCAATCAAATTGACCCCGGCGTCAAGAGCGGCATGGACAGCAGCAATTGACTGCTGATCATCCGACTCACCCCACCAGGGTCCTCCGCCAATCGCCCAGGTGCCGAGGGCCACAACCGAGGCTTGCATATCCGTGTTACCGATCTTGCGCATTCTCATAATTTTTCTCCAGGTGCTTGCCGATTCTCCTTGCCGAGAGATTCCCGCCATGATGTTGCGCGGGCATCCGGGATCTTTGCCGAATGCCCGATAAAATCATGCGGGCAGACGATAGCGATAAATACACCTTAAATGTACCTTTAAAATTTGCAAGGCCCTTATTTCACTTGCACGGCTCCTTTTGCTGCCAGAGGCCAAAAGCCGCGCCAGTGGGATCTGAAAGCACACTGAACCACCCCATGTCCGGAACCTCGGTGACCTCCTTGCAGACCTTCGCCCCGAGGGATTGCGCTTTTTTGGTCGCGGCTGCCACATCAGCAACGAGAATATAGGGCAGCCACATGTCCGGAACAGCGGGATCGGGCTTCTGCATCATGCCGCCGCCGGTTCCCTCCCCGACGTTGATAATGGTGTAATCCATACCTGGAATTTCTTCCAGTTTCCAGTCAAACATGCTCTTGTAGAACGTCTTCGCTTTTTCCAGATCCTTGGTTTCCAGTTCAATGTGAACAAACGGATTGGCCATGTCGTACCTCCTCAATAAAATAAGAGTAATAAGGGTTATGAAACCGGTGGTCGTCAACCTGACCGCAGGCCTCGACAGGGAGGAAGAAGGCATTATTTATGCCACTATCTTTCGGTCACGTTCCACCTTGGCCGTAAAGAGCTGCGCCGCTTGCCGGCTGCCTGCACGGCGGCCTGTTCACCCCAGGCCCAGACGGGCATGCGGCGCGCAATCAACCGGGCCGGAAAATGGCAAATTCCCCCGGTGAGCGTCCATTTATTCAGGACTCAATCCTGCCTGCATGGACAACCACGGCTATCCGTTCGCCTCCGGTCAGAACTCATCCGCCGGCCGCTCGCAGTAAACCCGGGGGATGGGGTTATGTCCCTTTTGTGCCGGCCTGGGTGGAGCACTTTTTGCAGACTTACATGGAATGACCCCCCGGAGATGACACATCACCCGGCTTATGGCGAGTGCCCGCGGGCGCCGGCACCCCACGGGCTCTCACCTTGAACCCCCAACTTGAGGAGAATCATGACCACCCGGGCAATCTGGAAAGGCATCATCCGGCTCGGCGGCGTTGCCGTGCCGGTCAAACTGTATACCGCGGTTGAGGAAAAGACGGTCCACTTCAGACTGCTGCACGCAGCAGACCGAACCCCGGTCAAGCAGGAAATGGTCCACCCCGGCACAGGTGAAGTAGTGCCGGCCGAGGCGATACACCACGGCTTTGAGACGGAAGGCCGGATGGTCATCCTGACGGATCAGGAGCTGAAAAGCCTGGAACCGGAACCCTCCCGGCAGATCGAGATCATCCGCTTTCTTCCCCTCTCCGCCATTGATCACCGCTGGTATGAGCGGCCCTATTTTCTCGGACCCGATGGCGACCGGGAATCCTATTTCGCCTTGGCCGCGGCCCTGGACGGCAGCGGCATGGAAGGCCTCGCCCGCTGGGTGATGCGCAACAAAGAGTATTTCGGGCTCCTGCGGCTGCAGGCCGGTTATCCGATTCTGCTCTCCCTCAGGCATACTGAAGAAGTCGTGCCGCTCGCGGAACTGAAAATTCCGGCCGGCCGGGAAATCGAGGCAAAGGAACTGTCCATGGCTGAGCAGCTGGTGTCAGCCATGGCCGGCACCTTTGAGCCGGGCCAGTACCGGGATGGATACCGGCAGCGGGTCATGGGACTGATTGGCGCCAAAGCCAGCGGCAAGATCATCAAATGGCGCAAGACAGCGCCGAAAAAAACCACCAGGGATCTGACCAAGGCCCTGGAAGCGAGCCTGCGGGCCGCCAGGGAGCGTTGAAGTGGCTGAAAAAAAAGAACACGCCGCGCCCACCGGGGCCTTCTGGTCAGGCGCCATCACCTTCGGACTGGTCAGCATCCAGGTGGATCTCTATTCCGCCCATCGGCCAAAAACGGCTGCGCTGCGGATGGTTGACCGCTCCGGTACTGTCCTGCACCGCCGCTATTTCTGCCCCCGGGACCATAAGCCCATCGAAGCGGAGGAAATCGTCCGCGGCTACGAGGTCGAAGAGGGCAGGTATATCCTGGTTTCCGATGAGGAACTGGAGGCGCTGGAGCCGGAAAAATCCCGGGAAATAGATCTGCGCAGCTTTGTTGAGGTCGGCGAACTGGACCCGGTCTCTTTCCAGCACGCCTACTTCCTGGTCCCGGCCGGGACGGTCAACAAGGCCTACCGCCTGCTGGCCGAAATCATGGAACGGAGCGGCAGGGCCGGCATCGCCACCTTTGTCATGCGGGAAAGAGAACACCTGGTGGCGATTATTGCCGAAGGCGGGATTTTACGGGCGGAAACCCTGCGCTTTGCCGATGAAATCCGCACACCTGAGGCTGTCGGGCTGCCGCCTCTGGAAAAAGCACCGGCTGAAATGATCAGGCAGCTGCAGCAGGAAATACAAAAACTCAGCAGCCGCGAGTTTGACCAGAGGCTGCTGGGCGACCGGCACGCCCAGGAACTGCTTGACCTGGTGCAGCGCAAGCTTAAGGCGGGTGAGGATGTGGTGGCAAAACCGGCCGAGGCCGAGGCCGAAGGCGCGGAGATCATCGATCTGATGGAAATTATCAAAAGCCGTTTCAGCGCCGGAAAAAAAGGGGCGGCATAGCTCACCAGCTCCTCACAGAGCCGGCAATCCCTGCCTGATGGCAAAAAAACCCTGCCAGGGGTCCTTTTTCAGGGCCGCCAGTCTTTTGGGCAGATTGTCGATCCGGAAGCGATCCGGGGTCATGGCCCGGCTCAATTCCTCCCAGCGGATGGGAGTGGATACCGGCGCACCGGCCCCGGCCCTCGTGGAATAGGCCGCCACCGTGGTCGCGCCGCGGTCGTTGCGCAGATAATCGATAAATATCCGGCCCTGTCTTTTCGCCTTCTGCATCTCCGCCGTGAAACGGTCGGGCCGGCGCCGGGCCAGATCCCGGGCAACCTCTCCGGCAAAGGCCTTGGCTTCCCGCCAGCCTGTGCGGCGCTGGATGGGCACCACCAGATGCAAGCCCTTGCCTCCCGAGGTCTTGACAAAGGATTGCAGGCCCAGCTCCTCCAGCCGGCGCCGCAGCAAACGGGCGCCCTCGATCACCTCCGGCCAGCCGAGGCCAGGTCCCGGGTCAAGGTCAAAGGTGAGGATATCCGGCTTCTCCAGGTCGGTTTCACTGCTTCCCCAGGGATGAATTTCCAGCACCCCCAGCTGCACCAGCGAGATCAATCCCTGGATATCGTCAATCACCAGATACTCCCCGGTCGTCCCATCCTTTTCCATGACGGGGATGGCGCGCAGGGCCTCCGGCAGCGATTCCTTGAGGTGTTTCTGATAAAAGCACCCGCCCTGCCTGCCCTGCGGGCAGCGCAGCAGGGTCAGCGGCCGGTGCCTGACATGGGGTAGGATGAAATCCGCGATGGTGGCGTAGAATTGCGCCAGCGCCCGTTTGGTGACCCCCTGTTCGGGGAAGAGAACCTTGTCCGGATGGGACACCCGCACCCCGGCAATCACGCTCTCGGCAGCTGGATCTTTCCTGCCCGGCGCTGCCGGCTGCCCGGGCGGCTTTGCCGTGACAAGTCCCCCGGCCGGGGCTTCCCGGACGATTTCCCGGGGCGATTTATCCAGGCGCAGCCCTTTAAAGGAGGCCTGGCGTAAAACATTCTCCCTGGTCCATTCCCGGAATTGCACCTCCGCGACCAGTTCCGGCCTGACCCAGTGCGCCCCCTGGGCCTCGACCCCGGCCGGAGGATGGCGGAAGGGGGGATCTGCCTGTTCAATCTCCCGGACCATCTGGCTCAACCGCCGGAGGGTGGCTGCCGTAAAACCCGTCCCCACCCGGCCCGCGTACACCAGCTCCCCGTGGTCGTAATAACCCAGCAGCAAAGCGCCGAACCCGGTGCGGGAACCGGCGGGTTCGGTCCAGCCGCCCACAACCAGCTCCTGTCTTTGCAGACACTTCGTTTTCAGCCAGCGTTGGGATCTCTTCTGCTCATAGATGCCGGCCGCCTGTTTGGAAACGATGCCCTCCGCCGCCAGACCACAGGCCTGCCGGTAAACCTCGCTGCCGCTGCTTTCGATGTGATCGCTGAACCGGATGTTTTCCCTTGGCGGCGACATTCGCGCCAGGAGGGATCTCAGCAGTTTTTTGCGTTCAGCCAGGGGCGTCCGGGTGAGATCAAAGCCATTGCAGTATGGCAGATCAAACAGATAATAGACCACCTTCCCCCTCCCGCCTCCCTGCAGAAGATCCTGCAGGGCCTGAAAATCCGAGGTTCCGTCCGGCCGCAGGACCACGACTTCTCCGTCCAGCATGGCCTGGCTGACCGGCAGTGCCCCCAGGGCCGCGGCCACCCCTGGAAACTTTTCGGTCCAGTCCCGTCCGCTCCGCGAAAGCAGCGTGATCCGGCCGGCCTCGATCCTGGCGAGAATCCGGTAGCCGTCGAGCTTGATCTCATGGAGCCATGCCTCGCCGACCGGGGGCTCGTCCACCAGGGTTGCCAGCTGGGGTTTTATGACTGCCGGCTGCGGAGCCTTGCGGGCATTGGTCAATTGCGCAGGGTCAGGATGTAACACGGGGCGGCTCCCGGCGCCTGCGGCGATTTCCTCCAGGGAACGGCGGGTGGCCACGCTGAACGGCTGTTCTTCAACAAGGCAGTATTTGCTTTCAGCCACTGCCTCCCCGTCCTGATGCTTGATCAGCAGCCAATTTTTGGTGAGGCTGCCGTCCCTGTCCTTCATCTGCGCCAGGCCCCAGGAGCCGCGCAGTTTTTCCCCGTGCAGGGTAAAAGACAGTTTTCCCCGGGGAAAGTCGTGTTCCGGATCGCCTTCCGGCTCCCAGGTCCCCTGATCCCAGAGCATCACCGCGCCGCCGCCATACTCACCTTTGGGAATAGTACCCTCAAAGGTCCCGTACTCCAGCGGATGGTCCTCCACCTGGACCGCCAGCCGTTTTTCCGCCGGATCCAGACTCGGCCCCTTGGGTACGGCCCAGCTTTTCAGCACGCCACCCATCTCCAGCCGGAGATCATAATGCAGCCTGGTGGCCGCATGCTTGTGGATCACATACAGCTTGCCCGCCCCGCCGGCATCGCCCTGGCCCCTGGGCTCCCTGGTCCGGGAAAAATCACGTTTTTCCCGGTAATCTTTTAATCCCATGCGTCCTCCGGGTCACGATTGCCTGTGAACTTAAAACTCATCAGCTCAACAGCTTGCGAAAATGGATCGCCGTTTCCGGCCCCCTGGCCTCTTCCTCGTGCTTGAAAAACACAAAGGCGCTCTGCCATTGCTGGGCCCGGATTCTTTCCAGCCATTGGGCCACCGCGGCTTCAGTATAATCGGAGCGGCGGAGGCGCAGGTATCCCCATGATGCCGTGCTGATGATCTCACCTGCCGGACTCTCATCGGCATCCGCGATGCACAGGCTGCATCCCTTTTCCCGGAGCAGATCCAGAATTTCAGGATCAAGCCAGGTGGGGGCTGCGGAACTCAATGGCGCAGTGTCTGCCTGCGGGAATCTGCGCCAGGAAATCCTTAAGCCGAGTGCGGTCGGCACGAAAACTCCCGGGAAACTGAAAAAGGACCGGCCCCATTTTCCTGCCCAGTACTGCCAGGGTTTTGAAAAAATATTCCGTCTCCTCGCCCACATCCCGCAGCCGTTTCCGATGGGTTATGACCTGCGGGGCCTTGAGGGCGAAGGCAAAATCATCAGGAACCTGTGCCGCCCAGGAGGCAAGGACCTTCTCGGTGGACATGTGATAAAAGGTATAATTGATCTCGACCGCGCTGAGACGCTCCGCATAAAAGCCCAGCATTTCCTTGGCCGATATTTTTTCCGGGTAGAATATTCCCTTCCATTCCTTGTACCCGTAGCCGCTGGTGCCGACATGGATTTTCATATTGCCTCCTCCTTCTTTATCGCTACCCCACGCCCCTGCCGAAGGCATTATTAAAGCATTTTTTTATTGAGGCAATTTTAATGCCACCGCCTTTCCACTGTCCAGCGGCACAAGGTCTTGGAAGAGTCGCCGGGCCGAGAGGGCCAGGCACTTCTTTCCGGCCATGCCAATCAAGAACTTGTGCGTAAATAAGCTCTTCGTCTTGCATCGGACATTGCTTTTCGGCTAGATTTGTTTTAATCATAGACAGTGAGCTGCAGATGGAGAGGTGTCAGAGCGGCCGAATGAGCCGGACTCGAAATCCGGTGTGCCCGTGAGGGCACCGTGGGTTCAAATCCCACCCTCTCCGCCATGCGCAGTAAGGCCGCAGCATCCGGAGCTGCTGCTCCCCGCCCCTTCCTCCCCGTTGCCTGGCAATTTTCCGCAGGCATTGGCGAAACCGCCCTGTCACGCATATCATGGCCATCACCACGGCAAGTAATTTTTCAGGAGAAAGTCATTATGAAAGTGCTCGGCATATCCGGATCACCCATCAAGGACAGCAACACCGACCGCGCGGTCAAGATGGTCATGGAGGCCACCATGGCCGCCAAACAGTGGTTTTACAAGCTCAGCGATTATCAGATCAGCCCCTGCAACGCCTGCCTGGCCTGTGTGGAAAGCAACCGCTGCGTCATCGATGACGATGGGGTCATGCTGGCGGAAAAGGCCTTTAAGGCGGATGTCATTATTATCGGCGGCTATACCCCCTACTCCTCACTGGACAGCCGCACCAAGGCCTTCCTGGAACGCCTCTACCCCCTGCGGCACCGTCATGGCCTGATGACCGGCAAGCCAGGGGCCGCGGTTGTCACCTGCGCCATCCCGCCGGGCAGGCAGGACATGCCGCCAGCCTGCGAGAACGGCCTCCAGGCCATTCAGAACTATATGCTGGAAGAAGGGATGCGTTACGTGGGAGGGGTGTCCGTGCTGGGCAATGTCCCCTGCATCAAATGCAAGGGCGGTATCCAGTGCCAGGTCTCGGGACTGAAGATGATCCACGGCCCGGACGCCACGGTGGACAAGGTGGGCATCAATACCCTGGAGAACAACCCGGAAACCGTTGCCGCTCTGAAAAAACTTGGAGGGGATCTCGCGGCCGCCTGCTGCGCCGGCTAGGGTGCGTTGGCGGGAATTGCCATGGGCGGGATCCGGCCGGATTCTTTTACTTTTTTTGTAATTCCTTTTTTAATTTTGCCTCGATTTCGGCAAATTTCGCATTTCTCTTCCTGGCCAGCTCTTCCTGGAT
>Ga0172380_10001946_pt1 | contig 34145 bp, 36 predicted proteins | sample Leawe162metaG_FD_119747 | JGI IMG/M metagenome (GOLD analysis project Ga0172380, IMG submission 119747) | Leachate microbial communities from a municipal landfill in Southern Ontario, Canada - Leachate well 162 metaG | ecosystem: Engineered > Solid waste > Landfill > Unclassified | place... | reverse complement strand
TGATTCATTACAACAACCAGAGACTTCACATGGGCATCAACTTCATGACACCAGCACAGAAACTAGCCCAATTTCCAGCTCTACAAACTGCCTAAGTGTTTCCAAGGTCTTGAAAAGTGAACGTATTAGTACATTGTCAGGCTGGTAATATTATGTTATAGTTTATATTATGGAAAATAAAAATATAAAAACTGTTGCCCTGATCGGCAGACCGAATGTTGGCAAGTCAACTCTATTTAACCGGCTCATCGGTAAGAGGCTAGCTATCGAAACAGAAATTCCTGGTACTACCAGAGATCGTCTTTTTGGCGAAGTTGCCTGGAACGGTGAAATATTTGAACTTGTGGACGTAGCTGGAATAGAAAAGGGCTCCAAAAAAGAAATTGATAAAAATATTCAAGAGGGGATCGATATCGCTATTAAAAGCGCCGATCTTATTCTTTTTGTTGTTGACTGGAATGAGAAATCCAATGATTCCGACAAAATGATTGCGCGCTCGCTTCGAAATAGTGATAAGCCGGTTATCTTGGTTATCAATAAAGCTGATAATAAGGAACGGATAGCGCACATTGATGAGTTTTTAAGACTTGGCGATTTTCAAGTCGAACCGGTTTCGGCGATTTCCGGTAAAAGCTCAGGAGATCTGCTTGATGCGATTGTTCGTAATCTGCAAGCCTTGCCGGCCTTGCAAGCTCAGAAAGAGTCCAGAGAGTCCGATATAAAATTGGCAATCATTGGCCGGCCGAATGTCGGCAAGTCAACTCTTCTAAACACTATTATCGGAGAAAAAAGAGCGATCGTTTCGGAAGAAGCTGGGACGACCAGAGATATCATCTCGGTGAATTTCAATCATGGCGGTAAAAATATAGCTATCGTCGACACTGCGGGGCTGAGACGGCCTGGCAAGATCAGCCACGATTCGATTGAATCATTCAGCGTTCTTAGAACTGAGAAAGCTCTTAGAGATTCAGATATTGCCATTTTACTGATAGATGCAGAAGAAGGCCTGGTAGCACTTGATATGAACATTCTCGGCAAAGCCAAAGAGTGGGGCAAGGGGATTGTGCTCGCAGTAAATAAGATCGATTTGATTGAAGAGGAAATTAAGGAATATATGGCTAAAACCTTGTGGCAGTTGCAAGGTAAATTGAATTTTGCGCCCTGGCTTCCTGTCGTTTTTATCTCAGCAAAGGATGAACAAAATATCAAAGCGTTGTTGAATCAAGTGATAAAAGCGGACGAAAGTAGGCATACAGTTATTGATCAAGCTGATCTCGATAGTATCTTAGAGGACGCCAAAAAGACCAATTTTCAGTTAGAGAATATTAAAAATATCCGGCAAAAAAAGACTACTCCTCCAATCTTTGAAATTTCATATCCGGCCAAGAGAAAGCCTCATTTTTCTCAAATTAGGTATCTGGAAAATAAAATACGGGATCAATTCCCGATGGTCGGCTCTCCCGTGTTTATCGATGAAATCTCTTATGGAAAAAATAGATCTAATAGGTAGCGTGTTTATGAATTCCGAACTCTTTTAGTGGAACTAATGTCAGCCATGCTCTTCCTGAGATATTAGCTTTGGGCAAGACACCCCATTCCCTTGAGTCAGAAGAGTGCTCTCTATTATCCCCTAAAACAAAAAATTCATTCTCATTTAAATGTTTCTCCAGGGTATTGCCGTTTATAGCATTTGTAATGTCATCTTTGGGGATATAATTCTCTGACAGTACAAATCCCTCCGGATTGCTACTGTTAGCGATCGTAATTTTGTTGTTCTCAATCTTTATATCTTCGCCGGGAAGACCAATTATTCTTTTAATATAGTTCACGCTAGGATTCTTCGGATATTTGAAGACAACTACGTCTCCCCGCTGAGGCTGGCCGAAAAGATAAGTTATTTTCTCCGCGAGCAAATATTCATTATTGATATAATTTGGCATCATGGACTCACCGTCAACAATATAAGGTTGAATTGCAAAATACCGCAGCAGAAAAGCCAAAGCGAATACGACCACACCTGTTTTTAAGAGGTCAGTTAAAAACCCGATAAAATCCTTTGTCGGATTTGCATTCACCTTCAAGCTGCTTAGTTGTTCTGTGTGCTCAGATTTTTGCTCTGTATCAAACATCAATAATTCTTTAACATTACTATTCTTCTAAACTAATAGTATTTTACCAGCACTTGACACGTAGCGTCAATCGCAGGTTATAATAAAAATACCAATTAGTAACTTGGATTTTAAGAAAATGCACCCTATTCTTTTCAAAATCGGAAGCTTTACCTTTTATACTCACGGTTTATTGGCAGTGATGGGAATCATCGCCGGGAGTTTACTTCTTTACTACCTTGCAAGAAAAGAAAGGCTCGCTACGGATGTGATGTTTGATAATATTATTTATTCCGTGTTGGCTGGAATTATCGGTGCCAGAATTACATATTTTACTTTGTACAGAGATCAATTCGGCAGTTTCAGCGAGATTTTTTATCTTTGGAACGGAGGGATGGTATCTTACGGAGGATTTATCCTGGGCGGCATTATTTTATTTTTGCTGTTCAAGCGCCAAAAACAAAATGTCAAAAAATGGCTTGATATCGCTTCTTTGGCCTTCCCGCTCGGACTTATCCTCGGGAGACTGGGCAATCTATTCGCAGGTGAATATGCAGGGATTGCTACGCAGAGTAAATTTAATATGAACGGACTAGTGCCAGTCACCCTACTTGAAGGAATTTTACTTGCGCTTATTTTTCTAATACTATTGTTAGCCCGGATTAAATTACAGAAAATTAAAGAAGGTACAATTTTCATAATTCTTCTACTGTCTTATGGTCTCGGGAGGTTTATAATAGATTTTTGGCGCGATGAAAAAGATATTATTTGGAAGATATCAACCGGTCAATCTATAAGTATAATAGTATTCCTAGCGGGTCTGGCATTGTTTCTTTCCTATTTTGTTCCCCTAAAAAAGAGAAAATAAAATGAAATCATCAAAAGAATTTATTGAAAAGCAAAAGAATGAACTTCTAAAAGAGAAGGCCAAACTTCTGGAGCAGATTTCTACCTTGAGTAAATATCCCGACTACGGTGATATCGGTGATGATAATACCAAGGAGCTGGAGGATTATGAGAATAATCTGTCGATAGAGAACCGTTTATCGAAGACTCTGGATAAAATAGACAGAGCACTGGGTTCGATTGAAAAAGGTGAATACGGTCAATGCCGAAAATGTCATGAATATATTGAAAGCGGGCGCTTGGAAAATATGCCATTCGTTGATTTGTGTGTGACATGCAGCACAAAGAAAGAGTGAAAAGATATATCTTCGGGCTGTCGGTGGTCAGTGTTGCATTAATGCTGATTATGATCGATCGTTTTTTGTTTTTGTCAAATTTGACTATAGTCAATCGGAACCTTATATTCGGTCAGATTGGCAATAATATGCTCGGAGTAATAATATCAGTTATTGCTCTTTTGCTGATAATGTCTTTGTCCCTATTCTCAAGATTCAATAAAATAGGTTTATCTTTTATTTTTATCGGCTCGATTGTAAATATTTCAGAGAGGTTGGTTTTCGGCGGAGTTATCGATTATATCCATTTCCCTTACTTTTCAACTTTCAATCTTGCGGATATATTTGTTCTTCTCGGGATATGTTTGGTTTTGTCTGCTCTCTTAAAAGACAAAACGTCCTCCCGGGACATAGCGACCTAGAAAGACGTTTTTTTAGCTTCATGTAATATCCCTTGAATAGCCCCGAAATTTAATTTGTATCTGGGTTCTTCCTTAATTTTAATTAAAGAATGAAATTCCCAAACGAACTTTTTTTTAAAATATATTGGACTATTGGGTACATGATTGCCTGCTAAGCTTAAAGTATCTAATTATTGAATTCATTTAGCCTTCTTACTAAGCAAGGAGGCTTTTTTTAAAAGTTATTACAATTTCATACTATTAAACAAAATATTATAGCTTAAGGAAAGATATTGTGGAAAAATTGAGATGAATTATTAAAAGAGTCAGTTTAAACTCTATATAATGGCAAAAAGAATAGATTGTATTTATAGAGTAACTCGATATAAGCGGTTTGATGCTGTAGGAAAAAATATGACGAATAATAATAACAAAGGAAAATTAGCCAGAGATATTTTTGGTGAGGAGGTAGTCTCGTATGATGAGACTCTAAGCGAAAGAGAGAATGAAATCGTCTCTCCCTACGATCAATTAAATCCTGACGAAGACTATACTTCTGAAGCAGATTCGGGATATAAACATTCCAAAAAAGTTGCAGATTTGCTTACTGACTCAGAGCCGGGTCTGAGTTCAAATGATCTGGATGCCAATTGGGAAAGTTCTCAAAATACCGGCGAAGAGGATTCGGCAGGAAGCGTTGAAACGCCTGACCAGGACCAGATTGATTCAATTTCCGAACCTTGGGGCACATCCTATCAGGACGAGGAAGCGCTGGACGTAAATAAAAAAGAAAATATGTTGGAACACAAAAAAGAGGAGGATGACATCGAAGGTTTAAAGAGCAAATAAAGAAGGAGAAATATATCATTTCTAAATTTTGAAAAAGAGTTACCGTTAGTATTTATCAGAGATGCAGTCATATTTCCTGAAATTTTGGTGGAACTTTTTTTTGGAAATCAAAAATGTATCAAGGCGCTTGAGACAAAAAAAGTCGGCGATGAAATCATTGTCGTCACCCAAAGCAACCCGGGTGTTGGCTATCCTGAGCCCGGTGATCTTTACGGGATTGGTGTAATGGGAATCGTTACTCAGATTCAGCCAGCCGGAGAGAAATTAAAGGTGATCTTTCAAGCAAGTAGCCGGGTCAAGATAAATAAATATATCAAGACAGAGCCATATTTTCTGATACGGTTTGAGCAAATAAAGAATGCTAGCAACTTAGACGAAACGGGGATAGTACTGAAAAATACTCTAATCAACAACATCAAAATCCTTGTAAACAACAATAAAAGTTTGCCCTTGGAGTTGGCGATTAAACTGCTTTCACTTGATGACCCCAATAAAATCATAGATAACCTGGTACCCCTTATTGAGGAAAAGATTCCGCTTAAACAGGAGATATTGGAAACAATCGATATCAACAAGCGATTGGAGCTAACCAATTCTTTGGTTTATCGTGCTATGCAGGTTTCGGAATTAGAACAAAAAGTGGCAGAAAAGACGCAGGAAGAATTTTCTAAAGCTCAGAAAGAAGTTTTTTTGAGGGAGGAGTTAAAAACTATAAAAAAAGAACTTGGCGAAGGTGAGGTAAATGAATTTGAGGAAATCCGTAAAAAAATAAAAGCTGCTCAAATGCCTCCTGCAGTCGAAACCGTGGCTTTGAAGGAACTTGCACATTTAGAAAAAACACCTTCTTTTTCTCCTGAAGTTTCATTTATTAGAAATTATCTTGACTGGCTGGTGTCAATGCCGTGGGATAGATATTCAATATCCACCATTAATCTCAGAGAGGCAAAAGAGATCCTAAATAACGATCACTTCGGTTTGGACAGGATAAAGGAGAGGGTTTTGGAATTTCTGGCCGTTCAAAAATTGGTTGGAAAGATCAAAGGACCAATATTGTGTTTTGTCGGTCCACCGGGAACAGGAAAAACCTCAATTGGTAAATCGATTGCCAAGGCGCTGAACAGGAAATTCACCAGAATTTCTTTAGGAGGAATCAGGGACGAAGCGGAAATTCGGGGTCATCGTCGGACTTATGTCGGCGCGATGCCAGGACGCATAATTCAAGCTATTCACACTGCTGACGAGAAGAATCCAGTTTTTATGCTGGATGAAATTGACAAAATTGGCACAGATTTTCGTGGAGACCCCAGTTCAGCATTGCTGGAAGCACTTGATCCGGAGCAAAATTTCAATTTTTCGGATCATTATTTAGAGGTGCCGTTTGATCTCTCGGATGTTGTATTCATCACCACGGCCAATATTCTGGATACTATACCTGCGCCGTTACGGGATAGGATGGAGATCATCGAATTTCCAGGCTATACCCAGGAAGAAAAATTTAATATTGCTAAAGAGTTTATCTGGCCCAAGGTGCTTCATAGTCACGGTTTGGCAGACCGAAATATCGCTTTGGATGATAACACAATAAAAGAGATAATAGATTCGTATACGCTAGAGGCTGGTGTTCGGAATCTGGAAAGAGAAATGGAAAAGATAGCCAGAAAAATTGCTGTGATGATAGCTAACGGACGTTCTAAGGGCGAGATGGTGATCAAAAGCAAGGATCTCTATAACTTACTCGGACACACCAAAGTTGATAAATGGCTCAAAGAAAATGAAGATGAAATCGGCGTTGTCGCAGCTTTGGCGGTGACAGAAGCCGGTGGTGAGATTCTCTCAGTCGAGGCAGCGTTTATTCCCGGCGGGAAAGGCAATTTAACCCTGACAGGTCATCTGGGCGATGTTATGAAGGAGTCTGCGTTGGCAGCATTATCTTATGCAAGGGCAAAATCGGAGGTATATAACATTGATCCAAAGACATTTACCACTCATGATATTCATGTTCATGTTCCAAGGGGAGCAATTCCCAAAGATGGTCCATCAGCCGGCGCTGCCATTTCAGGAGCAATTGTGTCCGCTCTGACCAAGGCTCCCGTTGATTTGAATGTCGGGATGACGGGAGAAATTACACTGAGGGGGCAGGTTCTAAAAATCGGCGGTTTGAAGGAAAAAGTTTTAGCTGCCAGAAGGGCTGGATTGAAGACAGTAATAATTCCAGATACCAATAAAAATGAGCTTGAAGACATTCCAGCTGAATATAAGAAAGAGATGGAATTTATCTATGCAAAATCAATGGATGATATATTGCCAGTATTAATGCCAGATTTGAAGAAATAAATTATGAATAATATTGTTACAAAACTTAGCGAGCCGGCGGTGAAAGTCGCCTATATTTCACCTTATATACCCAGAGAATGCGGAATTGCGACCTACACTAAGCAGTTGACTAACGCAGTCAATATCCTGAATCCTGACCATCTCGCACAGATCATTGCGATAGACGATTCCAGAGGTCAGGTACAATTTCCGGATGAGGTCAGATATAGAGTCGACGACAATGATGCTGCCAGTTTCCGCGAGGCGGCAAATTATATCAATCGTTCAAAGATAGATCTTGTCCATCTTCAGCATGAATTCGGCTTATATGGTGGGGCGGACGGAGCTTACATTTTGGAAATGACAAACCGACTGAAGAAACCTCTTCTGATAACATTCCATACGGTCTTGTCGCTTCCAACTCCAAATATACTAAATATCGTAAAAGTCCTAGCCGACAAAGCAAGCGCAATCACTGTTTTGGCCGAGGCAGCAAAGAAAATTCTGATCGAAGTGTATGCAATTGATCCTGATAAAATTTATAAAATTCCTCATGGAGTTCCTGATTTTCCTTACGTCTCGTCAGTACCTTATAAAAACAATCTAGGGTATGGCGATCGAAAAATAATTTCAACTTTTGGTCTGATCAGCCCGAACAAAGGGATAGAATATATGATTGACGCGATGGCACAGATCGTAAATGAATACCCTAAGGCTCTTTTTCTGATTATAGGCAAGACGCATCCGAATATCATAAACAGATTCGGTGAGAAATACCGAGAGAGCTTGCAAGCGTTGGTCGATAATCATCAGCTTTCTGAAAACGTCCTGTTTATAAACAAATATTTATCTTCCGAGGAAATTATCTATTATCTGCAGGCAACGGATATCTATGTTACGCCGTATCTGGAACCCCAGCAAATGAGTTCGGGCACCCTATCATATGCAGTTGGGGCGGGGAAGGTCTGTCTTTCGACCCCATATGCTTATGCTAGAGAAATATTAGCAGGAAGAAGGGGGTACTTGATTCCTTTTAAAAATAGTAAAACGTTGGCAAACAGACTGATCGTCTTGTTAAAAAATGATGAGCTAAGGGAGCAGCTATCCAAAAAAAGCTACTTGTATGGCCGAAAAATGGTTTGGGAATATGTAGGGCACAAGCATTTGGATCTCTTCCAGGGTATCAAAAATCAATAAAGTGTCAGACTGAAACTGCTGTTAGGCAATTTCAACAATGCAATTCATCTTTAAAAAAATTATACTTTAAGCATAATTTTTTAAGAGGGAGGTGAATTTAAAAATGGCTGAAAAAGAAAAAAAGGAAGAGCAGAAAGGCAGAGGTTGGCATGGCGACTCGGCTGGTCATGCCAAAGCAGGTCAGATGGGTGGAAAAGCTCGCGCAAATAAGAAAAATAAGGGCAACAAACAATAAATTAAACCATAAAAATTCTTTTCTTTTTATAGGTATTGACAAATTTAAAATAAAGCGGTAAATTGTTTTTATATTTATAAATTTATACAAAACTAAAAAAGAGGAAAGGAAGGCTATGGTATTGCCGGAAAATCTAGGTAGGGAGGTCTCTGATTACATCAAAAACTTATTGAATAAAGATGCGATTGTTCTTGACGATCAAAAAAGGGTTCTCGTCGCATCTGATACCAGGTTAATAGATACTACTGTGAAACTGTCAGGTGATGCTGATGATCTCACATCCTACAAAGTATTGGATATTAATGGCAGAAACCAGCTTCTCATCCCTCTAAAGTATCAGACAAAAAATCTCGCCTTTTTGATTATCGATGCCGATTCTGAAGAGATAAAGAACTTCGCGACCTTGATAAAAAGCTTCTCAGAGCTGCTTATTCAGCAGTACTATGAGAATAACAAACCGATTTTGGACTCCACGGATCAATTTTTTTCCAAGATATTTACTAACTTCAATTACGGAAACCTACCTCAATACGAAGCTGAAGCCAAACTTCTCGGGTACGACACCGGTATAAAAAGGATCGGAATCGCAATTCATTTAAAAGGTTTTTGGGAAAAATGTCTTTTAGATTTTGATCAAGCTAGTTTCGAGAGAGATGATGTAATAAAGAACTGGAAGAGGAACATAGAGCAGTCTTTCAATAGTTTTTTCACAAAAAATGCAGATTTAATAATTGCTTATATCGGGAACGATAAGTTTGTAGTTTTCAAAGGGGTAGAAAATGGTGATGAAGAAAATGTCAAGAAACTTCTTAAAAAATCATATAAATCGATCTTCGAATCCCTACAGAGCCACCGTATTGAAAGTATCACCTCAGGATTTGGAAATGCCTATTCTGGCATCGATGGACTGATAACAGCAAAAAGAGAGTCAGAGCTTACACTGGAGCTAGGGCAAAAAATTTGGGGAGATAATCAGAGCTACTATTTTGGCGACTTGGGCATGTTGTCGATCCTCGGCGACGGAGATAGAGACAAGAAAATTCATTTTGCAGATCAGCTGCTTAGTAAATTGAGTAATGAGGAGCTGAACAAAACCCTCGAATGTTTCTTTCAGCATAATCTAAACCTTACGGAAACTGCCGATGAAATGGGTATCCACCGCAACACCGTTATCTATCGATTGAACCAAATTACAAAAACTTTAGAAGCAGATCCTCGTATTTTTGAGCAGGCAATGACAATAAAAATTGCTCTTTTAATCAAAAGTCTCTTTGGTTAATCTAATGATAATGATTGCCACACAAAACAAAAAAGAGCGATTCTCGCTCTTTTTTGTTTTGTGCTTCTTATTTATTTACTTACTTCTTTTATTTAGCTATTTTTCTTAAGATTAATTCTATTAATCCCCATGCTCCCGCCAGAGTGGCTGGAATTATGAGCATTGTTCTCGGGTTCGTGTTATTCTTTTCAGGCGTTTCAGCGTTATCCTCGTTAGACAAACCATAAACATTTGGATTTTTAATATTCTTCTCAGTTGACGTTAACTGGTTTCGAACGATTTTGGCTGATTCGGCGATGGGTCTATTCGAGACTGGCGAAGCTGTTTTCAGCGAACTTTGCATCGGGGAAATATTATCTGGTTCCTGCGATGTCTCTGATAAAGGTAATTCAGTCTTCTCCTTGTTTGTGAGATTCCCAATCCAATCTCCATATATATTGATTATTCGAATTTGCAGATTTTTTAAATTTCCAGGAATGGCGCCGCTGGAATTTACAACGTTTGCGAGAATATTAATTGCACCGGTTGTAACATTATTGATTACTGAGTTTCCAGATAAATTGTTCCTTCCGGTATTCGCGGCCACATGAATTTTGTTATCTACCGTAGTATTATTGTTTGAATCAATCACGGTTGTATTTTCGCTGTTGATAATATTTTCGTTGTCGGAGTTGCTTCCGGTAACCGTATTGGAAGAGGATCCGTCCTGATTGCCTAATTCATTTATAACATAGTTATCCCCGATATTGCTGTTGTCCCGCCCGATCCATCGTCCGAAAACATTGATAATGTAGTATACTGGGTTATCAATTATATTGAGAACACTACCGCCGACTTTGGTCTCGCCGGAGGCGATGTCGCCAACCTGGGTATTGGAGGCAAGAGTGTTTTCGCCAGTGTTCACTTGAAAATCAAAAGTGTTATCGATCGAAGTATTATTGGACTGTTGCGATTCTACGCTGTTCGTCGAGTTCACATTGTTGATGTTCCCGGAATTTGGACCCGTACTTTTGTTAATTAGAGGAATGACTATGTCTCCACGCAAACCGTTCAAAATTGTAAACAGATCTATTTGTGCAACTGTATCGGGCGAGATTATATGTTTTAGATTTATCAAATTAACATTTAATCCTATATCACCCGTCCTAATACTACCAATCTGCGTATTTCTGGTAATATCATTGTTCCCTGTATCCGCGATTATGCCTATTTGATTTTTGAAATCAGTCAGTTCATCATTTATGAAAGAAACGACATTTCTCTGATCTAAAGTATTGGTATTTAATGAATTGGCGCCCGTCAGGCCATTGCTTTGATTATAAGTTGGCAATAGCAACCCCGCAGAATCGTTTTGGTTTTGTAATAAAGACAGTGAACTCAAGGAATTCCCGTCTAAGATTGTTGAAGAAACACTGCTTTCTGGACTTAGCTTACTACCACTCAAATTGATAATACTAACTGATCCATCGATGTCACCTGTAGATAAAGACTCCACGGAGGTATTTTGATCAATCGAATTTTTTCCAGAATTGATATCCAGTGCTGCGGTATTTTCGACATTGGTTGTGTCAGTACTATCAATGCTGGAATTGGAGTTTGCATTTGTCTGATTGATATTTTCGGAATTTGCGCCCGTAGCTTGGTTGTTTTCGGTAGCATTTTGTTGACGGCCAACTGGCTCTTTAGGGCCAACATTAGAGTTATTTCCCACAATGCCAATCGGTCCGACAGGTTCAGACTTCAAGTCTTGGTCGCCCGGACCGACTACTCCGATAGGACCAACTTCTGCATAAACTGGTAGGTTTGTGAATAAGATAAAAAGGATCCCTAGAAAAATTATGTTGAATTTCCTCATTTTTTTTCTCATTTGCTCTCCGGATTTTAATGCTCAAGGGATCTAGGGCATTGCCCTAAATCCACTTGAGCCTGAAATATTAATTTCCTGCCATTACATCAATTCGGACGCTGCCCGTTCTTACTGTTCCGACTGAAGTATTATTTGATACCTCATTGCGCCCTGTATCAACCTGAAACTGAAAGTCATTAGAAACAGTATTTGTGTTAGTAATGTCTGCGGTGAAGGTGGAGTCAGCGTTTACGATATTTTGATTCAGGGAATTTGGACCGGTAATATTGTTAGAGAATCTTGCATCAACACTATTGTCCGGCATTCCGAGATCAAGCGTATTCAAACCGGATACGGAATTTAACCGGTTGGAAAAGTCAGCAGTAGCGGTAACGTCGCCTGAAATAACAGGACCTACGGTAGTGTTACTTGAAGTAATATTATTTCCTGTATTGGCTACGAAGTTGACCGTATTTGCAATTGAGCTGCTATTAACTAAATTCAATGCAGCGAATTGCGAAGCATTTACCTGATTCTCATTCAAAGAGTTTGGTCCGGTAAGACCATTGCCGCCGGTAACGGAAACCGAACTGCCATTAGTCATTGGGTTGAGATTTACAAACGGGAACAAGCCCATCCCGAAGCCTCTATCTCCCATGATTGCGACATCGACATCCCCAGTCAATTCTCCGGCTACGGTTGTATTCTCTGCTACCGCATTATTGCCTGAAGTTACATCAACGCCGAAACTTCTGGCGATAGCCTGGTCATTTAGTACTGCAACGTCCCAGACCCTGTTGGTTGTGAAGATGCTCGAATTGTCAGAAAAAGGACCGGTGGTGGTGTTGAATCCGGTAACATCGGTCTGGGCATAAGCCATGCCAGCGCCTGCTGTCAAAGCAATTCCAGAGAGCAATGTAGTGATTCTTAAAAAGTTTTGAAAACGAGTCATGTTTCTCCTTTGTCCCGAAGGACTGTTAACTTCTAAAAGTTAAAATGTATGTGCTAGGAATTACACAGGTGTTTCACATACTTTATCCTGTGCATCGACCTAAACTCATTGTAAACGCCCGCAAATTTTTAGAAATTTTTATTTACACAAAAATAAAACAAATTTAAGCTATTCAATATGCTGAATTGACAATAAAAAAGTAGACCGCTTCAGGATATAATTTTTGCTAGAGAAAGGAACAGTATGAAAACCAGGAAATTCAAAATAATGTATATAGGCCTCCTGATAATATTTTTGGCAGGGCTCACAGCTCTTGCACTTTTTATCTATTTAAAACCGAACTCTACCTCTGGCAGGCAAGCTGTTTTCCTGATAAATGGCCAAGTCTACTTTGGGCAGATCGATAAAATCAATCATGATTTTCTTGTACTCAAGAATATCTACTATCTTTCAGATAATAGTAAACTGAATTCAAATGAACAAAATGCCAAAGTATCAATAATCAAACTGGGCCAGGAGGTTCACGGACCAGAAGATATAATGTATATTAACCGCGCAGAGATACTCTTTTATGAGAACATGAAGTCTGATTCGGAGATAAACAAAGCTATTGATAAGTATCTGAAGGAAAAAAAATAGAAGTCTTCGACGAAGACTTCTATTTTTTTTAGACTATATAGGATTATAAAATTTCTTTGACCCGGGTCACTACGCTTTCCGGAGTGTTTAGCGACTTGACCATATAGTCGACAGCACCTAGAGATAGCGCCAAATTTTTATCGTTATCTACCGATTCGCTGCCTACGTTGGTCAGAACTATCACTGGGATATTTTTAGTATCAAGGTCACTTTTTATCCTTTTTAGAACCTCAAATCCATTTAGACTAGGCATCAAGATATCGAGTAAAATCAGATCAGGACCTTCTTTGACCCTTTGCAGTGCTATTTTGCCATCCTTGGCGGTAATAACTCTAAATCCCTCATTTTTCAACTTTTCCTTGTACATCTCTACGAGAATCTCATCATCCTCGATGATTAATACTGTTTTTTTCAGAGCAACCATGTATACCTCTTTTGATTAATTATTTGTGATATTAATAGATGCCGGCACCGTAAAGTAAAAGGTTGTGCCAACATTTAGTTTACTTTCGAGCCAAATTTTACCACCTTGTTTTTGCACCATATTTTTAGCAATATGCAGACCAAGGCCGGTTCCACCAGCTTTGACACTAAGCGGATTATTTACTCTTATGAACCTATCAAAGATTCTTTCCTTGGCTCCCTGGGGAATTCCAATACCGGTGTCCTTGATCGAAACTAATATATTGTCCCCATTATTTTTGAGCGTTACATCAATTTTACCATTATTTTTTGTATATTTTATTGCATTGTCCACTATATTCTCAATAATATGTTTGGTGTTATCCGGATCGCCGAAAGCGAATAATTTTCCGGATTTTAAGTGAATGCTTATGTTCTTGCCTTTAGCTTTGTGTTTCAAATTTTCAATAGAGTCGGCGGCGATTTTTACAATGTCGAAATTTTGCAGATTTAGCTGAACTTTATTCTCGTCAATTTTGAGAGTTTTTAACAGCGATTCAACCAGGCCGACTAGCCGTTCGGTCGATTGATAGGCGTGCCCCAGATATTTCTCTTGCTTTTTATTGAATTCACCTGCATCACCATTTCTCAACATCGATAAATACCCTTTGACTGCGGTCAACGGAGTTCTGAGCTCATGAGTCGCCGTCGAGACCAAATCATTTTTTGCCTGCAACAGTTCTCTGTCACGGGAGATATTTCTAAACGTAAGTATATAGTTGCCATTACCCTGATCACCGATAAATGACATATTGATCCCGATCCAGATCTGCTGACCAGAAACCGTTAGAATACGTTTTTCCAAGTAAAAGTCTTTTAATCTATCACGGTTCAACAACGCTTCCGAAATAATACCGATTAAATCATTGAATCCTAGTTTTTTGGCCAATTTAATCCCACTTTGGTTATTGGCCTCTTCTGATTTTAGTCCTGTAATTTCCTCGGCATATTTATTCCAGACAATAACTCTTCCTTTTAGATCGACAACGACTACACCCTCTTGGATATTCTTAACTACACTATCCAAAAGATCCTTTTCCTTTTCGGATTCAGCAAAAAGCCGGCTGTTCTCAAGTGCTATCCCAAGTTGGCTAGCTAAGATTGACAGGAAACGCACCTCTTCCTCTGTCCAATTTCTTACAACAGTATCAGCCACATCTATAACCCCAATCAGTTTTCCATTTACTATCATAGGAATACAAAGAAGTGATTTTGTTCTGCCAGACTTGCCCTTAATAAAAATAGAATTATTTTTGACATCAGATATACTGATTATTTTCTTCGTCTGGGCGGCTTGACCGGCTACTCCCTGTCCTATCTTAAATTCTGGAAAATCAGGCTGGTTGTTCAACTTATCATTTCTGGCGTAAGCCTTGATTTCCAAGGTTTTATAATCCTCTTTGAGTATGGCGATACTAACGGAGGCAGAATTAATAGCTTTCAATGTTTCATTCGTCGCGATTTCGAGAACCTGGTTTGTATTTCTCAAACTCAAAAAAGCATTTGAAATATGAAAGATCAACTCGCTCATTTTCTCTTCATCAAAAGCAAGATTTTGGTTTTTAGTTCCGAAACGTTTGAGCTTTTCTGGACAGTCGACATGTCTTTTCTGTGTGTAAACTTCCGTCAGGACTGTTTTTGTGGCGGAGGATAAATTCAATCTCATTGCTTCTTCTAAAGAAAACCAGTCGGCAGACTCTGCCTCGGAATTAACAAAAATACTTCTATTTTTATCCATATCACATTTATAGAGAAACCATTCATGCCAGGCGGCTCCATGGCGGCAGAGGTCGTTCTCAAGGATTGTGTGGAGTACAAGCTTCGGTTTTTCCGGTATTATTCCAAGCTCTTCAATCATTTCTCTTTTTTGTGCTTCTAGAGGTGTTTCACCGTTTTCAATATGACCCCCGGGCAGTGCATAGCAAAAGGGCCAGACACGTCTTTTTATGAGTAGGATTTTCTTATCTTTTTCTAGAATAGTCACTGCGACAGCGTGCTGGACAATGCCTTTTTTTGATGTTTCAGAAAAAATCGCTTTTTCATCTGAGAAGCGAGGACTTATCGATTTACAGTAATTGCAAGAGTAATATTCTTTGCCCTCGATATTAATCTTTTCAACACCTGGTTTTTTACATTTGAAACAAACTTTATCCATTTCGATTGAATCCTTTCGTCAATTCTTACAAAGTTAAGCTTATTTTAGCATCTGTGCCGCAAAAGGAATTGTGAGAAATCATAAAATATTTTTGCATAGATTGGAGTAATTCACTAAAGGATCATTCTTGACATTATATCATGTTGATGCTATAATGTCAAGTTACCGTAAGGTAACAACACTCTGATGGTTTGGAGGCTGCAATGCGGTTAGTATCAACGCATCTGCTGGATGAGTATAATGTCCGTCGCACAATTATCGATCGTCGGTATGAAAAATCGCGGGGTTTTGAACTTCGCTATAGTAATTTCATCACTGACCTCGAAGTATGCGAATGGGCACGGGACAACTTCTACCTGATTCTCGGAGGCTGGTGTGCGGGAAAGGATACCGTGCAGGACGAACTCCAGAGATTAGGTGTGATGAGGATACCACTTCTCAAATCGGACCGGTCGTTGAGGCCCGGGGAAGAAATCGGTCGGGAATTAATTCCTGCTTCGAGATATGAAATCAAAAAGAAACGCCGTGAGGGCGACTTGATGATCGAATATCTGGTAAATGCCGGAATTCCTGACCGCGAACAAGTTGCCGGCATTGACCTCTCCTTGGTTTATGAAGCGAAGGAGAAAGGCGTACCGTGCGCCGGCATCTTCTATCCGAATGCGGCCCAATTCATGATAGATTGGATCGACCCGTTGATTTTTGTCATCTGGGCGACGCCACAGGATCGGAAAAAGATGCTCAAAAGCCGCGGGGTTTCCGACGGTTTTATCCACCGGTTCGGCAAGGAGCAGAACATTCTCGGCGGATGGTCAGACGATGTCTATCTCCCTGGACACCGGACGCACTTTGTCCGAAACCGTTGGGGTGCCCCATGGGAGGCGGCAGAGGAAATTCTCCGACTCGCCAAGGAAGCGAGCTGCGAGTAAACATATAAAACGGCTGTCGACAATGTTGTCGGCAGCCGTTATTTTGTATTACCAGGAAACCCCGCACGCTATCGCCTTAGCGAATCTAAACAACATTATTCAAACAAATCTATGTACAATTCAGTACGAGTGCGGGGATGAATGGTACCGCTCTTACCAAATGCGCCCTCGATTTGGTAAGCTCTAATCATGAGAATACAAACCCTTAACCATAGTGTTTACCAGCATCAATACCATATCGTCTGGGGAACAAAGTACAGGCGTAAATATCTTAAGGAATATGTTAAACCAGCACTAATCGAATCCTTTAACCAAACCCTGAAGAAATATCCCACACTCTTTATGATTGAGATGAATACCGGTGACGACCATGTCCATATCCAAATAGAAATACCACCGAATATTGCTGTCTCCAGTGCTGTCCAAAAAATAAAACAACGCTCAAGTATCGACCTAAGCAGGAAGTTTAAGTTTATTCGCGAGATGTACATTGAGGACAGCATCTGGAGTGTGGGATATTTCTCTTCAACTATCGGACTTAACGAAGAACAAATACGCAAGTATATCGAACATCAAAATCGAAGGGAGCTGCCACAGCAAGCGGGGTTTGAATTCTCATGAACGTGGTCAAGGAAACCCCGGAATTAGCGAAGTGGCTCTTGACGAGCGGTTTCCGGGGAGGAGGTCATTCTTCCTATATCGTATCTGTTCAATTTATTTTATCTTTTTTACAATCGCTTCAAATGATTTTGGCTCATTGAGGGCAAGATCTGCTAAAACTTTCCGGTTGATATTGATCTTAGCCTTATTCAGCTTATCTATGAAAACCGAATAGCTGATGCCAAAATTGGTTAGAGCTGCGTTGATACGCACGATCCAAAGAGCTCTGAACTCCCGCTTTTTGACTCGACGGTCTCTGTACGAGTATTGACCGGCTTTTACGATGGCTTGTTTTGCCAACTTAAAAACAGATTTTCTTCTGCCCTGAAAACCTTTGGCAGCTTTTATAACTTTTTTATGCTTTGCGTGTCTTGCAATTCCTGTTTTGACTCTCATAATACTCCACTACTAAATATAGGGTGCTAATTTCTTAACTTTTCTGGTATCACTCCCGGAAACTGCCTGATCTACCTTCGTTCTTGGCGATTTATGTGTTAGAAGATGGCTGATTGCCGACTTTGACCGGAGTATCTTGCCGTTCGGGGTCATTTTTACTCTCTTTGCCGTTGCTTTGTGAGTTTTAAGTTTCATAGTATTTTCCTAATTTACAAATCTACGATTAAATAATTTCAATTAATTATTTCTCTTCCTTCTTGGCGGTGAGCATGGCGACGATTTGATTACCGGCTTTGACTGGTCTTCTTTCATAGGACAGATTGGTCTGCTCCGCGAATTTTTTGAACACATCCATCGCTGTTTCAATTAAAGCGTTTTCCCGGCCTCGGAGCCTCATCGAAACCTTTACCATATCTCCCTCATCAAAGAATCCTCTGGCTTGTTTGGCTTTGTAGGCGATATCGTGGTCACCAATTTTGAAGGTAAGTCTGATTTCCTTTAGTTCTGTTTGCTTGCTTTTGGCCTTGGCTTCCTTTTCTCTCTTTGACAGATCGTATTTGTATTTGCCGAAGTCCATTATCTTGCAGATCGGTGGCCTGTTTGTGGGATTAATTTCAACTAAATCGAGGCCCTTTTCGTATGCTAAGTTCAAGGCCTCTCTGGTTGCCATCGTTCCTAAGTTTTGACCATCCTGATCGATGACTATTACAGGCGAAAAATTTATCTGTTCATTTGCCCGTAAAAACCGTTGTTTTTTGTTGATATTTTCTCCTTTTCAATTTCTCATACATAAAAATAGCATAAAATACGCTTTAGGTCAACAGGAAGAAGGATTCCAAATTGAATTTACCGGTTTGTTATAAAAGAAATCAAATATGTCTAGTTTGCTTTCATTTTGCCGATAATCAGCCGTAGATTTTCATCTGAACTCTCGATCAGCTGAGGAGTCTTGCCGACAACATTGCCCTCAGAATCATGTAGCGGTATCTGAGTATTTGTAAAGAGTCTCAAAGAGCGTGCTCGAAACAAGGAGAGCGATTCTTCGTTCTCGGCTTTACTTTTACTAAAGACAGAGGATATCCTGGATAATATTGCAGACTCGGTCGGACGTACGCTTTCAAATACAATATCGAGAAAATCATCACCAATTTTTTTGATTTGATTGTTGAAATTTGAGACCATCAGGTTTTTTACTTTGGCTTGGACTAAAAAATCTTTGAATTCGATAGTTATCTCAATAGGAGCCGAAAGATTGAATTGAATTTGAGTTAAAAAAGCTCCGCCGTTGGCTGTTTTGCCTATCTTTATCTCTTCAATTTTTCTAAATCTCAAATTGTCAGCGCCCTCCTTCCAGCTATTTACGCAGATCAGTTGTTGCAAATCGTTCGATGCGTCGATTGGAATGAGACCCATCGCCGCTTGACTACCACAAAGACGTGTCGAAATTTTATTGGCAACATCGTCACCGCCTATTCCGACAATAGTGTTGTAGCCTTTACTCAAACCTTGCCCTGCCAGATCTGAGGCATTATAAGCTGTTGAGGTAAAGGTATATTCGCCGCCGATGCCAAGAAGGGAGAGATAGTTTTTTATATCTTCAATTTGGGAGCGTTTACGGCACTTTTTCAGGTCAAATATATAATAGTACATTTTAGATCAATCTATTTTTTGGTGAAGAAGCCCATCTTGTCGGCAGCGTTTTCTTTGTCTTTTGGTTCGGTCTTTTCTTCCGGCTTTTCTGAAATATGATCTGGAACTTTGATGTCAGCCCCATTGGCAGGCATCAGACTCTTTCCTACGAAGGTTGCACCCTCTTTGATTATCAATATTTTTGCATTGATATCGCCGTAAATTTTTCCGGTGGGGGTGATTTCAAGTTTCTCGCTGGCTTCGACGAGACCTCTGATTTCTCCGGATACCTCGATTACTTTTGCGATTACCGGTCCTTTGATTGAGGCATTGGTACCGACCAATATGTTCTCATCACTTTTTACTTCGCCCTCGATATTGCCATTTACCTGAATCGAGCCTTTGTTATAAAGGTTGCCCTTTAAGGTGACGTTTACACCGATAATTGTGTCTACAGTGTTCTCCATGAATCTCCTTCTTTTAACTTGAATTTAATACTACCATAACTTCTCAAAAAAAAGAAAACAGATAGTTGTTGAAAAGTTAAGGCAGTTTCTAATTACGCCAACCCTTGAGGTACTCGCCAAAATATGATACAATCACTCAGATTTTAACACGTAAATTTTTGTACAATGAACAAGATTAAGATAACAGGGGCACGCGAGCACAATCTAAAAAATATTTCTCTTGAAATACCGAGAGATCGGTTGGTTGTGATTACCGGCCTCTCCGGTTCAGGCAAATCTTCACTTGCCTTTGACACGATCTATGCCGAAGGACAGCGCAGATATGTTGAATCTCTTTCATCTTATGCTAGACAATTTCTCGGTATTATGGAAAAACCGGATGTCGATTCTATCGAAGGACTATCGCCGGCGATCTCAATTGATCAGAAATCTGCTTCACGCAATCCAAGATCAACTGTTGGCACTATCACCGAAATATATGACTATTTGAGACTGCTTTTTGCCAGAGTTGGTGTTATCCATTGCCCGGAATGCGGGAAGCCGGTTGATAAGCAAACGGTTGGCCAAATTGCCGATCAAGTGATTAATGAAGGTTTAAATACCAGAAGAATTGCAGTTTTAGCGCCAATTGTCCAGGGTAAAAAAGGAGAGCATCAGGATGTGTTGGCTAAGATTCTGAAATCCGGTTTTTCTAGGATAAGACTGGATGGAATAATTATGGAATTGGAGGAGGCGCAGACAAAGGAAATTGATAAAAACGTGAAGCATTCGATTGATATAGTTGTTGACCGGCTAATTCTTGAGCCAAATCAGGTGAGCGAAGATAACAAGCAACGTTTATATGATTCAATAGAGAAAGCACTTGCTCAATCAGACGGGAAGCTGATCATCTTCGATTTTGAAACAAAAGAAAACCGGCAGTTCTCTGAAAATTTTGCTTGTCCCGATTGTGGCATTTCAATGCCTGAAATTGCGCCGAGGTCTTTTTCTTTCAATTCTCCACATGGAGCTTGCAGAGTTTGCCAGGGGCTTGGCATCCGTCAACAGATCGAGCCGGCGCTTGTTTTACCAAATCCTCGACTAACAATAAATGAAGGGGCGATCAGACCGTGGGCCAGAAATATTGCTCACTCCGGATGGTATTTTCGAATTCTCGAACAGGCAGCTCATAAATATAATATCGATTTGAATATCCCAATCTCGAAACTTTCGAAAGAAGCACTTAATATAATCCTATTCGGTACGGGCGAAGAAGTCTTCAATATCGGCGGCTACGAATCAAAGTATGAGGGTGTAATACCAAATTTGACAAGACGATTCAAAGAATCAGAATCAGAGTATGTCAAAAAAGAGATCGAAAAATACATGATAACAAAACTTTGCCCCTCTTGTGGAGGCGCACGACTTAGAAAAGAGATATTGGGGGTAAAAATCGGAGGTAAGAATATTTCCGAAGTATCGAATCTCAATATCGGAAATGCCGTCAAATTCTTTTCAGAGGTAGAAAAAAGTTTTACCGATGAACAAAAAAAGATAGCAGAACTAATTATAAAAGAAATAAGGCTTAGGCTGAATTTTCTAGTGGAAGTTGGTCTTCCTTACCTGACCATCGACCGTAATGCCGCAACACTAGCCGGCGGAGAGGCTCAACGGATTCGTCTGGCAACACAGATTGGCTCAGGTCTGATGGGAGTTTTGTATATTTTGGATGAACCATCAATCGGACTTCATCAGCGCGATAACAACCGTCTTCTTGCAACAATCAAAAATCTAAAGGAACTTGGCAATACAGTCATAATCGTTGAGCATGATGAAGACACCATCCGCAGCGCCGATTGGATCATCGACATCGGCCCTGGAGCGGGGGAGCATGGAGGCGAAATTGTATGTCAGGGACGGTATGACGAAATCATAACATGTGAAGAGTCTCTAACTGCCCAATATCTTTCTGGCAGACGTAAGATTGAGGTTTCCAAATTTCGGAGACCGGGAAATGGAAAGTTCTTAGAGATTATCGGCGCCGAAGAAAACAATTTGAAAAAAGTAAATGTAAAGATTCCACTCAATACTCTAACATGTGTCAGCGGGGTTTCCGGCTCCGGTAAATCAACCCTAATCAATGATATCTTAGCGAAGTATTTATCTAAAACATTTCATCATGCCAAGACTGAGCCAGGTAAATTTCAGGAGATTGTTGGAACCGATAATTTAAATAAAGTTATTGATATCGATCAATCGCCTATCGGCAAAACGCCTCGTTCAAATCCGGCTACCTATACAGGAATATTTACTTTCATCAGAGAACTCTTCTCATCAACGCCAGAAGCCAAGATACGCGGGTATAAAGCCGGACGTTTTTCATTCAATGTTAAGGGCGGTAGATGTGAAAAATGCCGTGGGGAGGGCGTACTCAAAATTGAGATGCACTTCTTGCCGGATGTCTATATTACTTGCGAAGAGTGTAAAGGCAAGCGGTATAATAGCGAAGCTCTGGAGATTCGATATAAAGGCAAGACAATTTCAGACGTTCTGGAAATGACAGTAGATGAAGCGAACAGTTTCTTCAAGAATATTCCTCAAATTAGTCAGAAGCTCCAGGTTTTGACCGATGTTGGTCTCGGATACATTCGGCTAGGTCAGCCTGCCACCACTCTCTCCGGCGGCGAAGCACAGAGGATAAAGCTGGCTACAGAGCTCGCTCACAGAAGCACTGGTAAAACCTTCTATATCCTGGATGAACCAACGACCGGTTTGCATTTTGAGGATGTCAAGAAACTGGTTGGCGTACTTACTGCTCTCGTTGATAAAGGAAATACGGTTTTAGTCATTGAACATAATTTGGATGTGATAAAATCTGCTGATTATATTATCGATCTTGGACCGGAGGGTGGCGATGATGGCGGGCAAATCGTAGCCTTGGGCACACCCGAAGAGGTGGCAAAGGTAGAGAGATCATATACCGGACAGTATCTAAAGGAATTACTTTAATTCATAAAGTATCAATTTCATAAAGCCCATAAAGTTTATGCCTGACTTCGAATTTGAAAAGCACTATTTAGAAGAGGGTTTTACGGCCATTGCAGGCGTAGACGAGGTCGGAAGAGGCTGTCTTGCTGGGCCAATCGTAGCCGGAGCGGTCATTTTTGATAATTATAAAAGAAAAGCAAAATTCAAGGAGATAGATGACTCCAAGATTTTAACTTTAGAGAAGAGAGTTGAACTAGATAAACTTATTCGAAGGAACGCTGCTGATTTTGCGATAGGAGTGTGTTCTGTAGAAGAGATAAATAAATTTGGTATCGGAGCAGCCAATATTATGGCATTCGAACGAGCCCTAAACGGGCTGAAAGAATGCGATTTCGCTCTTATTGATGGCCGTCATTTTCGCGGTTTTTCATATTCCTATAAGTGTCTGGAAAAAGGCGAGAGTAAATCGTTTTCAATCGCAGCTGCTTCAATCATCGCCAAAGTATACAGAGACAACACAATGATTGATCTAGCGAGCGAATTTCCGGAATATAATTTTGAAAATAACAAAGGATATGGCTGTAAGAAGCATTATGAGGCGCTGGAACACTACGGCCCATGTAAATTGCACCGTAAGTTATTTCTGAGAAAATTTAATGCACACAATAAACAGACGTTGTTCTAGCGAATATCTGGAAATAAAAAAATAGTTTTGTTCTTTCACCAATGAAAGTGTTTCAAAAGGCGAGTACTTTTTATGTATGCTAGATTTAGAACAAGAATATCAAGAAGAGAGTGTGGAGGGTAAAGTCGTCCTTATCAGCGGAGGGACAACGGGAATTGGCCGCGCCACTGCAGTGATGCTAGCCTGGAAAGGGGCTAAAGTTTTCATATTTGCCAGACACCAGCGGGAGTTAGATGATGCCATTGCTGATGGAAAAAAGGTGGGAGGGGAAATTTGTGGTTGCCTTGCTGATGTGACAAAGTATGAAGATGTCGTAAATATCTTCGACCAGGTCAAAAACATTTATGGCAGATTGGATATTATGATCAATAACGCCGGCACCGGTGCGAGAAGTATTCTGCGCAGTGATTATGACGAATGGATGAGAGTAATCAAGACGAATTATGTAGGATATCTCCTCTGCACCCGGTTTGCCGTAGACATTTTGAAAGAACAGGGCGGCGGCGGTCACATTATTAATATTGGTTCTATGAGCGCCCATACGAGGGACGCCGATACTGACCTCTATGTTTCTACAAAAAGTGCCGTTGACGGCTTCAATGAATCATTGAGGAAGGAGATTAACCGGAAATGTATCAAAATGACTCTGATAGAGCCCGGCTCTGTAGGGACGGATCTGATCGGCAAAACACCGGCAGAGCAACAGGAGCTGGAGGAACACTTGGAATTACTAAAAGCTGAGGATATCGCTCGAGCTATTTATTATGCTCTAACTCAGCCGAAGAGAACCGATATTCTGACAATCCAACTTCGTTCTCACAAACAGGTATTCTAATTGGGCAGAATCCCAAAATAGGGAGCGATCTCAGGATGCAATTAAGACAAAATTTGTTAATTAACTGATGGTCTATTAAGGCTAAAAATCATTTGAAGATGTAAATTAAACTAAAAAGGAATTTACTATGAATCTCACCTCGACAGCGTTCGAAAACAACGAGATGATACCGCCACGTTTTACATGCGACGGGGCGAACTTGAGCCCGCATATGATTATTGAGCAAGTGCCGGACAGCGCGGAGAGCTTGGTTTTGATTGTCGACGATCCTGACGCTCCGGATGGATTATGGACTCACTGGACACTTTGGAATATTGATCCAAGAATAGAAGACGTACCAGAAGGAGGAATCGTCGATAGTCCTATTGAGGGAATTACCAGCGGTGGTACCAAGGGTTATCATGGTCCCTGTCCGTCAAACGGAACTCATCATTATAATTTTCATCTCTACGCACTTGATACAAAACTTGATATCAGTTCTGAGTCAGAACCTGATGGTTTGAAAGAGGCTATGATGGGCCACGTTATCGACGAGGCTCGATTAACCGGTCTTTATCAAAGACGATAGGATAGTTCATTATTTTTGCGTCGCGGCTTGGCCGGCCACATAGCCGCTTGACCAAGCCCATTGAAGATTGAATCCGCCGGAATCTCCATCGACGTCGATAATCTCACCTGCAAAATAGAGGTTTTTGGCAATTTTTGATTGTAAAGTCTTACTTTCAATTTCTGTTGAATCAATACCGCCGGCGGTTACCTGGGCTTCCTTTAGCGGCCGGATTGCTAAAATTGTCAGCGTCAGATCCTTGAAATTTTTCAAAAGGGCTAACCTTTTCTCACGCGAGATTTCGGCCGCTTTTCGGTCCCCGTCAATATTAGAGAGACGGAGTAGAACGTTGATCAAATTTTGGGGAATCATGCCAGAGAGAGCATTCTTTATCGTTTTTTTTCCGCTTTGGCTAAATATTTCAGCAATTTTTTGATCCAGCTCTTTTATTTCCAAATCATAAAATAGATCAATATGGATTGTTATTGTCGACTCATTTATATTGGCGGCAGCATTTCTGGCCTGAGCCATGATAGCCGGACCGGAGAGACCGAAGTGGGTAAAAAGTAGATCACCGGTTTTCAGACTGATTCTTTGCCCATCTCTTTTAAGCGAAACTTGGGCTTCGACTTTTATGCCCTGAACTTCCTTTGGCCAACTTTCCTTTGTTTCGATAGGAACGAGGGCCGCGTGAACAGTTTTGATCGTATGTCCAAGATTTTTAACCCAAAAAAGTCCGTCGCCGGAGGAACCGAGATAGTGTGCAGCTTTACCGCCGGTAGTTAAAATTAGTTTTCCTGAACTGATGACCTGACCATCCGACAAAGTTATGCTCCAACAGTCATGATTTTCGATCCTTTTGACTTCGCTGTTTAACAGGATTTCAACGCCTGTTTCAGTCAATCTGTGCTCGAGTGACGATACGACTGAACTAGCTTGATTCGTCCGCGGGAAAATACGGCCGTTATCCTCTTCCTTTAACATTAATCCTAGCCCTTCAAAGAACTTCATTGTTTCATGTTGGTCAAATTTGGAGAGGACATCCTTGATAAAATTATGGTCAGCGCCATGATAGCGATCTGGCGAAGCAAACTTGTTCGTCAAGTTACAGCGGCCGTTACCGGTTGCCAAAATCTTCCGGCCAATAGCCGGATTTTTTTCAATTAGAATAACCTTTTGGCCAGTTTCGGCGGCTATGATTGCGGCCATAATGCCGGCCGGTCCGGCACCGATAATAGCGATATCATATACTTTCATGAGAACAATTATACAATGAATGATTGCAAATAGCAAGCACTGCCTATTGACAGGCAACCATTTCGGTGGTAAAATATAAGTATATCAAATACTTGGGCGAACACTGCCCTTGATGAAGTGAGGGGATAACATGGAGAATAACACCGTCTCGATACGTCTCGGGGCAAGGTTCCGCCTATTGCGGGAGAATTACCAGAGAGGTGCCTCGGTATCACTCTGGGAGGATATCACCGCCATGGCGGCTGAGATCAATCGGTCGGGTGATCAGCTGCTGGTTGCTGAATACCAGCAGTTTGTAACATCACAACTACAAGTTCCGCTCTGCGCCTAGCGCAAGCGGTTCGGAGGGTATTATGGGATAAGTTGTCGCACACGGCGATGACTTATCCTTATTTTTTGTCCACAACTTGGTCATGGGTTGCATGTCTGGTCATTTATTGGTATAAATATCAAAATACATTTCACAGGAGAGGAGGTAAAACCATGTCTGTGATGGAAGGAACACCCCCATCATCGCCTCCCGCCAGAACGGTGAGCCGGCGGACGTTACTCCGGCAGGTAAGAGCGTATGCTCAAGCGCCTGCTCAGGCAATAATTGCAGTCGAAGGATTAATTGCTATTATTGTCTCGGACGAAAAAGTCAAGGAACCCGAGCTTCGGCTCATGCTCCACCTGTTTGCTCAGGTACATGAGCAGAGTGCGCCAGATCTGACCCTTGCCAACGCATGTTGGCGGGCGGCCCAGGCAATGGAAAAGAGACTGCAAGGCTGCAGTCATGGACTGCAGCAAGATTACAGCAACTTTCGTAGCCGTAATCTTCTCCAAACCACCTGAGAACTTCCCCCAACGGAGGTGGATATGTGGATTACTCAAGGAGAGCCAGCGCACCCGGCGTTTGGTTCTCCATTTTTTTTATCAATATGCTATAATATATTTAGAATTAATTAAGTGAGGGAGGGGTTTATGGGCAAAATGAATGCGCTCGATTGGATTGCGCTAGTGCTTGTTATCGTTGGTGGTTTGAACTGGGGGCTAGTCGGTTTCTTTGACTTCGATTTGGTCGCTGCAATTTTCGGCGAAATGAGTACTGTGGCCCGGATAGTATATGATCTCGTCGGACTCTCTGCTATTTATATGCTGGTCGCTACTTTCACCAAAAAAGCATAATAGGTCTCCAAATCACAAAAAGAGTTCTTTCGAACTCTTTTTGTTTGAAATAAAGTGCATCCACCTTCAATTTTGGCTGGACAAGGCAATATATTTATGGTAGAATTATGTCTTCTAAAGGGGGATTTTTTTATTCTTCGAGCTGGAAAACATGGCAAGAAGTCTAGGGCAATGGAATTTTAGAAGCTCGATAATAAATAATGAAAATTTAACTTATGAACACAGAAATCAGAAATGTTGCAATCATAGCTCACGTTGACCATGGCAAGACTACCTTAGTCGACGGTTTTTTGAAACAGTCAAAAACATTTCGGGAGAATGAATCCTATATGGATCAGGACCTGATTATGGACTCAAACGATCAGGAAAGGGAACGGGGGATTACAATCTTGGCCAAAAATACCGCTATCAATTACAAAAGTTTTAAAATAAATATTATTGATACTCCGGGGCATGCCGATTTTGGCGGTGAAGTCGAACGCACCTTGAATATGGCTGAGGGTGCTATTCTAGTTATTGACGCTCAGGAAGGGCCGATGCCTCAGACAAAATTTGTGTTGAAAAAAGCTTTCGAATTGGGCCTTAAGATCATCGTTGTCATCAACAAGATTGATAAGCCCAATGCAGATATTCCGGCTACTATCAATAAAACATACGATCTCTTTTTGGAGCTGGCTCATCATGATGATCATCTCGACTTTCCAATTTACTATGCCATCGGCCGTGAGGGAAAAAGCTGGAACGAATTGCCTGAAGACGAAGATTTACCAGCAGATCTATCCCCAATCTTGGATGCGGTTGTCGGCACGATTCCTGCGCCGGAAAAAAATGATGAGGAACCATTTCAACTACTCATCTCTGCCCTTGATTATGATAATTTCATCGGCAAATACGCGATCGGCAAAGTCACAAGAGGTACGGTAAAGTTGGGACAATCGGTCGTGCTTATCGGGGAAAACGGGGTCATCGAAAATGGTAAGATAGAGAAGATTTTTCAGAACAATGGTCTAAAAAAGATTGAAGCCGCTCAGGCGCACTCGGGAGACATTGTCTCTATTGCTGGACTTTCAAAGGCTACGATCGGCCTTACGATCGCTGATGCCGCGAAGCCTGAAGCCTTGCCGACTATCCAGATCGAAGAGCCGACTTTGAACATATCGGTTTATGCCAATACTTCGCCTTTTGCCGGCAGAGAAGGCAAATTTGTTACGGCCCGCCAGTTACTTGACCGTATCAAAAAAGAGCTCGAGACAAATGTTTCGATGCGTTTAAGGATTGCCGATGATTCAAGTTATATTCTGTCTGGCCGTGGTGAACTTCATCTTTCCGTCTTTATCGAAGCCTTGCGCCGGGAAGGTTATGAATTGCAAGTTGGCAAGCCAGAAGTTATCACCAAAGAGATTGAAGGCCAGGTTTGTGAGCCAATCGAAGAATTAACGATAGACGTGCCAAATGAATACGTGAACACTGTTATCGGCGAGGTTAGCCGTCGCCGTGGTGTCCTGCACAGTCAATCAGAGAATCCTGACAATACTTCGCGGCTCGTCTTCGAGATCGCAACCCGGGGGACACTAGGTCTTCGGAACGTTTTACTTACGGCGTCAAAAGGCACATCGATTATGAACTCATTGTTTTTACGCTTCGACAAGATGGGAGCGCCAATTCCGAAACTTCGAAATGGTGTTCTAATCGCATTCGAGGCTGGAAAGGCCGTAACTTACGGTCTAAATATCGCGCAGCAACGGGGTATAACATTTATTCCGCCTCAGACCGAAGTTTATACCGGAATGATTGTCGGTTTGAATACCCGTGAAGACGATCTCGAGATCAACATCTGCAAAGAAAAGAAATTGACCAATGTCCGTGCTTCCAGCTCAGACATTGCCGCGATATTAACGCCTCCAACTTTGTTTTCACTTGAGCAGTGTATCGACTTTTTGGAAGATGATGAACTTCTGGAAGTTACACCAAAATCACTTCGCTTACGCAAACGAATTCTCGATTCCAACCTGAGAAATAAATCAAAAAAGAACTAAAAAAATGACGGCCCCCTGTACTTAGAACCTTTTTAAAGCATAGCTTTGTATGGGGCAAACTTAGAACTTAGAACTTAGAACTTAGAACTATATCTTTTCGGTTGCTTTTATTCCCAATAAATTAAGTCCGCTGGAGAGTACTTTGGCTACAGCTTCGGTCAGCACAAGGCGGGATTTAACAGTTTGCGGCGCTTCACCAAGCACCCTATATTTTGCATAGAAACTATTGAATTTTTGAGCTAGAACAAAAAGATAGTTGCAAAGCAGATGAGGAGAATAGCTCTCGCCAGCTACTTTGACAATATTTGGGAAGCTATCAAGTTCTTTGATCAGGTCAAGCTCTGTCTCATTAAATGATATTTTAGTATCACAATCACTTACAATCTTAGCATCCTCTGCTTTCCTTAATATGCTCTTACACCGGGCATAAGCATATTGTAAATAAGGCCCTGTATTTCCCTGTGTGTCGAGTGCTTGGTCCAGGTCGAAGACGATCTCGCTTTTCGCGTTATATTTGAGCATATAATATTTGATCGCAGCGACGGCAATATTGCGGAGTTCCGGAGTTTGTCCAAAATCTTTCTCGATCTTATTCTCAACCAGTTCAAGGAGGTCATCCGCGAGTATGCCGATGCCTTTCCGTCCGGACATGGCGTATTGTCCTTTTTGGTCGGATATATCAACTCCAAGCTCGCTAGCTGTGCTAGGGGACAGAAAAACAATGCCGTAATCCACATGATTCAGATTTCCGGCCTGTTTGTCATAGCCAAGTGAAAATAAGCATTCCTTGACTGCCAATTGAGGTAAAGATTGGCGTACGTCGATGAAATTTACAACGATATCAGCGCGACCAAATTGGTCAGATTCTTGACCGTCTTGTGATGTAGTCCAGAGCGGCTTATCTTGTATTTTTTTCGGCCATTCTTTATAGAGAAAGTCCTTGCCCAAGAGGTCGAATTTCCACAGATGATAAGCAATGTCTTTGCCGGTGTAAGTTACGACGCCGTTCGATTTCACCACCACCTTGTCTTCATCTCCGACGTTCTTGATTACCCAGCAGCCGGCATTTTTACCCTCGGTTTCAAGGATAAAATTATCGCGGCTATGCTCTTTTAGCGTCTTATAGGCCTGCTCCCAGAAACCATTGACCAAGATATCGCTTTCCCAGACCATCAGGTCGTAATCGATATTAAAATTATGCGTTGTTTGCAGATTGCTATATATCACCTCCGTGGCCATTTGCTTAACTTTTTTAGGAATATCGCCTTTTTGCTGGTCGAGTGCTTCTATTATATCGGTTTGTTTACTTTGCAATGACTCATTGTCCTCAAGCTTTTCCATTGTCTCAACGTAAATGTCTTGGGCGAAGTGGTCATACTTTTTATGATTGAAGTTTTCTTTTTTGAACTCTTCCATTCCCAAAAAGGTGACTGCGACCTGAACGCCTGTATCGTCGACATAATATTGTGCTTCTACCTTATAACCCAATAATTCCAAAATCCGCTGGCAGCTGTTCCCTAGGCAAGCGTTACGCAGATGTCCTATGTGCAGGGCCTTATTCGGATTAACATTTGTATGCTCTAGGACTACTTTTCTATTGGCGCCAATCTTTGTCTCGCCGTATGTTTTGTCCTTCGAAATCTCAACAACTCTCTTCGCATAATAGCTATCGCTGATGAAGAAGTTGATGAAACCAGGGGCTTTTACTTCGACTTTTGTAAATAATTCGTCTTTTAAGAGATCATCTTTCAATTCCCCGGCGATCTCGAGTGGAGATTTCTTTAGCTCCCGAGCCAAACCCATCGCGATATTAGTTGAAAAATCGCCAAACTCTGTCTTTTCTGACTGCAAAATAACGGGCTTGATCGTCAAGCCGTATTTATCTGCCAATACTTTACTAATTTTTGCGCTCAAGATCTCTTTTATCATTAAATTAAAATTAACATAAATAGAGTAGGCATTCAACATGACATTGGACGTTCAATTTGATATTCTGGAAGTACAAAGTATTTATAGGAAAAACAATGGACAAAAATTTTAGGGATGTAATTACAGCGGCTATGAAGGAAGCAGGTGGAATTCTACGGGAAAAATTTGACAGTTTCGAGCGAAGCTCTGTCACTTTGAAAAGTGCTCACGAGATCATTACTGAGAACGATTTACTCTCAGAAAAGATCATCGTGGAAGCTATCAAGAAAAACTTTCCGGAGCATGCTATCCTGTCGGAGGAGGAGGGGAGTGTTCACAACGATTCTGATTACCGCTGGATTATTGATCCGATCGACGGCACCACCAATTTCTCGATTCATAATCCGATCTGGGCAATTTCTGTAGCCCTAGCCCATAAGAATGAGATTATCCTGGGTGTCGTCTATGCGCCCATCCTAGATGAACTTTTTATTGCCGAAGAGGGGAATGGCGCTTCTAAGAACGGTTTGAAAATTGCTGTCTCCAAAATTGACTCCGGCAAGGTTATAAACACCTTCTGCCATGGTAACAACATGACCGATATTAAGAGGGGCATCGCTTATTACTCGAAAGCCAAATTGAACAGTGTGGATTGCCGTCAGCTCGGTAGTGCCTCTTTAGAGCTGGCTTACGTTTCATCAGGACGGGTAGAATCGCTTGTTATCCCTGGCGTAAATGCCTGGGATGTTGCCGGCGGGGTACTGCTTGTCCGTGAAGCTGGTGGCAGGGTGACTGATTTTCACGGTGATGAGTGGACATTCGAAAGCCACGACATTATTGCCTCAAACGGCCTCGTCCATCAAAGATTATTAAACGAGTTGAAGGAGATATAATGGGATCTATAAACAAGGAATGGCACCTAGCCCACAAAATGCCAAAAAACCCTACAGAAACCGAGCGCCTGGAATGGAATCGCGAGCACTCGAGAAATTGTACTTGCCGGCCGATGCCGGAGAGTTTGCAGAAGAAGATTGATCAGATGGGTAGAAACATTCTAATAGGTCTGAATAAATAAAAAGACTACATTTTTTGGTCAAATAAATAAGGCCGTTTGGCATTGCTGCCAAGCGGCCTTTGAAAAAAGGGATTCATTGTGATCAGGTGCATCAACGGTTCTTGACTACCGCCTTGCCTGCCGCAATGTACTCTTCGCGGGGGTACTTGGGCCTGCATCCCAACTTCTTCATCCCTTCGCGGAGATACTCGGCGCAGGCTCTGCCACCCTTTTTGCCGATCTCCTCGTAAAATTCGAGACAGTAGCGATCGCGAACGATCAGTCCACCCTTCCGTCCGGCTTGGCCGACGGTCAGACAAATCTTTTTCCGGCCTTCGATCCTGGCTTTACCATCCTTCAGTCGGCGTCGACGGTCTCGACGGTCAGCGATGCTTTTGTCTCCAGCATTTAGACACTGGGAGTAGGTTGAGCCCTTCGCAACCAGCGCTTCTTTGCCGCGATCCAGATACTCACGCAGTGTATGGCCTTCGCCCAGCAAGGCACGGCCTTCAGTCAGGTAATCTATGCGGGCGTATCCGCCATATTGACTGACTTCTTCGAAGTAATCCCAATAATGCTTTTTTCTTGAGGCAAGGCCTCCTAGCCTGCCAATCTCTCTGAAATACTCAGGGCCGTACAGATCACGAGTTCTCAGACCGCCCCTCAAACCAGCTTCAGTGACGGGCATTTGGCCCTTCTCGTCTGGATTATCCATCTCTCGTCCCCCTACTGCCCTTTCACCGCGGGGCCGCGGACACATTGCTCAAGGATATTTGTTTCTCCCGAGCAGTTTGGTACGTCTGACCTGGATAGCCTGGACAGAACGGCCGATTAGAGCTGAGAGTTCACGGTCTCTGGGTCTGTTCGCCGCTATGATGGCGCTGTCCTCTTCAGGCTCCCAGGGTTTGTGAGAATTCCTAGCATTTTTTACAGTCGACCGGTAATTCGCCTTTCGTAATGCATTCCGTCTGTCCGGATGCCTCTTTTTCCAAGTCCTTGCGCTACTTATCTTTTCTGGCATAATCCGCCTCCAAATCGATTGGTGTGTGCGTAAGCAATGGGTTGCTCTATTGGTGGCATGGTATCAACTTTTTATCGAAAGATCAATTTTTCTTAGCAAGTAATTTGGCAATCTATTTTCCTAGCTCTATTAAAAAAAGGTGCGACGGAGAGGAACTCTCCGGCGCACCATGTTGCGGACGGTTTCAGGCTAGCGCTTGATGGTAGCGGTAATGGCCGCTCTGATCAGCAACGGGCCGAACGGGCCGTCTCCGAGAACTTCCTGGAAATGACCAGGCGCGCTGATTTGGAGCGACCGCACGCATGCTTCTGCGTGAACGCAGCGCCGTACCAGCTCTTTGAGGGACCAGCGTACCATATCGCGGGTGCATGCAATATCGGATGATACGGCTCTGCCGAACTCATCATCCGATAGAAAAACGGCGCTAGCTACCCCAATCTGGTACTTCTCCATCCAGCGCACGATACGACGGGCCCACATGAGTTGGCGAACTCCGAGCTCAACCTTGAGTCCCAGTTGAGCTCCGAGACCTTGCTGGAGATTTCCAAAGGTGAAGGTCGTATGGTTGTCTATCCCATAAGTGACCTTCATCTCGGTTCGGGATCCTTCGCTGTTTTTCATTCCGCCCATGTCGAACGCTTGGGCGAAATATGCACCTTCGTCGGTGGCAGAGTCATAGATAGTTTTGACTTCTGACATCAACCCTTCCCACTGTCTGTCAGTGAGGTTGAAAAAAAGTAAATTTTTGAACATGGGATTTACCTCCCAAAGAGTAGTCAGGTCGCCTCAATAGGCATTAACCCGCCACCATTCTTATACCACCAAAATGAATTTGTGTCAACCGAAACGTTATGTTTCAATACCTTGGAAACACCCTGATATAATTTCAGGCATGTATACAAACAATCCATTCATGCCCAGTGTCAGGATGAATGCGGTTAAAAAGGTCCGCTCTGGCTGGGGCATTAGA